>LSQX01079372.1_pt2 | contig 13517 bp, 12 predicted proteins | sample 654561 | NCBI WGS metagenome assembly LSQX01 (sample SAMN04489861, study PRJNA283612) | anaerobic digester metagenome | isolation source: 4 biogas reactors fed with cattle manure at either 37C or 55C with and... | place: Denmark: Kongens Lyngby | collected 2014 | reverse complement strand
TTGAGTTTTTCCCCACTAAAACCGATGCCGGTCACGAAAAGCTCCTGCTCACGGCGAAAAAACTCGCCGACTACCAGCCCGGTTTTTTCTCCTGCACATACGGTGCTGGCGGCTCAACCCGCGACCGCACCCTCAACACCGTGCTGCAACTCAACAGTGAAACACAAGTCCCAGCTGCACCACACATGTCCTGTGTGGGTGACAGCAAAACTGATTTGCGTGAACTGTTAAACACCTATAAAGAAGCCGGCATTAAGCGCATTGTTGCGCTACGTGGTGACTTACCCTCGGGTATGGGCATGGCCGAAGGTGAGCTACGCTACGCCAATGAGCTGGTGGAATTTATCCGTCAAGAAACAGGTGACCACTTTTATATCGAAGTGGCTGCCTATCCAGAGATGCACCCGCAAGCACGCAATTTTGAAACCGATTTGCAGAATTTCGTACAAAAAGTTAAAGCTGGCGCCGACAGCGCTATCACGCAATACTTCTTTAATGCGGATTGCTACTTTTATTTTGTTGAAAGAGTGCGTAGACTAGGTGTCGATATCCCAATCGTGCCTGGCATTATGCCAATCACCAACTACACTAAGTTGGCACGCTTCTCGGACGCATGCGGTGCAGAAATTCCACGCTGGATTCGCAAGCAATTAGAAGCTTACGGCGACGATGCAAATAGCATTCAAGCTTTCGGAACAGAAGTCATTACACAGATGTGTGAACAACTTCTAACTGGTGGCGCGCCTGGTTTGCATTTTTATACGCTAAACCAAGCGGAACCAAGCTTAGCGATTTGGGATAATCTTCAGCTAAGAAAAAACTAAGGACGGCAATACCCTGAGCTGCGCAAATTAATTATGCCCAGCTCAGCTTGAGTCAACGCGCCTCAATTTATGGCAAGTTCTGTCTAACCAGTAATACCAGTCCAGCTCTTAGGTGCTGTTGTAATCCGGATAGTCACTATTTTCTTTATTGCTGAAATACCAAATTCTGCATACGACTGCCGTATAGCTCTTTACCTTGCGCAGGGTAAAGCGACTAAACGGGGTGTACTACACCGTCGAACATGCTATTAAATATGCGCCCCAAAGTCGGCGGGTCGCCGGCGGATAGGAAGACTCAATGTCATTTTCTGCCTTAGGTTTATCTCAGGCTTTAGTCAATGCTGTACATGCAGTTGGCTATACAGAACCCACTCCCGTTCAACAACAAGCAATACCCGCAGCACTACAGGATAAAGACTTGATGGTTGCTGCCCAAACAGGAACGGGTAAAACAGCAAGCTTCGCCTTGCCCATACTGCAAAAACTTTACGCCCAACCCGATACACAGCGGGTTCCAACCAAGAGCAAGCAAGTCCGCGTACTGGTGCTTACTCCAACACGTGAGCTTGCCGCACAAGTACATGAAAGCTTTAATCTGTACGCGCGCGAATTACCGCTCACCAGCGCCTGCATTTATGGCGGCGTTGGCGCGGCACAACAGATTCGTATCCTCAGCAAAGGCGTCGATGTACTGGTGGCTTGCCCCGGTCGCTTACTGGACCTGATTGGCCAAAAAGCCGTTGACTTAGCTGAGGTAGACACCCTAGTACTCGATGAAGCTGACCGCATGCTGGATATGGGTTTTATTCATGATGTGAAGAAAATTTTAAAACTGTTGCCACAGCAACGGCAGAACTTGCTCTACTCTGCTACCTTCTCCAATGACATCATCGCGCTAACCAATCGTTTATTGCATAACCCGTTACGCATTGAAGTCACGCCGCCCAACACAACTGTGGAGCGTATCAAGCAGAGCTTTTTCCGCATTACCGCGCCTTACAAGCGTGCGCTGTTAGCCCACCTTATTACTGCCGGCGCATGGGAACAGGTGCTGGTCTTTACGCGTACCAAACATGGCGCTAACCGCCTAGCTGAGTACCTGACTAAAAACGGTCTGCCGGCTGCAGCCATTCATGGCAATAAAAGCCAAAATGCACGCACCAAAGCACTGGAAGAGTTCAAAGGCAATCAAGTCCGTATACTGGTAGCCACTGATATCGCTGCACGCGGGTTAGATATTGATGAGCTTCCCTATGTGGTCAACTATGAATTGCCTACCACCAGTGAAGACTATGTGCACCGCATTGGCCGTACCGGTCGTGCAGGTCGTGCGGGTGAAGCCATTTCATTGGTTGCACCCAGCGAACTGCGTCTACTGAAAAGCATTGAGCAGATGACACAGCAGGAGCTTCCGGAAGGCGATTATCTTGGCTTTGATTTGAGCAGTGTCGTCGCTGAAATCAGTCGCGGCTCTGCCAACCAAGCTGATAAGCCTAGGCAGCAACCCAACAAAAACCGTAACCCACGCAATTCACGCGGTCGCAGCAATGAAGAGCAAGCTGGAGCAGAAAAACCAGCAGCCAGAACAGCCAGAACCTCTCAGCGCCTAGTAAAGTCGGAAGGCAAAGACGCAACACGTCCTAACCCAACCCGCAGAGCTAATCCTAGACGCGCTGCTGAACCTAAACTGCCCGCCGACCGTGCGCCTGACGTGTTTTTAGATGATGCCATTGATAATTTCGGTAACAGCGTGGATTACGTCAGTCCGTATCAAAATAAAGATGGCAATAGAACGCGTCAAGGCGCTAACCAAACTAGAGCCGCCAACCCAGGTGCAGCACGAAACACTCGAAGCCAAGCACCTAAGCGCGGCGGCAAACCCAATACAGGCCGTAACCAACCTAGAGGGCGTCGTCAACAAGACTCTGCTTTATTTGTCAGTGCTGATCCAACACCGGCTTATGTTGCAGTAGAGCGTGAACGGGAGCGTGCAGCAACCAATACACCTTTGATTATTCGTAAAGGTGAACGACTTCCCAGTCTTGAACAGCTTGATCAGCTCGACGCGCGCAGCAACTCCAAACGTGAGCGTCCAGCGTTGCTTAGCAAGTCTTAAGCGAGACAAATGCGGGTTCATTGAGCCCGCATTATTTAATTAAAAAAGGGTTTGGACCACTGGTTAAAAAATGCCGGCATCAATGCCCACAGCAATGGTTTTACCCAGCTCCTCACAGGACTGGATAAAATCATCTCGCCAAACACCGCGACACAGCAAGGGTGCTTGTGCTTGTTTCCAGCGCAAACCGGTCAAGATACTCTCGATAGCTTTTTGCGTTCCTGTGCCGTCATGCCCAGCGCGTATCACTACAGCACAAGGCAGTCCCTGCTTTTGCTCCAGTACGGGATAATAAATGCGATCGAAGAAATCTTTCAGCGCACCACTCATGTAGCCCAGGTTTTCTGGGGTAAACAAAATAACCCCATCAGCACTGAGTACATCCTGTGCGGTAGTGCTGAGGGCTGCCTGGCGTCTGACAATTAGCTGATTTACCTGAGCTTCACGTGCACCTGTACAAATAGCTTTTACCATCAAATCGGTATTTCCCGATGGCGTGTGCGCTACTATCAATAGGCTTTTACTGGTCATATCTCCCCCCACAAACTTCAACACACCCAATAAGTTACGCCAGTTTTTTAGACCTGTAATGCCCTACTTTATACTAGTAACCTGAAGTGCTCTTTTTTAGCGCTGCACTTGGCTGTCTAAATACTCTTGCCAAGCCTCATCATCTAACGAGCCCAGGTCGCGTTGTGCTTGCGTAATCCACTCAAAAGCACGTTGATTCAGCTCGGCAATCGCACGCGAACCTGTACCCTCTGCATGCAAGGCTGGTCCAATGACTACATCAATGGTACCTGGGATTTTATGCCAGCCTGCTTTGGGCCAGAAATGACCCGCATTATGCGCGATAGGTAAAACCGGTAACTGCGCATTAACAGCCAATGACGCACCGCCGCGGGAAAATTTACCCATTTTACCGGGCGCAACGCGCGTTCCTTCAGGAAATATCATTATCCAGTTACCCTGTTTTAGGCGCTCATGGCCTTGTTGGGCCAGCTGTTTCAATGCTTGCTTGGGTTGTGAGCGGTCCAAAGCAATAGGTCTTACCATAGCTAAGGTCCAGCCAAACACAGGAATTCTTAGCAGCTCACGCTTAAGTACTTGGCTTAATGGATAGAAATGCGAGGAGATAAAAAACGTTTCCCAAGCACTCTGGTGTTTAGCCAAAATAACACAGGGCTGCTGCGGAATATTTTCAGTTCCTGTTACGCGGTACTTAATGCCAAGAATATATTTAGCCAACCAAATAGTGGTGCGACCCCAAGCAACCGCGATCAATCGGTAACGTAGCTTATAAGGGAAAAACAGCCCAAATAAAACGGACGGAATACACCAAACCAGCGTGACCAGAGCGAGAACACTATAAAACAAGAAATTTCTAAAAACCTGAAACATCACCATTACAAATGCCTTATTGCGTATTTTTGAGCAAGCTTTCTACTGCTTCTGCTAAATTTTGAAAAACCAAAGTTCCTTCTGGTAACTGTTGCTGCGCCGTTTGCGCACCCTTGCCTGTCTTTACCAGTACCGGCACGGCTTGCACACTCATCGCTGCCTGTAAGTCACGTAAACTGTCGCCGACAAACCAAGCCCCTGTTAGCGGTTGCTGGTAATGCTGGCTGATTTGTTCTAATAAGCCTGCCTTTGGTTTGCGGCACTGGCAATCATCCTCAGGACCGTGCGGGCAGTAGGCGATAAAGCCAATTTTCGCGTGGTGTTCTGCCAGCAAAGCACGCAGTTTATCGTGCATGGCATCCAGTGTTGCGCTGTCATAATACCCTCGCGCTAAGCCAGACTGATTCGTAGCTACAGCTACTGTCCAGCCTGAGCTATACAAACGCGCAATCGCCTCAATGGAGCCGTCGATCGGAATCCATTCGGCTGGGGTTTTTATATAATCATCCGAATCATGATTAATGACACCATCTCGGTCAAGAATAATAAGCTTCATCTACGCACTGCCGCTTTACCTAAAAACATTGCGGCATTGTACAGGATTGCAAAAGCCGTGAGCACGATTATGCTCACACCTCGCGCGCAGCACTGCAGCGAGGCTTGTATGGGCACAGCATCTAAGTACACACAGGCCAAAAAGTTGCTAAGTAATACTCAGCCGCTTTCGCTAAGATAGAACCACTTTCATCATCACTAACAGGTACAACCATGCAGTCGTCGTTCTCTTTACGACTTTCATTACGCCGCTTGTGGGCGCTGGAGAAATTTGGTCCAGGGCTACGATTTTTTATTGCCCTGAGCCTATGCACGCTTTGGGTGTGGTACAGCGAGCGGATAGACTGGCTGATTCCACTGTATCTAGGTGTGATCGGTTGCGCACTGGCAGAAACCGATGATAGCTGGCAGGGACGCTTAGTGGCGGTCGGGGTCACCCTAGTGTGCTTTTCCTTGGTGGCCACAGCAGTAGAAGCATTGCACCCTTATACGCCTTGGTTGTCACTGTTTATGGTCGCTGCCACCATAGTGTTAATCGTGCTGGGCAGTGCCGGTACGCGCTTTGCTTCTATCTCCTATGCCACGCTCATTTTTGCTATTTACACCATGATCGGCCTTGAGCACCAAAGTCAGGATGGCGTCCAGTTTTGGCAATACGCGCCGGTATTGCTCAGCGGCGCGTTCATCTATGGAACACTTTCCGTGCTCTGGTATGCACTGTTTGCACAGCAGCCTTTGCAGCATAGTTTGGCGCGTTTATTCCGCGCGCAATGTGATTATTTAAAAGCCAAATCCGCACTCTTTGAGCCTTTACGTAATTTAGATGTAGAGGCACACCGACTGGAAATTGCTCAGCAAAATGCGCACGTGGTCGAAGCCTTAAATGACACTAAAAACATTATTCTACATCGCGTTAGCGGTAGCCGTACCAGCGCAAAAACCCGTCGTTACTTAAAGCTGTATTTTCTGGCGCAGGATATTCACGAGCGCGCCAGCTCATCACATTCGCCCTATCAAAAGCTCACGGAAGCCTTTTTTCACAGCGATGTGTTGTTTCGTTGTTTGCGCTTAATTCGTCAGCAGGGTGATGCCTGTAAAGCATTAGCCAAAGCCATTGAGCTGCGCCAATCCTTTGATTACGGCGCTGGGCATACACAAGCGCTGGAAGATTTGCAGGCTTCAATTGCTTATTTACATCAGCAGCAAAACCCAGAGTGGCGCGAGTTACTACGCTCATTGCGCGCATTGGCACACAACCTCGCCACACTGGATCAATTACTGCGCGAAGCAGCCAACCCTGATGCCCTAGCCATGAATCAAGACACGGCTATTTTTGACCGTGAACCGAAAAATATTAGCGAAGCCTGGGAACGCATCAGTCAAAATATCAGCTTGGAGTCGTCAGTATTTCGCCATGCATTACGCATGGGTGTGGCCGTAGCCGCGGGTTTGGCGATTATGCATTGGTTGGCGCCCGAGCAAGGCTACTGGATTCTAATGACCACAGTGTTTGTTTGCCGACCCCACTACGGCGCAACCCGCAAACGCTTGGTACAGCGCATCATGGGTACCGTTCTAGGTTTAGCCTTAAGTTGGATGCTGTTTCAGTTAGCGCCCATTCTATGGATACAAGCGCTGTTTGCCATCGTCGCAGGTGTTGCGTATTTTGCTACACGTAACAGTCAGTTTACTGTTTCAACTGCTTTTATGACGCTGATGATGCTGATTTGTTTTAATCAAATTGGTCATGGCTATGATTTATTTTTACCTCGCTTTTTAGATACCATCGTCGGCAGCGTGATCGCCGGCTTAGCCGTTTTTCTCATTCTACCCGACTGGCAAGGTCGTAAATTACATAAGGCTCTGGCACGCACACTTAAGGCCAACAGCCAGTATCTACGTCATATCATGCTGGAATATAGTCAGGGTAAAACAGACGACATGCAGTACCGTATCGCCCGCCGTGATGCGCACAATGCTGATGCCGCGTTAACCGGCAGCCTGTCCAATATGCTAAAAGAACCGGGGCATTTCCGTCGGCAAAGTGATCTAGGATTTCGTTTTTTGCTGCTATCACATACTTTGCTGGGTTATATTTCTGCGCTAGGTGCGCACCGCGAAACGCTTGCTGATACACCCAACTACCCATCACTTAACCGTGAGGCGCAGCTACTGGCTGACAGCCTGACTCAACTCGCTACACAGCTGGATACGCTGCAAAGCATTGGTACACAGCCTGAGGCTGAGCAACAGCAGTGTTATCGTTTACGTGATATGCCCGAAGAGACCGATGATACGTTGCGCTTACTACAAACCCAGCTACTGCTCATCAGCCAACAATTAGGACCTCTGCGTAGCCTAGCTGAGGAAGTTATCCGCAGCTACAGCAAACAGGGTGCAGCCAAAGCCTAACAAGCAGGCTTCATGCGCTACTGTTTCATTCAGGTTTTTTGTTACGTAACGGCGTCAGCAACTCACTGAGGCCGTTATGATCGATTTCTTGCATCAGCGCCAGTAACTGACCTAAGTTGCCGGCCGGAAACCCCTTGCGGGCGAACCAGTTCAGGTAATCACCGGGCAAGTCTGCAATCAACCGACCTCGGTATTTGCCAAAGGGCATTTTTACGGTGACTAGGCGTTGCAAATGTTCAGGCTGCATAGGATTGGCTGGCACTCAGATGGAAGAATTTCATGGATTATCGCTAGGCTGGGTAGGCTTGCAAAGCTTTAGTTGAATATCTGTTAAGATTGTCGCTTATAAAACGTATTTAAAGGTGTTCAAATGATTATCAAGTCTTTGCGAAATGGCTTAGGACAACTCATTATTTTTGCTGACTGGTTAACCCGTCCTAAAGCGCTAAAACGCACGACTGAACAGCAAGCCGCAGTGGATGCGCAGACTACTCAGTTGGCGTTGTATCAGTTTCGTGCCTGCCCATTCTGCGTCAAGGTGCGCCGTGCTATGCACGCCTTAAACTTAAATATTGAATGCCGTGACGCGCTTGATAATAACCAATTCCGCCAAGAGTTGCTTGAGCAGGGCGGCCGGGTCAAAGTACCGTGTTTACGCATTGAAGAAGCAGGTGAAGTGCGCTGGATGTATGAGTCCAATGATATTATTCAGTACCTACAAGAACGCTTTGCACCAACCAGCGCGGAATAATCACCACCCTACCATCGCCCAGAAGCTGGGCTCACACAGAGACTATTATTTAACTGCTTTATCTATACCCACAGTTGCCACCTCAGCCAGCCAATGGATTTGCTCTGGGGTAATAATATAAGGCGGGATAAAGTACACCACATTGCCTAACGGCCGTAAGAGGGCACCCTGCTCTAACGCATGCTCGTACACACGCAAGCCGCGGCGTTCCTGCCATGGGAAGGGCGTTTTGCTGGCCTTGTCCTGCACCATCTCAATCGCCAGCACCATGCCCGTCTGCCTCACCTCAGCCACATGCGGATGATCCACCAAGTGCGCCGTTGCCTTGCCCATTTCTTGCGCCAGCAGTTGGTTGCGCACAATCACATCGTCTTCAGCAAAAATATCCAAACTGGCTAAAGCCGCCGCACAGGCCAACGGATTGGCTGTATAGGTATGTGAATGCAAAAACGCTTTCATACTGGCGTAGTCAGCATAAAAAGCCTGATACACCTGCTCGGTGGTCAGCACAGCCGCCAAAGGCAGATAACCACCCGTTAACGCCTTGGAAAGCACCATAAAATCCGGTGTTATCTGTGCTTGTTCACAGGCAAACATGCTGCCGGTACGGCCAAAACCCATAGCAATTTCATCCACAATCAGGTGCACACCAAACTCATCGCAAGCTTGGCGTAGCAGACTTAGATACACCGGGTGATACATACGCATCCCCCCAGCACCCTGCACCAGCGGTTCGACAATAACTGCGGCCAGCTCATGATGATGCTGTTCCAACGTCTGCTGCATATGAGCGAACATCTGTATCGAATAGTCTTCCCACGACTGTCCATGTTCGCGGTAATAACAATCAGGGCTCGGCACTTTAATGCAATCCATCAACAGCGCTTCATAGGTTTGGGTATAAAGCGCCACATCACTAACCGCCATAGTGCCTAGGGTCTCACCGTGATAGCCATTGCTGATGGTGGCAAAGCGTTTCTTTTGCGGCTGGCCTATATTGCGCCAATAATGGTGGCTCATTTTAAGTGCCACTTCGATGCCCGCCGAGCCATTATCCGCATAAAACACACGCGCCAGCCCCTTAGGGCACAGCTGCAACAAACGCTCTGACAACTCCACCACCGGCGCATGGGTAAAGCCGGCCAGCATCACGTGTTCAAGTTGATCAACCTGCTGTTTAATCCTCTCATTAATCCGTGGATTACAGTGGCCGAAAATGTTGGTCCACCAAGAGCTCACCGCATCCAAATAACGCTTGCCGCAATAGTCTTCCAACCAAATCCCATCCCCACGTCGAATAGGAATCAGAGGCATGCTTTCGTGATCTTTCATTTGCGTGCATGGATGCCAAACCGCTGCGAGGTCACGCCGCATCCAATGGGAATTACTGGGCAAGAGAATCTCCTTGTTAATTGTTGTTCTTGGCGAAATTTTATGTAGTTGAATAACTGAGGTTGAGTTAGTGCGTGCCTAAACTCACGCCCTGACCACGAGGATCACTGGCGGCAGCACTATGACCGCTTTGCTTATCCCAATAGAGCACCTGCTGATTGCCATAGTTGCGCGTTAGCTCTTTGACAGCATGACCCAGCTTACGCAAGGCGGTTTGAGTTTGCACATCGAGCGCGCCCGGCTCAAAACCGAGCTCATCAGGCACATATTGATGATGAATGCGTGGCGCTGCAACCCACTCAGCCGGTGATTTGCCTTCAAGATGCGCCAAAATGGCCAATAGGTTCATGCTCGGAATCCGGCTGCCTCCCGGCGTACCGAAGGCCGCAAAACTGTTTGGACCTTCGATAAAGCTTGGACTCATCGACGACAACGGACGTTTATTTGCAGCAATCTGGTTGGCTTCGCTGGCAATCAAACCATAGACATTGCTGCCCGACAGGTCTGCAGCAAAGTCATCCATCTCATCATTGAGCAAAATACCCGTACCCGGCACAGTAAACGCTGCGCCAAACATCATATTCAACGATAAGGTTGCTGCCACTGCATTTCCCTGACGGTCAATAACAGCAAAGTGCGTGGTCTGATCACCCTCATGAATAAATGGCGCGGCGGTAAGCTCACTGCTGGGCGTGGCTTGCTGCGTCTGGATACTCGCGGCCAATGCAGAGATATGTTCGCCGGACAGCAAGCGATCTACAGGGTTATCCACAAAATCAGGATCACCCAGCAAACCACGATCACGGTATGCCCGACGCAGAGTTTCAACGATTAAATGAATGCGCTGCACAGGAGCGACTTGCTGCCAAGGCAGTTGCTGCAAGATAAGCAGACTTTGCGCCAAAGTAATACCGCCTGCAGAAGGGGGTGGCGCACTGATAAGCTGACGCTCGTCCGCCAACAAGACCTGTAACGGTGTGCGCCATTGAATCTGATAGTCAGCTAGGTCTTGCATGCTCCATATACCACCAGCCTGCTGTACGGCTTGCACCATCAGTTCGGCAAGCCTGCCGTGGTAAAAACTCTGTCCCCCATGCTCGGCAAGCTGCTTAAGCGTCCCTGCCAAGTCTAGCTGTGCCAGATGCCAACCCAACTCCGGCAGTTGGCCATGCTGTAAAAAAATAGCACTGGACTCAACATCCTGCTGCAACGCTGATAAACGCCAACCGGCACGCTCAAGATACAACTCGTCCACAGCAAAACCCTGCTCTGCCAGCTGTATGGCGGATTGCAGGTTTTCGCGTAAAGGTCGTTGAGCATAGCCGGTTAAAGCATCCAACGCCGCGGGAATTCCGGGAATAGCCGCAGCCAGTGCGCCATCCAGACTTAATCTGGGCTGCACCTGACCATCGCGCATATACAAGTCTTTGTGCGCAGCACTGGGTGCAGTTTCACGCGCATCTAAGAATAAATAGGTGGGGCTTGGCTGGCTGTTAAGACGGATAAGGTAAAACCCTCCGCCACCCAAACCCGATCCATAGGGCTCAACCACTGCCAGTGCTGCAGTGACAGCTATGGCGGCATCAATAGCATTGCCGCCTTGCTGCAGGGCTTCAATACCAGCTGTGCTGGCTAAAGGGTGTGCCGTGCTAACAAATCCCTGTTCAGGTAGCAGCTGAGCATGAGCTACTACCGAGCACAGAACTAGAGCATATAGAAAACTAAATCGTAAACAGCGCACCACAATTTAAGCTACGCCACTGATGATTTTATATTTCTCCATCAGTTCTTCTTTGCTTTCAATATGATTAGGATCGACAGGGATGCAATCTACAGGACAAACCTCAACACACTGCGGCTCATCGTAGTGGCCCACACACTCAGTGCAAAGATTGGGATCAATCTCATAAATCTCTTCACCCTGAGAAATAGCACTGTTTGGGCACTCAGGTTCACATACATCGCAGTTAATGCAATCATCAGTGATTATTAAAGCCATTGTCTAACTCCTCAAAAACTCAAACTATATAAAACAATAAACGAAACAAGATTGCACCCCTCTAGGCTTGGCAGTCTTGTTTTAGATCATTTTTTAAAGCGCTGCTGCAACGCTTGAGACACCATAGGATGCACGAATTCAGTGATATCGCCATCTAATGCGGCAATTTCACGCACCAAAGTGGAGGAAATAAAAGAGTATTTTTCAGAGGGCGTTAAGAAGATGCTTTCCACATCGGGAGCCAATTTGCGATTCATATTGGCCAGCTGGAATTCATATTCAAAATCTGATACTGCACGCAACCCACGCATCAAAATATTCGCGTCAACTTCTTTGACAAAGTGCGCCAACAGATTGTTAAAGCCATACACCTTAACGTTGGCTAGGTGCTCAGTCACCCCCTGCGCTAACTCAACGCGTTCTTGCAAACTGAATAACGGTTGTTTTTTCGGGTTAGCGGCTACTGCAATGATCACTTCATCAAAAATGCGCGCAGCACGCTCGACTAAATCAGTATGCCCACGGGTAATGGGATCAAAGGTTCCCGGATAAAGCACGCGATTCATTTGGCGTATCCTATGGATGCGGTAAAGGTGTTGGATTTTAGCGCATCACAGAGGCTAGAGCAAAAACTTAAACATTTAGCTCCTAAACTTACTGTCTCAGAGGCTGCACAACCAAAAAACAGGCAGCTAATAAGTCGATAATTAAGCTGTACGCCTATAAAACATCTAAACTCACTTCCCGCAGCTCCACGTATAAAGCATCTATATCACGCCAACTGATTCGAAACTGATTACGTTTTTTAGGTTTCCACTTGCCTTTTAACAGTTTCATATTGACACTTGGGTCATAGTAAACAGTGCTTAAGTACAGCGCATGCAAGAACAGCTTTAGGTTTGTGCCCTTCCCTAATACAACCTTTGGTCCGTACTGATATTTTGGTGGGGTTTCTCGAATAGCACTATAAGCCACGAAGCAAGTGTTGGTATGTTTCTTTTTCCAGTGGAAAATAAGCTTATCGAACTTCCAGCCTGCTACAAGCACACCGTCATCATCGCGTAGCATTAAACCGCCGTCTGGCTCAAGGATTTCACCACTATCTGGGTCATAACCTTCAAAGCGCATAGTTAATGCTGTCTTCTTATTCTTCTGGCCAACATTGTGGCGACTGGCAAAATCCATTCGCTCTGGCTCAATTCTTGTGCCATAGGCTCGTAAAAAAACCTCAAGATCATCTAGGTAAGTGCCAACGTTTGGCTCCGGCGTCATTAATGTCACTGCACCAGCTGAGTGACTCTTTAGCTCCCAATCCATAAAGTCAGGATCTGATGAACCATTTGGTGTAATCCCAAACTGAGCTTCCAGCGTATAACCCGCACCATTTTGCGCTTTATAAGTGATTAACTCACCGTCAGAATTAAGACGACACGATTCAATAGGACCTTGAAGGAAGATTTCTTTTAGCTTTCTCAGCAGTTTTTCTTCACTGGATTCTTGCGTTGCTGAATACTCATAAAAAACAGGGGCAACTAGTCGCGCATTACCACTTTCAACAATCGCTTTAAGCTCATCATGTAATGCACCATCCCAGGCACTGCAGTGCGCCCAAACCTTCTGCTCATCTACACCAAGAACCAAATAACGCTTGGTATTAAGACGCGCAACTCGCTCTTGCGCTGTTGGCGGTTGCATCAGGTGGCTGGGCGCAATGCCCTTTTTTCGACTGCAGCCACTAAGAAATCCAGACAATCGTGTTTCGGGATATTTAGGGTAAAGAATGATCTGAGCATTAGGAGCTAAATCTGTCTCACCTTTAAGATCAATCCAGTACAAATCAAGCGGAGCTTTAAATATAGCGCCCTTGCTGCTCATCCCCGCTGAATAAACGTCACCAGATGGAATAGCACGAATCACTTCAAAGTCTGCACCCAAATAAATTTGCTGTTTCGAGTTGTCATTATTAGCCAAAGGCTTAATAAAAATCCGCTTAGCACCATGGTGTTTCAGTTGTTCGACAAGTATTTGAAATTCGCTCAAGTGACCTCCTTATGCCATACCTATTTT
>LSQX01368856.1_pt1 | contig 13518 bp, 11 predicted proteins | sample 654561 | NCBI WGS metagenome assembly LSQX01 (sample SAMN04489861, study PRJNA283612) | anaerobic digester metagenome | isolation source: 4 biogas reactors fed with cattle manure at either 37C or 55C with and... | place: Denmark: Kongens Lyngby | collected 2014 | reverse complement strand
TATGCACTCCAAAAACAATAAATCCTGCTTTTGCTTTAATCATAATATTATATTTTTGTATTATTCTCTTTTGACAAGAAACTATAATGAAGGTATTAACTTCAGGATATTCTTATAATAAATTTTTTCAAGCACCTCTCCGGGCAGCCCAATTCCGCATATTGGCCATCGTGCCCTGTTAAATGTTCCGTCATAATCAGGTGAATAAAAAGATTCGTCATAAGTTTCCAGAAATCTGAAATAGCATCTGTACATATCTGCTGAACTATCTGTGTTTGCAGGCATATCAGTTCCGAAAATTATCCTGTCCTGATATTTCATAAAAAATTCTCTCGAAGAATAAGGCTGGCGTCCCAGTTCATCAAGCCTGGCTGAAAAATCTATAAAGACATTCTCATTATCATCCAACAGACGGGCAACATACCCCAGATTTTCAGCATGATTCGCCACATGAGGCAAAATAAAAACAGTATCCTGATGTCTTTTCACCAGGTTATCTCTTCTCTTTAACAATTCAGTTTTACGTGGATACTTTTTATCAGCAAAACTCCAGTCAGGATATTTTAAAAGAGACTCATAGTGCTCATTTTCAGGCGTGACAGGCTCAAAAAATCCTGAAGGGTCAGCCTGGTGTATCAGCACCGGAATTTTCAATCTGGCAGCTTCCTCGAAGATGGGCGACAACCTTTCATCATCCAGATTAATCAGTTTCCCATCCTGATCACGATAACGAAGTCCCAGCTCTTTGAGCAGCTTCAATCCTTTTGCCCCCATCTCCACATGTTCATTAAGCATATCAACAGCTTCAGCAACAAAAGATCTGTGGTCAGTAAAAAGAGGTTTATCAACCGGACGGGCAAAATTTATCATTGTAAAGCAGTAGAACTTACCCGGGTATTTATCAGCACAATTTTCAAAAAAATCTGAAATATTACCGGGATTGATAACATAACCGCCTCCTGAAAACTCTATATGTACATTTCCTGTGAGGTCGCAATATTTAACTATCCCGACCTCATCCATAGTTTTGATAACTCTCCCTACCTGCCAGTTGCCCCAAAGGTGGTTATGCGCATCAATAACAGGAAAGGCGGCTTTTGCAGGAATATGGTCCTCTTTTATAAGATATGTTTTTCTCATTTGATTAACCTTTTAATTTTAAAATGTACTCCCCGATATCAACCGGGAAAACAAATCCTGGATGCAAGTATTTTTAATATTTATCTTACCACACTGACAAGGCAGTTCCCAAACCTCTCCCCCAGAAGTAACAGTCCGCGGGAATCATAATGAACCTTGTCAGCTTTTTTGGAAATATCGCCAGTTTTTATCAAATAAGCAAATTTAATTTTTTTTGCAGCTTTTACCTGTGCTGCCTGTACCTCTTTTACAGCAGAAAACCGTTCAGTCGCCGGATTAACTTCACCGAAGATAACAGGCAACTCTGGTTTATCAAGCTTTTGGCGGAATGCTTTTATAAGTCTTTTAAAATTAGGATAGTATTTTTTTGCTGTTTCTTTCTTTTTTGAATCCTCCTCACCCTGCATCCACAAAACAGCAAGTATATTTAAGTCGTAAAGTTCTGACAGACTATCAATTATTGAAAAAAAATAGCCGAACATATTCCCAAATTCAGGATGTGAGGTTATTTTAGCCTTATCTGGATCATAATCCGGTGCCCAGTCATATAATGATGAGCCACCAATAGCATATTTTACCAACAGGAAATTTCGGTTTGGCAGTCTTTCTGCAAGGACTTCCGACAAACCAACCTCAGGCCCGAACCATTCAGGATGACTTAACTGTCTGGAGCACAATCCGTAATTAAGATAGGTAATATTGTGAGGAAGGGAGACATTCTCAAGATCAGTAACCTGACCGACACCTAACATATTAGACTGCCCTCCAAGTAAAATAACATCATATTTAAGTTTTTTCTGAAGAGTGCTGTTGTATTTAAGGGTATCACCACTTATGCTTCCTGCAGAGCAAAAGAGAGAGGAAGCCAGAAGGAGGTACAAATAATAAAAAAATAAAAGCTGTTTCATGGATATAAATCGATTAAAAAATCTCAATTATTTATATATGATATGTTGTAAAAATCTCATTTTAAATCCGTTGGCTGAAGCCAACGGCAATAGATAAAGCATTGAACAATCTGGCTGTCATCATCGGAGCCTTATTCATTGCTGTTTGCTTGAGCGAATGGATCGCTTCACCCAACGGATTACTTCACCCAACTGACCCTGATACATATTTCCCTGGTGTACCCCTGTAATTGATTACTATATTTTAATAAAGGTTTTCTTCCTGTAGATATAATACAATATCAACCACATCACAGCCATTGCAGCCGATGCCTGAATAAACAGCCGGACATCTTCAGGAAAATAACCGCTTATCCCAAAAGGATGGCGCGTTGATCCTCCTACTACCACATTGCCTATTAACCTGAAATCAAATGTATGCGCCATCATATAGATAGCAATAGAGTTGACGCCAAACATAAAAAAGAAAAATGACCATTTTATATAGCCTTTTACATCTATTACAAAATAGAGAAGAGCCAGTAATAATGTTGAAATGCCAGCTGTTACAAGGGCAAAGGAGCTTGTCCAGTTTCTTCCTATCACCGGATAAACCAGACTCCATATCAAACCTGCCACTACCATTACTGATCCATAAAGTAACAAACCCTTTGTCTTTTCAGGCTTTTCCTTAGCTCCAAAGATCACATGACCGGCAAGTACTCCCAAAAGTACCTGTATGATATGCCCGACACTATTTATAACTGCCGTCCATCCCTTAAAAGGATGTCCATATTTCCCAAGTATCACCTGGTCAAGATAGATCCCGATATTCATCTCGGTTGAAAAAATATCCCCGTCCCAGCCGGGTGCCGGTATAAAAAGCCATACGCACCAATATAGAAGGAGTAACAAACCGGCAATTATATAATGTGCTTTCTTTGGAGTGTTTATTACTATCAGCGAGCACACAAGATAGCTTATGCTGATATATTCCAATACATTATTATACCAGTATACTTTATCAAACTGAAGGTTTAATATTTTACCCCCGGCTATAAGTCCGCATATGAACAATATAACTGAACGGATTACAACATGGGTATATACTTTTTTCTTACTACTTTTCATAAGCCTCTTTCTCAATGAAAAAGGCAGAACCACTCCCACTACAAAAACAAATATAGGTTGTGCAACATTTGCAATGCTGATCGCCGGATTGGACATAATGACTTTTACAATTTCAGGCCAGGCGTCACCCCATACCATATTGTTGAAAGTCCGGAATATGGGCGCACCCCCTATCTGGGTTGAACATATTATAAACATTGCAATGCCACGCAGTATATCAACACTGATTATTCTGTCGGCTAACTTTTGATTGAGTTCCATAAGGTTTTTATCAAAAATAAAATAATAGCAGGAAAATATTATTTATAATCCAAATGAAGGGGTCCTTACAATCCATTGACCTTTAGTGAAATCCGGGAAAAATACAGGTTCGCTTCCTCCTAAAATTGACTTTTCCGATAATGGGACAATAGCACTCCAGGAGGCTGCATCATAAACATCTATGGGCGGGTACATATTCTGGCTGACACATTCAACAAAAGCCCGGATCATAAAATAGTCAATTCCACCATGCCCGGCATTTTTAGCGTCAGCCTCATGATTTTTCCATAAAGGATGATCATATTTTTTCATATAATTATCATAGGCCTCTCCGGTCTCCCACTGATGCGTCTTAGGTGATTTACCCTCTATATAAATACCTCTGCGCATATACTCACCGCTCCATAATCCGCGTGTACCGTGCAAAGTGTAATCCCGCGAATATGGCCTGGGAAGATTAAGTTCAAAATTAATGATAATAGTTTCACCCTCAGATGTCTTTATTATGGTAGTTACTATATCACCCTGTTTCCAGTCCAGTTTGGCATTAGGATTATCAGGCCCTCCGTCGGGATGGTTCCTGATATATTCATAAACGCCCTTCGACTTGGTGGCAGCTGAGGTAAGATACAAAAACCGGTTACCCCGGTCTATATTAAACCAGTTAGCCACGGGGCCTATTCCATGCGTAGGATAAAGGTCTGCATTACGATTCAGGTAGTGCTGGTTTCTCCAGTATACTTCATCCGAAGAATCACCTTTAAAATCTATATATGATCTGGAGCCCCAGAATGAGTGTCGGTATCCGCATGTAGCATGTACCGGAGTTCCAAACAATCCATCCCTGATCATCTGTAGTACAGCCATTGTCTCCCTGTCATAGCAGCAATTCTCAAGAAACATCAGATTTGAGCCTGTTTCTTCGTGCACATTGACCAATTCCCAACACCCTTCAATTGTAATGGCAGCAGGCACTTCAAGTCCGGCATATTTACCGGCCTTCATTGAATCGACAGCCATAGGGACATGCCACTCCCACGGAGTAGTAATTATCACACCGTCAATATCTTTCCGGTCAAGTAATTTCTTATAGGCATGATCCCCTCCGGTAAACACTTCAGCATTCTCCTTACCGTTATTCATAAGTGCAGTTTGTGCCATGGCAATAGCCTCAGCATTAATATCACAAATAGCAGGTATCCTGACATTATCATACTTTGCCAAAAGGTTTAATAATCCTCTGCCGCGGCTTCCAACGCCAATCACTCCAATTGATACATCAGGAAGTTTTGTTGTTGGCGGTTGTCCGAATAACAAAGCCGGACTGCATGCCATTCCAAAGCCTGCAGCCGCCGTGCTTTTTATAAATTCTCTTCGTCTTAAATTATCTTTCATAACTTTAATTATTTTGTACCGGCACCCTCAATACAGCCGGTTCATTCATAATCCAATAAAAAATTATGTTCCCCGGGCGGTACAGTAATTACTTCAATTCTATAACCCTGCTCACCTTCATCAGGAATAGCGACAGTCAACCTGACCGGATAGTTCCAACGGGTTTTTATGCTACCTCTTATTTTCCCATTGTCAGTGTTCCAGTCAGATACTTCAACTCCCCCGCCGGATAAATGCAGATCGGTATTCACCAATACAGGTTCTTGTCCGTTCCATGGCATTACCCTGAAAAGCTGGCTTTGATGAGGTTTCTGATCATAAACGGCCATCATCTGGCCTTCATTTATCAATCCCGGGACTTTTTGAGTAAAAAATTCAGAAACAATAAACCGGTCACCTTCTAAATTTCCTGTTATACTTTCATCCAATAAAATATTATAATCCTTTATAGTATCTGACCAATTCACTATAGCTATAGTTATCCAGGAAGGAAGATCCTCACAAACCGGTTTAATCTCCGTCAGCATAATATTTGGACAGAAGGGATCAAAAATGTCCAAAGCTTTTGAGGGAGAGTTGACTGAAGGTAAAACATGACGGTACAGGTCTTTCCTGTCGTTGTCAATTGTTGAAAAGTCTTCACCAAAGCATACCATTCCACCTCCGATATACTGATTAAGCATATTTGTTCTTGCCTCATCGTTGGTAAATACTCCCAGCGACTTATTATTCGTGCCGGGCAATGCAGTCCCCTGCCTGCGGATCGACATTGCATCAGGGTCGACATGCCAGTAATCTGACATCCATGTCCTTAATATATTCTGCCGGTATTTCGGCAACTCTTTTTCGTTCCAGACAGATCTTGTGTCACTTCCTGAGCGTTGCGAATCAGCTATCCCGTATGAAGCCCCGTAATGACCGCCGCATACTGATATATATGCATTGCCAACCCCTCTCCTTATTGATTCAAGGCCTTTTCTGTATGCCTCAAGAGAAGTAGAACATTTATCATAGAACTGTGCTTCCGGGTCTGAAAAAATGGCTCGCATAAAATCAAACTTAAAGTATTCAAATCCCCATTCATCTGCCAGTTTCCGGTAAGATTCCTCCAGGTAAGCAGTTACACCGGGACTTGTAGGATCGAGAATATAATAGCTCAGCCACCTACATAATTCACCCTTACTGTTCTTTAAAAGCCAATCGGGATGATTCCCGGCAATATCAGTTTCAGGATTTGTCCAGTCCATATTGACAATATATGGAGCAGTCCAGATTCCCGGTTTATAACCCAGTGACCTTATCTGATCAGCTGCCGTTTTCATGCCCGAAGGGAAGACAGTTTCATCATATTCAAAATCGTGTCCGTAATTCTGCTGCCAGCAGGCATCTATCTGAAAAATGTCAAATGGTAATGGATCAGCCTTAAATGCAGCAATATCATTTTTCAAATACTTCTCATTATATCCAAGTCCGTAATAATAAAAGGCACAATAGACCGAAGGAGGCCATTCAGCAGGCTTTTCCCTGCCATGCAGCCTGTTAGTCCTGGCAGAAAATTCACTGATAAGATTATGGGGATCTTTACTGCGTGACACAACGATCCACTGGCTTTCCCTTGAAGTGCCCGGAGGCACTGTAATACCTTCAAAATTGCAATTAGCTTGCAGTGAAATCAGCTGGTCTCCATTATCGTCAACATCACAATCAAGATTTAATTCAAACAGGTGCAGATAATAACTTTGAGCACCAATCAACAAATTATCATTGCTTTCAGGATCATTAATAACCAGGAATGGGTCGCTTGTAATCACCTTTCCCTTTTCAGGAATTTCAACTCCTGGAAGGCCGTTTTTCTCACTCTTCTGAGTGAGGACACGAAAATGTCCTTTCGTACCGAAAAAATTCTGTCGCCCTGTTATGTTAAGAGGAAATAAAGCTTTCAGCCTGACATTTTTATCAGTAATGTTGGTATAAACATGCTGAAAAGCAACTAAATCTTTATTTTTTGAGATCCATGCCCTGCGCTCAAGCTGGCCTGCATCCGACAAAAAAATATCACTTACTGTAGTGCCTTCAACAGATGCAAATATTTCCTCTTTATTTGTTCTGTTTTTGAATGTCCAGTTATACCTTTCTGCTGAAGCGTCAGTGAACAATGGCTCCCTGAAAACATTGCCGGCAATAAAGCCTTTGCCTTTAATAATAACCGACTCCTCAGTTACTTTTAACCTGAACCAGTTATTCTTATCATCATCTTCAGAAGTAACTCTGTTACATGCGGAAAATCCGGCTAATACAACCAGAAGAGATAAACTTAGTTTTAACTTCATTATTCATTCGGTTTCCTCAGTTTATTTTTCTTCTGACAGGTTTCATAAATGAATTCAAGGATCAGGAAAGATGCCGGCTCTTCCATCTCATGGTCAAAGCCCTGCAGTTCATGCAAATACGTTTCCTTATGTCCGTTATGTTTCATCATCCTTGCCATATATGCATTCTCCTCGTACCTGCCCAGCAGTTCAAGTTCCCTGTCGCCTGTTATCAATACCAGCGGAGGTGCATCAGCCCGCACATGAAACAGAGGAGCGAATTCATCCACAACAGGTTGTCCGTTAGGAATACCCCTCTCCTTTCGGATATTAAAATGAGTGATAACATGGCCGCTCAGGGGTAATAATCCGGCTATCTCATTGGCGTCAACATTATGAGCTGCAAGCCACTGCTTGTCCATGCCCACAATACTGGTTAAATATCCCCCGGCTGAATGTCCCGATACGAATATTAATTCAGGATCACCTCCATAACTCTCAATATTTTTGAAAGTCCATGCAATGGCAGCTGCCGCATCCTCAATGTAATCCGGGCACTTTGCATCAGGGTACATTCTGTAATTAACATTTACTATGCACACCCCGTTCTCCTTTAACAGGTGTGGATACTCCTGCGTTTTATCTCCGCCTGTCAGGCCCCCGCCGTGAAACCATACAATAGTCGGGAAACCCTTAACTCCTTCAGGATAATAAATATCCAGCCGGCATTTCTCAACTTTATCACCGGTATTTAACTGTTCACTGTAATATTGTATATCTGATTTTGTAACATACTTCAATTCAGGCCTTGTGCGGAATCTCTCATATCGGGTATACTGAGAAAAGCCTGTTAATCCCATACATAGAATAACAAATAATAATAATAGTTTTTTCATGTTTTTAATGTTTTATAGTTTATCAAAAATAAGCAAATTAAAAAATTGAGAATCCCGATTTTAATAAAGAGAACCATTTTGTTCCCCGCTCTCAAATAAATTTCAATCATTGAATCCGTTCGCTGAAGCGAACGGCAATAGATAAGGCAATGAACAAACAGTCTACCCTAATCTGAGCCTTATCCATTGCCGTCGGCTTAAGCCGACGGAAAAATAAATGTACAAAAATTGTATAGCTACACCTTTAAAAATATCTTTTTCTTATAAAGGAAATAGACAAAAAGCCATTTAATGGTCAGCATGCACAATGCCCAGAACAGGGGCTGAAATGAACCTAAATGGTCAATAAATCCATGTACAAAAACCCTCACAACAGAACCGAAATCGAATAATCCGGAAGCAACATAAATGGTAATCGAATTGAGTCCCACCACAACGAAGGGGAAAGCCCACTTCTGATATCCTTTCACATCTATCAGCCAGTAAAACAGTCCCAGTAGAATAGAGCTGATTCCAATCACCAGCATAGCATAAGAACTGGACCATAATCTGAAAATAATCGGAAAGGACAGATCCCACAATAATGCAATCAGGATTGAAACTGACCCAGCAATTAAAAGACCTTTTACCTTGGTATTATCTGACTTTGATGACTTAAGCCATTGTCCCGCCACCACACCTGCCAGACAAACAGCTATTGATGATATCTGTTGTAAAATACCGTCCTCATCATAAAATACATTATTCAATCTTCCGGGTAGAAACAGCTGGTCGATATAGGCATGAAGGTTACCTTCAGGAGTGATCACTCCGGCTCCGTAACCCGGAACCGGCACCAGGATCATAAGCAACCAGTAGATAATTAACAGAGATGCCGATATGATAGCCTGTCCTTTCATCCGGGTATTCATAACAATGATGGCAGCAAAAAAATAAGCCACTGCTATACGCTGCAGAACTCCACACAATTTCAAATTTTCAAAATTGAAACCCAGCAATCCATTCATTATCAAGCCCAGTAAAAACAGCACAAGGGTTCGCCGGACAATATGCATATATAGTTTCTTGCGGCTGTAACCACGCTGCAACCTGTTATTGATAGCGAACGGAAGACTTGCCCCTACCATAAAAATAAAGAGGGGGAATATCAAATCCCAAAGATGAAAACCATGCCACTCTGTATGGTCGCACTGATCTGCAATCGCCCTAAAAACTACATTATCCCACAACTTAGGCAGTGCTCTGAGCACCCCTCCAATACCTACCAGTAACAACATATCAAAACCCCTGAGAGCGTCAAGCGATTTCAACCGCCCTCTGATAACTGAATTTTCCTTATTACTTTTCATTTACCAAATTCTTTTGTCCAGAGATCGTTATAGTTCATTAGTTTAATATTTTTCTTATTTATTATCTCTTTCGTTCTTTCAGAGCAAAGGATTTTAGTAGTACTGGCCCTGTTTGGATCTCCCCATCCGGGATGAATAACCGTTATCCACTTGCCGGGTTTCAGATTTGAAAGCCCTTCATAGAACGCCTCCTCATTTTCAGTGCTGTTTGCCGGGCCACCGTAGTATGCTTTTTGTCCGTCAGGCAGGACAACACTTGGAAAATTCTCACCCTTAAGAAGGCTGACTCGCGTAAACCCGTATTCAGACAGAGCCTCCGTCGGCCCATAAATTAATTTTTCATCCTCACATACTTTGGCAATGATCTGCTCAGCTGCAGGAGGCACCCCCCTGTGCCAGTCAAGATATACAAAATGAAGTCCGCTTTCCCTTGCCTTCTTCACCTGTGCCCTGATCTCCTTTTCCATCTCCTCTTCACTGGGATTCTCAATTTCGTCGGCGCTTTCAAAGAAAAAGCCTTTGGCATTTACCAGGCTGGGTACTTCTTCCGGAGAAAGGACCGGGCGCTGGGTTCCGTCAGCCAGGGTAATATGTATTCCTGCAGCTAATTCAGGATGATCTTTACAGTATTTCACTGCTTCATCAAAATATACTGCTGTGGCCATTATACTGGCCGATCTAAGTATTCCCTCCTCAAAAGACTTTATAAAACCTTCAGTACGGCAAAAATTTTTTCCCATATCATCACCCCGGACTATAAGATAAATTTTATTACTGTTGCAGCTTGTGAAGGCATTCTGTAATAACAGGACCATAAGAATCAATACAATTGGTCTGGCCAGTGTTGTAATATTGCGCAATTTACTGTTCATAATTATATCTCCTTATAAAAATATTAATCAATAGAAATTTATCAAGATTCTTCTTTTTATTATTCAGGATATTACCCAAACTCTTCATTCCAGAGGTCACGGTAGCTCACAAGCTGGATATTTTTCTTCTGGATTATCTCCCTGGTTTTGGGTGAACACATCAGTTCAGTTGTGCTGGCGCGGTTTGGATCAGCCCAGCCCGGATGAACCACTGTTATCCATTTACCCGGCTTAAGGGCTGAAAGATTATCAAAAAATATCTGTTTTTCCTCTTCCGTCAGTGCGGGTGCTGCATAATAAGCCTTGCCGCCGTCAGGCAATTCCTGGCTGGGAAATCTTTCACCTTTCATGAGACTTACACGTTTATAACCGTAAAGTTCCCCTTCATAGTCACGGCCATAAATTAATTTCTGCTCCTTACATATTTGAATAATAACATCATCAACTATGGCGCCTCCCCTGTGGTTATCCACATATACAAATTTAAGTCCGGCATCCTTTGCCTTCCCTACCTGAGCCCTGATCTCTTTATCAATCTCTTCAAATTTAGGGTTTGCTGCCTCAAACTGTTCATTTGTATCCCAGAAAAAGCCCCGGGGATCAACCAGGCTGGGCACTTCCCTGGGTGAAAGCACCGGCCTTTGCGTAGCGTCGATTATTACGGAATGGATACCTGCAGCCAGTTTGGGATTTTCGTTACAAAACTTAACCGACTCCATAAAATACACCGATGTTGCCATTATGCTGGCAGATGTAAGGACCCCCTCCTTAAAGGATTTGAAAAAACCAAGCGTTCTACCGTAGTTCTTGCCCATATCATCCCCCCTGATCAGGAGTTGAATTGGTTGAGCAGAACTTTGGCCTGCATAAAGCGCCGAAGGTATACTGCTTGCAATCCCTGCAGCAGCAACCTGTTTGATAAAGTTTCTGCGGTTTGTCATTTGTAAAAAGATTTAAGTTTGAATAATAATAATTGATTTGATATAATCTATTTAAGACTTGAAAGCTGGTTTAGCAGTTTTGCAACAATTTTTACTGAAGCCTCTTTTTCAACCTTGTTAGTACTCAACCAGGTTTCATACCCTCCCAGTTCGTGCTGTTCAGGGGTTGGCAAATATCCGTTATAACCATTAGCCAGCTCGATTACAAATGTTGATTTGAACGGGCTTTTTTCTTTTATCTCCATACCAGTTTCTGCAAATGTTTCAAACGGAATTGCTACCACACCCAGGTCGCCAATTCTGAAAGATTGCAAAACAACATCCAACTGATCCGGATAGTCAAGCAGGTTAAGCACTCTTTCAGCATATGCATCTTCGTTAGAATGCACAGGCTTCACATTATCAGGCCTTTTCAGAACATCCTCTGCCCATGCTATTGTTTTCTGGTCAGGTTTACGCACTTCAAGTTTTATAACCTCCTGTACCGCTCCCAGAGGAACCCAGTCATGAAATTCAACTTTACTATGTGCCCGAAACACCTCCCTCGCCACATCTTCAGCTACGATACGCATTTTTTCATAAGGCTCATTTTTTTCAGCAGGGCCTGCGAAATTGACATTATTTACATTCCCTGAAGTACCATTCGACATGATCCCCACAAAGGGAGGATCCTGACGGTCAGCTTTTAACAACTCCTGAATACGGTCGGAGAAAACTGCAAAATAGTCGGCAGATATATCATTACGGGGAACCCCTCCCACATAATGAAGTCCGTAATTGGCAAGCAGGGCAACCGGCTTTCCCTGGGTCGACTGAACTGATATAAAGAATACCTCCGGATCAGGCTTGCCCGCAGGCTTCAGAAGGTCTGGATTATTCCTGCCAGGGTTAGTCCTCACCTTGTCTTGTCCTCCGAAAGGATTGATAACCTGTGCGTCAGGTTTCATAAGCCAGCGGCGGACAAACACATGTTCAGGGACATTGCCCGAACCCCAGCCTATACGGGCAGGTTCAAGATTATTAAGGGCAATCCTGGCGACATCGGCAAGCCTTCTGATGACAAACTTTTGATATTCATCAAATGGTTCTCCTACAGTCCACTTCCTCCGTCTGTCACCCACTCCCTGTGCACTTGTAGCCGAATGGGTATGAATTGCCGAGATCATAACATTACCGACCGGAACACCGGTTTCTTCACTGATAATTCTTTTCGCTTCCTCCGTCAGGTTGGTATTTAAGCCAATAATATCGACAACTATAAACATCAGTTTTGTTTTTCCGTCATCCAGGGCCAGGCATTTGGCATGCAACTCATCATGTACATGCTTTGCCGGTGGCGGGTTACCAAAATTACCTACAATACCTCCCCCCAGGAACGGAGTGATGTTACTTTTTGCTGCACCTGCCATAAAAACCTTGTCCTGGTTGTTATTTCCCGGATTGCAGGTTTTTGTCGCCGTTACCTGAAGGTTTAACATCAACAACACAAAAAGAACGCTTAAAAAACCCAATGTGAATTTAATATTTCTCATAATCAATAATCTTTTAATTATCAGCGCAGAGGCCGATTCTGAATTGCAATATTTATAAATAACTATCTGTTTTACTTAATACTGGCAAGCATACTAAGCAATTTATCAACAATTTTAACTGAGGCTTCTTTTTCCACCTTATTAGTTCCCATCCAGGTTTCGTAGCCACCCATATCATGTTGCCGTGGTGTAGGAAGATATCCGTAATATCCATTAGCCAGTTCAATTGTAAATGTTGTTTTGAACGGGCTCTTTGCCTTGATCTCCATTCCGGTCTCAGCAAATGTTTCAAATGGCGTTGTTACCACTGCCAGATCTCCGATCCCGAATGCCTGGAGTGGTATATCAATCTCATCAGGCCATTCAAGAAGTTGCAATATTCTTTCTGCATAGACTTTTTCATGCCGGTGAATTGGTTTTTCTGTATCAGGACGATTCAACACGTACTGTGCACGGTCTTCCATCTTCTTGTCAGGCTTACGTACTCCTACTGCAACCTCCTCGCTGACAGCCCGTAAAGGCACCCAGTCATGAAATTCAATTTTACTGTGCACACGAAAAACCTCACGTGCAACATTTTCAGCAACATACCGCATCTTTTCATAAGGCTCAAATTTTTCAGGCTTACCCAAACGGTTAGTGCTGGTCACGTCCCCCGATGTGCCGTTAGACATCATTCCTACAAAAGGAGGATCCTGACGGTCAGCCTTCAGCAACTCCTGTATCCTGTCGGCAAAGACTGCAAAATAATCAGCCGAGATATGGCCACGCGGGACACCCCCCACATAATGAAGTCCGTAATTGG
>LSQX01076452.1_pt1 | contig 13518 bp, 13 predicted proteins | sample 654561 | NCBI WGS metagenome assembly LSQX01 (sample SAMN04489861, study PRJNA283612) | anaerobic digester metagenome | isolation source: 4 biogas reactors fed with cattle manure at either 37C or 55C with and... | place: Denmark: Kongens Lyngby | collected 2014 | reverse complement strand
TCTGAAAAAGGGCTTCTGCTTTCTCAGTGTAGGAAGAGATTCCTTCATCAGCTAAAGAAAGTTGAGTGAGTTCATTGACAAAATCATTGACAAAATGATGTATACTATTCATGAGGTGCTCCTTTATGTTTCGCGTTATTGATTACAACTACACTCTAACATAGGGGAGCCGCCTCTTTGTTTATCTATGACGTTTCTTTTGCAACGACCTACAAAAACTTTACACTAACCACACAAAAATCCTCTTGTTTCTCACTCTCGGGTTGATCTTCTTATTTTTTGATTCGTCGGCAGCAGTAGCAGTGTGATGGACAGCCCCAGTCCAATAAAGACCGGATCAAACGCAAGGGCAAAAAACATCTTGCAGACGAGATAAACCGTCAGGGGCAAGGTCGCAGCGAGCGCCATCCTCCCTGCAGTGTATTTTCCTCGAAAGAAAAGAGCGCCGATAACAGGAGCAAAGAGAACCATTCCTCGCAAGCCAAGAGAGAGAAAACCCCATGCAAGAACAGATGTCTGCCCACTGAGGAGCGTCAAAACCCCTCCTAAAATTAAGCTAAGTAAAAGCATGAATCGATTGACAGCTAGGGTATTTCCCTCCTTTTCACTCCTTTTAAAATAGGAGAGATAGAGATCATGCGTCAGATTCGTACTAAGACCCAGCGCCATACCCGATCCCGTTCCTAATAGAGCAAAGAAAAGAAGAGCAATCGTCATGCCGGCGGGTACGGCAGGGAAATGCTCAAGCACAAATGTCGAAAACGCATGCCCTGGTGGCAGGTTCGGGTAAATACTCTTCATATACAGGCCAATCTGCGTGCTGAAAATCCCGACAGGAGGCAGAAGAATCGCACTGAAGTACAGCGCCTTTCTAGCGGTCTTATCGTCCTTTGCGCTGATGATCGATTGAAAGTACGCCTGTGTGGTGCCAAAACCAAGAACCGCCCCCAGTGCCGCACCGACATCGATTCCGATTCCACGGTGGAAAATCCCCATTCCCGCTTCTATCGCGTTTCTAAACAATCTGTCCGCGCCCGCTTGTCGAAAGATAATGATCGAGCTGATGATGAGAGCCACATAGAGAAAGACCGTTTTTAACATGCCGAGAATGCCGGCACCTCTGAGTCCGCCGAACAATACATACGCGCTCATCGAAAGAATGCATAAGATCACACTCCAGTAGACCGGAAGGTGAAAAAGGCTGCCAAGTAGAGCGGCAGCGGCAACCATCTGCGCAGCAATATTGATGAGCATTCCCAAGGCTGTCAGCGTAGTTGATAACACACCCAGCTTTTCGCCATACTCATGTTTGATAAGAGCCGGAACACTGATCCAGCCACTTTGACGAAACGGGATCCCTACTACGACCAAAAAAAGACAGCCTACCGCGCTTCCAATGGAAAACCACAGAGCGCTGAGCCCGTTAGTAAATGCCATCTGTGCCGTCCCTATCGTGGCGGCGCCGCCGATCATAGTGCCGAGAACAGCTCCGATCACAAGAAGCACAGAGGCCTGCTGTGATCCTCGTTGAAATGCACTTGCATCTTTCATGCCTTTTCCACTTCTCACACCCCAATATAACAAGAAGATCAATGTTCCTGCGGCGCTAAGAATGTGGATGATGCCCGGTTTCATGCCTGTTCGTTTCCTTTCTTTCCTTCCTCGATATTCTATCACAAAAAATATTTTTCTCGTCATGCTTGCTCTTTTCAAACGTCAAGAAAAACTGTTGAACAGATCTCTCAGGATTTTGACATTCTATAGAATCGACGGGTAAAATAATGAAAACAGAACTTCCGAGCGATTCGCAGCGGAGACATCATGACCTAGAAAAACTCCCGTCCCTTCCTACTACTTACTTCTCAGACCTTACCTAATAAAGGAGATAATCGTGAGATCCGTTTCTGTGCCCACTCCCGTCCTTCTGGCCATTGATTCCCTTGAATGGGCTTCTTATGAAGCCTATCTTGTAGGAGGCGGATTGCGCGACTCGCTTCTTGGCATGAAGGTAGAGGACTACGACCTGACCACCGATGCCACGCCGGACGAGATGAAACGCGTGTTTGCCGGCTACCGATTCTATGAGACAGGGATAGCCCATGGAACACTACAGGTAATTATCGAAGGCATGCCGTTAGAAATTACGACATACAGAAGTGACGGCATCTATATCGACCATCGTCATCCACAGGAAGTGCAATTTTCCAAGAGTCTTGAAGAGGATTTGGCCAGACGAGACTTCACGGTCAATGCCATGGCCTACCATCCGAAAAAAGGCTTGATCGACTTATATCAGGGCATGGAGGATCTGAAAAATAAGTGTCTTCGCTCTGTCGGGGATCCCGGGCAGCGCTTTCACGAAGACGCCCTTCGTATCCTGCGAGCACTTCGACTGGCAGCAAAGCTGGATTTCACGATTGAAGAAACGACGTCAGCTGCCCTCACCAAAGAGTGTCATCTGCTGGACCACATCGCCAATGAGCGAATCCTAAAAGAACTATTAGGCCTTCTAAGGGGAACGGCGGCGCAGCGCGTATTAAACGACTATATGTCCGTACTGGCCTGCGTGATACCGGAAATCGATGTCCAAGACGCCCCGCTTCTCGCCGAAGCGCTCAGCAGGATGGACAACGCCTCGTATCCACGACTGGCTGCGCTTTTTCACCGCATCCCGCAAGAGCTCCTGCGAAGTCTTACAAGGAGACTTCGGATCGATAAACGGACAGCGGCAAAAGTAGAGGCTGTACTCGAGGGATTCCACGAAACTCTTCCCACAACTCTACCCGATATTCGCCGATTTACCGGAAAATACCGCGAGGTTTTGTGGGACATCATTGACTTAAAAGAAGCGACAGGGGCGCCTGATCATCTCAGAGAATTCCGAGAAGAAGTACAGGGGATCCTCGAGCGACGAGAAGCGCTCTCTCTTGACGAATTGGCAGTCGACGGAGAAGATCTCCTACAAGAGGGTATCAGAAACGGTCCGGAGATCGGCGTCGTCCTCGACAAGCTACTGGATCTTGTCTATGAAGATCCCATGAAAAACACGAGATGGACACTTCTCGAACACGCCCGTAAAATCACAGAAAGCGGCTCCTAGAAGCCGCTTTTTTATCATCCATATGGATCGATTATTTTAAGAACCAGTGATACAAGAGGACCAGCACCCCCAGCACGATGCGGTACCAGCCAAAGACTTTAAAGTCATGCTTCTTGATGTAGTTCATGAGAAAGCGAATCGCGACAAGTGAGACGCCAAACGCCACCACACAACCTACGAGAAGCACGGCGATTTCAAGACCTGTAAAAGCAAATCCGAACTTGAATAGCTTTAAAAGGCTCGCCCCGAACATGACAGGAATCGCCAGGAAAAAGGTAAACTCAGCAGCCACTTTTCGACTCGTGCCGATGGCTATGCCGCCCAAGATGGTGGCGCCACTTCGGCTCGTGCCAGGAAAGACAGCGGCGATCACCTGAAAAATACCGATGATGAGTGCGTCCTTGTATTTAAGGCGGCGAAGGTCCGTAATCCGAGGGGTAACCCCCTCATTTTGTTTTTCAATGAAGATGAACGCCACACCGAAAATAATTAGGGCAAGCGCAACCGTCCAGTAATTATAAAAGTACTTATCGATCATATCCTCAAAGAGAAGACCGATCACCACGGCAGGAATGGTGGCAAAGATAATCTTAAACCACAAAATAAATTTCTGATGAATTGGGCGAAAGGTCTTGGCTTCAAAAGGCCAAATATCCTTCCAGTACAACACCACGACCGCCAAGATCGCCCCAAATTGGACAACCACCCGAAACATCTCCATAAACGAAGCGCTCATTTTCATGGGAATGAGACTCTCGAAGATGATGAGGTGACCGGTAGAGCTGATGGGCAACCACTCCGTAATGCCTTCGACAATCCCGTAAAAGATTGCCTTGAGTATCTCTATCAAAGTGCCTCCTAGATGTTCATGACGACCAGGAACAGTTTTGCATCTTTTTCAGAGGCATTCCATACCTGATGTGATTCGCCGTCGCCGGTAAACATGATGTCACCTGCGTAAAGTGTATATTCTTCTCCCTCGTCGGTTACCTGCACTTCGCCTTCAAGAACATAGTAGATCTCCGAGTCAGATGTATGGTCATGCTCGCCGATGCCCGCGCCCGGAGGGATGGTACTGATGGCACAAAGGCTCATCTTTTCACGCATATCTTCTTTCTCGAGCAAGCGGAGCATCGACACCGCTCCATCACCTCCGCGGAGGTTCTCGAGTACGACTTCCTTCATATCTTTACTTCTTCGGATCATTCCACACTCCTTTTCTCAGCAACTGAGCGACACTAAAAGCTGTCGATTCGAGATTCTTTGCCGCATGATTCATTGCTTCTTCTATAGTACACGCTCCCGGCACAATCGAAAAGAGCGCATCAAATCCTTCTTCAAAAAACATCTCCTTGTCTCCCTCATAGTTGCCGGTAAACGCGATGACTGTCTTACCCGCCTGTCGAGCTCTACGGGCAATCGCAACGGGCGCCTTTCCCGCTAAACTCTGGGCGTCCATCTTTCCTTCCCCCGTGATGACGATATCCGCCTCTTGAATATACGTTTCAAGAGCGCTCTGGTCAAAGAGCACCTCCATCCCGGCTAGGAGCGTAGCCCCAAGCAGTCCATGCGCGCTGGCACCAAAACCGCCTGCTGCTCCACCTCCCGGAAGTGTCCGGCTTTCCGAAGGCAAAAAACTGCTAAAGTGCTGCAAGCCTTTTTCTAGGAGAATCACTTCCTCAGGTGTTGCCCCCTTTTGAGGTGAAAAGACTCTGGCTGCTCCCCTCTCACCTAGAAGTGGATTGTCGATATCGCACAGCGCCACTAGCCTACAAGAAGAGAGTCCGGAGTGCAATCCTTCGAGTTCGACAGACGCAATTTCCCCAAGCGTTCCCCCCGTCGGCACAAAATCCGATCCGTCTTTTCGACAAAAACGCACCCCCAATGCAGCGGCTGCGCCGGCGCCACCGTCAGTTGTTGCCGAGCCCCCGAGACCAAGGAGAATGGTTTTGGCTCCCTGCTCCAGCGCGTGGCGAATCAATTCACCCACTCCATACGTCGACGCTTCTAGCGGAGCTTTTTCTTTCATCAGCGGAAGGCCCGCACTGGCCGCCATCTCGACGATGGCAACATCTCCCGGTGCCCGACCATAAAATGACACCAACTCCTCTCCGAGCGGTCCCTGCGTCGTGACCTCCACCCTCTCTCCTCCCAGAGCGGCAAGAAACGCCTCCACCGTCCCTTCTCCTCCGTCGGCGATCGGGACCGAGCGGCACACCGCCTCAGGAAATACCTTAGAGAAGACACGCTCAAGTGACCGAGCTACTTCAAGCGATGACAGAGATCCTTTAAAAGAGTCAGGAGCGATCAGAATGTTCATGCTAATTCCTCCAAAACATCCAATAATTCTAAGGGGTGATGCAACATCCGATCAAAAACATGTTTTCCTCCATAGCCCCAATCTACCCAGATCCCACACACACCGGCGTTTTTCGCTGCCTTCATGTCTCCGAGCGTGTCGCCAAGGTAGAGCACTTCATCGGGCTTGACTAAAAGGTCTTCCATCACCTGTTGAATCATCGTTGGATCGGGTTTTGGAGGAAGCGGAATCGTACCGAGGCATCTCTCAAAGATCCCATCGAAAAAATAATCGCAGATTGGCTCGACAAGAGAATGCGGTTTGTTGGAAATGACAGCCTGGCGGATGCCCCGCTGATTGATGGCTTCGAGCATGTCATACACGCCTTCAAAAGGCTTCGTCTTCACCCAGAGGCGCTTCGAATACTCCTCATTGTACATATCATAAAGGGTGGACGGCTCCATCCCTTCCGGTATGCGGTGGATGGAATCCAAGAGAAGTTCTCGCGAGCCGATCTCCAAAAGAGCCCGAAACTGCTCTATTGTTGTCGGCTCCTGACCAAGACGCTCCAAGAACAAGTTCAAAGAATCACCGAGGTCTTCGATGCTGTCCAGCAGCGTGCCGTCCAAATCATATAAAATCGCTTTGATCATATCTCCTCCAACGATAATCATAGCAAAAAAAGCAAAAAAAAGAAGGCCCGAAGGCCTCTACTTTGTTATTCGATTTCTATGCTTCTCTTGAGCTGAACGGCTTTTTTGGGTACGCTGATGCTCAAAATCCCACTGTCAAGTTTGGCAGAAATCTTTTCATCATCGACTTCACCGAGATACAGGCGGCGAGCCATCGACTGCACTCTTCTCTCACGGTGAATGTAATTGGGCTGTTCCTCTGTTTCTTCTTCCTCTTTCTTGACAGAAATCGTAAGGACACCCTTCATAAGAGACAGATCAATATCTTCTTTGGCAAATCCGGGAACTTCAGCCTCTACGAGGTAGTGATCTTCCTGATCTTTGACATCTACTTTAAAGCTGTTGCGTGCGACGCTGCGAAAAGCATTGCTGCTGTCACCGAAGAAACCATCGACGACATTGTAAAAGTTCCAAGGATTGCGAGTAGAAAGTGTGTATTTGCTCATAATTGATTCTCCTTTTGTTCTTGTTATCACTCTCTATCTTCGAGTGCTAACAACATTATACCCCGCTTATTCAAATTGTCAACACAAAAGATGAAATCCCTTTTATGAATTCCTACCTGAAAAGCGGGTATCATTTTGACATATCAGAATCATCTATACCTTTAGGAGGATCTTATATGAAGAAAATTGCTGTACTTGTCGGTAGCCAGCGAAAGAAGTCGTATTCTAAAGCCCTTGCCAATAATCTCGTTTCGTTGGCTCCGGAATCATTGCGTCTTGAGATTGTACCCATCGATCAGCTGCCCTTCTTTAATCAAGATTGGGAAAGTGATCTGCCTACACCAAAAGAAGTGGAAGAATTTCGCCAGGCGATCGGTGAGGCAGATGGATTTATTTTTGTCACCCCAGAATACAATCGAAGCGTTCCGGCGCTCATTAAGAACGCTGTCGATGTCGCTTCGAGACCTCCGGGACAGAACAAATGGGGTGGTAAGCCCGGCTTAATCATCAGCAACTCGCCCGGTTCGATCAGTGGTTTTGGCGCCTATCAAATTCTGCGTCAGAGCGTGGGCATGTTGGGCGTTCGCCTGATGTCGTTTCCTGAACTCTTCATCGGGGGAGTCGATAAGCTTTTTGATGATGAAGGGAAGATCAGCAATGAATCGACCAGAGAATTCCTCGCAGATTCTCTCAAGAAATTTGAAAGCTGGGTCAACAAACACGTAAAATAATGACAAAAAAGCTGTTGCCACTCTATTTGATAGAGGGCAGCAGCTTCTTTTTTCTTCATGACGGATATATTCGTCCGCTACTCGCTTGATTTAGCCTGTAACTGCTCTCTGAGAAAATCCCCCGTGCCGGGTTTCCAGGATAGCTCATCAAACTCACGGATCAAATCTGCTTTTGACAGGGAATGACTTCCTGTCTTTTTTATGATCAGCTGGAGGAGTTTGTCAAAGGCGTCCGCTCCCAGGAACTCTCTGGTCTCGCCAAAAAGGGTCTTCTCCTTCATACCCAGAGCGGCAAACTGCGACGTACTGAGGACCCGCTTGAGCGTTTCGCTGACCAGGTACTCCTTCATCTGAGTCTCCAAAAACCCTTTTTCTTCCTCAGGGCTTTGAAGAACCCATGGGACATCAAAGAATCGCTCCAAGAGAAGAGGAAGCGACTCCATCTCTGTAAAGGCGCGTTTCTCAACGAACACCCCTCCGAGAGTATGAGATCCACTCATCGTATCAGGAACGGCGGCAATATCCGTACGCACCGAGCCGACGCCGCCCATTCTCTCTGAGACAAGATCTGCCCCTTCTTCAAGCGCTCTCAGTGCGATCACGGCCGTCGTGTCTTCTAAGAGGAGCACTTTGCCGGAGAGGAAAGGGATCTCAAAATATCTTGCCAGCGCAAGATGCCACTCCCCTTCTCCTACAAACCGGTAGCGTTTGAGACCGTCTTCTCTTGAAAGAGACTCTCTTTTCAGCGAAGACAAGGCGCTGTAGGACTGTGGGAGAAGAAGAACAATTTCCTGTTCACCTCTTGTCTGTATCCTAGGAAGGAGCGGTGAGGAAGTGTCTATGAATAGAAAATCCCTCTCCCCCGCTTTGCCTTCGAGCGAGGCGCTGTATTCAAGCGTATACTCTCTGGCTTTTTGAAGGGAGTAGATTCGTTTTGAGCCTTCCTTTCTACCCGTTTCCAGGATCACCGTCTCTTCATCAGCCGTCAGTTTTTCCAAGCGTATCGCTTCATCGATGACCAGCGTATCACTGAGCATCTCCCATCCGCGCCAAGTGATCCTTCCGCGCAGTGTCGATAACGCCGGATGAATATGAATGGTATAGAGCAATTATCCCTCCACTCGCACGAGGCCGTCTTCAAGAACCTCGACTCGCATACCGTCTTTAATATAGGTAAGAAACTCTTCTCCAAGACTGTCCACGGCAGGTAGCGACGAATCCGTCCAGACATCTGAGAGGATGGCACCGGCTGCCGCTAACGAGTCAATCGGCTCGCTAAAGAGCAAACATGCAGGAGAAGCTCCCATCGCGCTGGCGCAGTAGAGAACCATGCCTCCGGTGGTAGATCCAATTGTTCGGGGAAGACAGAGCGCTTTACCCGCCATCGGCTTTCCATATAATTCGGTGTTATTCTGGTCTGAGCAGACGGCGCGCAGATCTCCCTTCATGAGACTCTTTTGAAAGCTGGCAAGCGTATTAAAGCCCTTCGTACTGACAAGGGCTTCCGCTGTAGCGGTACCCGGTACCACGACACGTCCTTGGAACTCTCTCATGATACACCTCCCGATAGTTTGGCAAGGAGTTCGTGCTCCGTAAGAAAATGCGCGCCAGTGTATGTGCGCAATTTATTAGATGCAGTGATGACCGGCATCTTGGCACATAGCGGATTGTTCATGTACATCAGCGGGCAAATCGAAGTCAATGTCACCCCCATCTGCTTCAAGGCTTTGGCAGCGGCTCTTTTTTCAAATACATCAAGCACCTGCTTGGCGGCACATAGGACCGTCGGAACGACGACCCGTCGCCTTCCCGTTTCCTTTAGTGCCTTTTGAATTTTATCTTTCCAGCTGTGCAGCTGCTCGAGCGATAGATGTGGGCAACCGATAAAACAGACCTTGGGCTGTGCATCGGGTTTCTTCCACAGATCCGGATAGGATGCATAGACTGTTTCCAAATACGCATCATCGATCACAAGTGTTTTCGCGTCTTTCCGCAGAAGTTGTGTGCCCTGTTTTACCGCTTCGGGTGTCAGATCTTGTACGTGATAGAGTCCCACCGAGCCGTTACTGGCTGCGGCGGCACCAAAATCCTTCAGATAGTCTTTGACTTCCTGTGTCAGCCCTGTTCCCAAAAATCGGCTCAGTCCTTTTATGTAAGGCACTTCTTCTTGAACGGCTAAGCCGACGGCTGAACCAAGTAGCTGAGGATTAGGCAATGACTCTGTTTGCACCTCAATCTCCCACGTCGCTTCTCTTCCCTCCGGCGTCAAGAGCCCAAAGTAGGGAATCTTTCCCAGTATACTTCCAAAAAGTTCTATGATGCCGCTGTTTCGATTGCATCTGGCGCCGAGTACGGAGTTGGCGTAGCTGACGGCAGAGCTTTCGGCCCAGGAGAGGAACTGACCTTCTTTTGGAATGTTTCCGACTTCATCCATGTAGCAGGTGCAGGTGAACCCGTCCTCATTGACAAGGCCCAGTTCCTGCAGCTGTTTTTCATAGTTTTTCTGCTTAGAGTACATGACTTTAAAGACGATATCCTGTGCGATATTCGAAGGGACATTTTGAAAATCCATCGGTCGGGGATCTACCGTGAAGCGCTGTTTCGAAAGAGCCCCTCCTTCAATCAGTTCGTCCATCAGAGCATATACAGGTTTCATGACAGAGAGACCAAAACTGGTCACCAGATGTCCCATGTCACTCTCTACCGGAACAAAGTGGGTCGCCCCAAAGACATCGCCGTAGAGCACCATGGTCTTCATGACCTTGGCCATCGTCTCACCCTGTTCTCCTTCGAGGATTGCCTGTTCTTCTTCGGTCAGTTTCATAGAGGCTCCTTTCATTTTGTGTTTTTCTCAGTATATCACAGTCCCCTTCTTGTCCTCCCTCGTCAAAAAAGAAAATGATCTGTTTTTACTTCGCCTAGTCGGATCAGATGGATTGCTCAAGCTTCCCATAAGAAAACATCTCGGCTGTGGCAAAACTTCTGCAACACCGAGATGTTTGTCCTCTCAAACCTTTTTTATTGAAAAAATCAGTTCGCTGATTCGGAGTCTCTTAAAATCTGATTGAGTACGATCCCCGCGATCGCCGCCAATGCCATTCCTTCTAAAGTGAGATGGAACTCTCCGATACTCAGAGGCAGTGATGCGCCGCCCAGTCCAAGAACCAAGATGACAGCAGCGATGATGAGGTTTCTCGGTTTGGCGAAGTCGATTCGATGTTCCACGACCGTGCGGATTCCCACAGCAGCGATCATCCCAAAGAGCAGGATCGAAACGCCCCCGATAATCCCAAGAGGAATACTCTGAATTACAGCGCCGACTTTCGGAAAGAGGCCAAGAAGCATCGCCATCACAGCGGCGATACGCATAATCAGAGGATTCCACACACCTGTCAGTGCGAGAACTCCGGTATTTTCTGAATAGGTGGTATTGGCGGGACCGCCGAACATAGCGGACAGGCTGGTGGCCAGTCCGTCACCTAATAGCGTTCTTGCCAGACCCGGGTCTTTTGAAAAGTCCTTATTCACCGTTGCGCCAATAGCGACCACATCGCCGACATGCTCAATCATCGTCACCAGCGCAAGAGGCGCAATTGTAATCGTTGATTGAAGGGAGAATTTGGCCATGGTGAAGGCTGGCAGAGCGAGGATCTTCGCCTCATTCACCGCAGCAAAATCCACTCTTTTAAGGACAATGGCGATCAGATACGTGGCAATCAGGCCTACAATGACCGGAACCACTCTTAAAAACCCTTTTGCGTAGATACTGAGCGCGGTGACAATGGCAAAGACGATAAAGGCCAAAAGCCAATCTGCCGAGGCGTTGGCAATCGCCACCGGGGCGAGCTTGAGACCGATGACCATGATCATGGGGCCTGTGACAATCGGCGGGAAAAATGCCATGATCTTCTGTGCTCCAAAAAAGTGGATAAGAACAGCGATGGCCAGATACACTAAACCCGAGATGACAATTCCTCCCTGAGCATACGCCAACCCTTCAGACGCCGCTACTACTTGAATCGGTAGGATGAAGGCGAACGAGGAGCCAAGAAACGCCGGCACCTTTCCTTTTGTCAGGAGGTGAAACAATAATGTTCCGACCCCGGCCATAAATAATGCTACGGATATGTTCATACCGGTCAGAATCGGTACGAGCACCGTAGCGCCAAACATGGTGAATGTGTGTTGGAGTCCTAGGATCAGCGCTTTTTGGGGCGCAAGTTTTCCTTCTCCGCGGATACCTTCTAGATTCGATGATGGTGACATGTTTTCTCCATTCTCCCTCTCTCCCGGAGAGGGACATTTCTCTTTCTCGCCTATTATAGCCCATATCAGCCGTTGCGAAAATGTTTTTTTTGCAGTATTGTAAAAAACAGAATGTGTTTAAGGAGAGACTCTTGTTACTAGACAATCTGTTTCTGGGATTTCGGGTCGTCATTCCGATTTTTACCATCGTGATCCTTGGGCATCTTACCGCCCGCAGAGGTCTGGTCAAGCCCGGCAGCTTTATCGATATGAATAACCTGGTTTTCACCTTGTTTATCCCAGCGCATCTGTTTTATTCGATCGCCGGAGGCAATGTGGAAAACGTGCTCGACTTTAAGTTCTTGGGCATTGTCCTGGCGTTGATCTTGGTGATGACGGCGATCCTTCTTCTGATCATTCCTCGCTTGGAGAAAGATCCAAAAAAGATTGGGGTCATGATTCAAGGGATCTACAGGACGAATTTTGTCATTCTCGGCTTTCCCATTCTGACGAGTTTATACGGTCCGTCAATACTCGATCTTGGCGCCAGCATCCTGTTGATCAGCATGCCTGTCTTTAACATTTTGAGCATTACGATTCTGGGTTATTATACGGGGAAAAAGACAGACCTTCGCACGATGCTAGCCGCTGTCATCAAGAGCCCGCTGGTCATCGCGACCCTCTTAGGGATGCTCGCTATGCCGTTTACACTCCCCAGCGTCATCCAGGACACCATGCGTCTTCTGTCCCAGGTCAGCACGCCGCTGGCACTGTTTGTCCTCGGAGGGCTTTTAGACATGAAAGGTGTCGGCGCCAACTGGAGAGACCTCAATATCGTCATGATCGCGCGTCTGATAATTGTTCCACTTGTCTTTCTTCATTTGGCGCATCTCTTAGGTTTTCATGAGCAGCAGTTGATGACCCTGATGGTCTTTTCCGCTGCCCCTACCGCTGTGGTCAGCTATTCAATGACCCTTTATCTTGGCGGGGACGATCGACTTGCCCAGCAAATCATTTTATATACGACGGCGCTGTCCGTCTTCACGTATGTCTTTTGGATCTACTATGTGCTGACTTTTCTCGCCTGAGCGAAATCGGGGCAGTTTTAAAAGCTTAATGAAAAAAGTCTAAAAAAAGGACCCTCTGATTCATCAGAAGATCCTTTGTCTTGATCATTTTCTCTCTTTATCTATTTAAATAGACTCAACAGCACACCCGCAGCGACAGCAGAGCCGATGACACCGGCGACATTGGGTCCCATGGCGTGCATCAACAGGAAGTTTGAAGGATTCTCTTGCTGTCCTACTACCTGCGCTACGCGAGCGGCCATCGGCACCGCAGAGACACCTGCTGAACCGATGAGCGGATTGATCTGTGACTTAGAGAGCTTGTTCATCAGCTTCGCTAGAAGAACGCCCCCTGCCGTTCCTCCGGTAAACGCCGCAACACCTAAAAGCAAAATCCCTAGAAACTGCGGGGAGATAAAGACATCGGCTGTCGCCGTGCTTCCCACTGCCACCCCGAGAAAGATCGTCACCATGTACATGAGAGCGTTCGAAGCCGTCTCTCGAAGCTTGTCGACAATCAGCGATTCTCGGAATAGGTTTCCTAGCATCAGCATGCCGATCAGACTTGTCGCCGCCGGCACAATCAGCGACACCAGCAAGGTGACCATGATCGGAAACAGGATGCGCTCGGTTCGCGATACTTCTCTGAGCTGATCCATCTTGATCATTCGCTCTTCTTTGGTCGTCAGCGCCTTCATGATCGGAGGCTGAATGACAGGCACCAGCGCCATATACGAGTACGCTGCGACCGCAATGGGTCCGATCAGATGCGGGGCAAGCTGTGACGTCGTAAAGATGGCGGTCGGACCGTCGGCACCCCCGATGATTCCGATGGAACCGGCTTCTTGCGCGTTGAAGCCAAGAAGTATGGCTCCTAAGAACGTGGTAAATATACCAAACTGCGCAGCCGCTCCTAACAGAAGGCTCTTGGGATTTGC
>LSQX01253149.1_pt1 | contig 13519 bp, 6 predicted proteins | sample 654561 | NCBI WGS metagenome assembly LSQX01 (sample SAMN04489861, study PRJNA283612) | anaerobic digester metagenome | isolation source: 4 biogas reactors fed with cattle manure at either 37C or 55C with and... | place: Denmark: Kongens Lyngby | collected 2014 | reverse complement strand
CCGGGAGCGGCTGGAAGTTGAACTGAAAGTCATTATTGAAATGGGCTTTGCCGACTATTACCTGATCGTCTGGGACTTTATTCGCTATGCCAGAGAAAAAGGGATAATGGTAGGGCCGGGCCGCGGTTCAGGAGCGGCGTCTCTCGCCGCCTATGCTTTGCGTATTACCAATATTGACCCGCTCAAATATGGTTTGCTTTTTGAACGCTTTCTCAATATTGAGCGCGTCAGCATGCCGGACTTTGATATCGATTTTTGTTACGAACGGCGAGGCGAAGTAATCAAATATGTGACGGAGAAGTATGGCGAAGATCATGTCAGTCAGGTAATTACCTTCGGCACTCTTGCCGCCAGAGCGGCTATCAGAAATGTCGCCAGAGCGATAGATGTGCCCTATGCTGAAGCTGACCGCATCGCTAAGATGGTACCCACAGAGCTGAATATTACTCTTGAGCAGGCTTTGCAGATCAATCCTGACTTAAGGCGTGACTATGAGAACAATGAAGTAACCAAGCGCATCATTGATCTGGCCAGAAGGCTGGAGGGCATGCCTCGTCACGCTTCGACCCATGCCGCAGGTGTGGTAATCGCGGGACAGCCCATTACAGAGCTGGCCCCGTTGGCACGCAATGATGATTCCATTGTAGTTCAATTTACTAAAGACAATATTGAAAAAGTCGGGCTGCTCAAGTTTGACTTCCTTGGGCTGCGCACCTTGACCGTTTTACAGGACACTGTCGACATGGTCAGGGAGAACAAGGGTATTGAGATAGATATCGACGCGCTGGACTTCGCTGATCCGAATATTTATGAGATGATCGCAGCCGGCAGCACCGCCAGCGTTTTTCAGCTGGAGAGTCCGGGCATGACGCGTTTCATGAAGGAGTTGAAACCGGATAATTTTGAAGATATTATCGCCGGCATCTCACTCTTCAGACCGGGCCCGATGGAACAAATTCCCCGTTATGTGGAAGCTCGCCACGATCCGGAAAAAATTAAATATGACCATCCGCTCTTAGAGCCTATTCTCGATGTCACTTATGGCTGCACAGTGTACCAGGAACAGGTCATGCGGATTGTCCGCGATCTGGCCGGCTTCTCTTATGGTCAGGCGGATAATGTGCGCCGCGCTATGTCGAAGAAGAAACCGGAAGTTATCGCCGGCTACAAAGACCTTTTCCTGCGCGGCGGCACTGACGAGGCAGGCAAGATTGTTCCCGGAGCCTGTGCCAACGGAGTTCCCCTGGATGTCGCAGAGAAAATTTTCGAAGATGTCATGGCCTTCGCGGGATACGCCTTTAATAAAGCTCATGGCGCTTCTTACGCTGTTGTCGCCTACGACACAGCCTGGCTCAAATACTATCACCCGGTTGAATTCATGGCAGCCATGCTCAACAGTTATCTGGGCAGCCTGGAGCAGGCAGCGCAATATGTCAGGGCTGCAAAAGATATGGATATTGAGATTCTGCCCCCCGACATTAACAAGAGCTTCGCCCGCTTCACGACAGAACACGGCTGCATTCGCTTTGCTTTGGGCGCCGTAAAGAACGTCGGTCAGGCAGCTATTAAGCGCCTGATTGCTGAGCGCGAAGAGAACGGTGAATTTAAATCTTATGGCGATTTCATGAGCCGAATTTGCGAATATGACATAAATCGAAAAATGATCGAGAGTCTGATCAGATCGTCCGCGCTGGACAGCTTCGGCGTGCCCAGAGCGAAAATGCTGGCCGTATTGGAGCCTTTCTCTAATCAGCTCCAGAACAGAAGAAAGATGTCCTCTCTCGGACAAGTGAGCCTATTTGAGCTTCCGGGCATGGAAGAGGAACAGCCGGACGACGAGCCGGTCTATCCAAATGTTTCAGAGTTTGATCAGGATATTCTTCTGGCGATGGAAAAGGAAATGCTGGGGCTCTATATAACAGGGCATCCGCTGGATGCCTGCGCCGACGATCTTAACTCTTTCCTCACTGTAACTGCGCAGGAACTGACAGCCTATGGTGAGCAGGATGAAGAAGAAGAGCTCCTGATTATTCCGGAAAACCTCGATCAGATGGACGCTATTGTCGGCGGACAGGTAGTCAGACGCCGCAATCAATATACCAAGCGCAATGATTTGATGGCTTTCCTCAATTTGGAAGATCTGACAGGCAGCTTTGAGCTGATCGTATTTCCCGCCGTCTACGCTAAATATTCCGACCTCCTGAACGAGGGGCAGGCTCTTCTGGTCAAGGGACGCCTCACCGTGCGCGAGGATGAGCCGATCAAAGTTATAGCGGAAGAGCTTTACGATTTGACTGATTTGTCGAAGGCGACAAGAAATAAGTTAACTTCTTTTAGGCGCAGGAAGAATCTGCCCCTGGCACATCAGACACTTGACAGCCAAAAAACAGCAAAGTCAGAACCTGCTGATATCCCAAGCGAAAACAGCTATGCTGGGCCGCCGGAGGAAAGCTTCGCGCCGGCAATGGACTTCGGAACAGAGCCGGGCAACCCGCCGCCGAAGGAGAACTTCGCGCCGGCAATGGACTTCGGAGCAGAGCCGGGCAACCCGCCGCCGCCGGAGGAGAATTTCACACCGGCAATGAACTTCGGAGCAGAGCCGGGCAACCCGCCGCCGCCGGAGGAGTACTTTACTCCGACAATGAAACCGCGAGCATTGCAGGATAACCCGCCGCCGCCGGAATTCCCCGGCTCGAAGACGAGGAACGGACAAAGAGGGAATACAACTCTCGTCATTCGCTGGCAAGGGGGTACAGACGAAAAGGCACTGGCCCCATTGCGCAGCGCTTTGGCTTATTTCCCCGGAGACAGCCGTGTTCGTGTTTATCTGGAACGAGAAACAAGGCTGTTGGAACCACTGTCTCATGGTGTGTATTTGGACAGGGAAACACTTGCTCTCTTGAGTGACCGTTTTGGAGTAGAAAATATTAGTGTATTTTAAGCTAAAAATCACTATGGAAACAACAGCTTTTCATGTTAGAATGCTCTGAAGGAGACTTAATGCGACCGAATCAGAGCGACAATTCAATCAGGATGGCCCGGGTTTACTGCGGAAAAGAGCATTCTTGTGGGTGAGAAAAAGCTGAAATTCGAACCGAATGTGCCGAATATTCTTACCGCGCTGCGCTTGATTGCAGTGCCTTTGCTGGCGTGGTTTATATGGCAGTGGCCCACTTACCAGACAGTCGGATTCATTACTTTTGTACTGATCTGGCTGACTGACCTGCTGGATGGCTGGATTGCCCGCACTTTCAATTGTGTGACCGAGTTCGGCAAATTGTTTGATCCTGTGGTCGATAAAATTTTTCAGACTACTACAGCAGTCATGATGTTTTTGATCGGGCGAATCCCGGTCTGGGTGCCGATCTTCATGATAATAAGAGAGGCAATTATGATTGTTGGCGGCTGGTATCTCCTGCATAAACGCGATACTGTAGTCTATTCAGATATTTTTGGCAAGGCCGCGACCTTCTTCTATGTCCTGGCTTTCGGGACGCTTTTCTGGCTGCCGGATGACCCGCGTTGGTTTCGAGATGTCATATTTACCGTCCCGACAACTTTATCTGTCGCAGCGACAATCAACTATGCCTGTAAGAATCGCCACAACTTTTTGTTCGGCAAAACTAAGAAAAAAGAAGAAACCGAAGCAAAAGAATAATTTTTAAATTCACATGCAAAAGAAAACATTAAAAATATTGGAATTCAATAAGATCATTGATCTTCTGACTGAGCGCGCTATGACAGCCCCCGGGCGTGAGCGCTGCGCTGCGCTGCTGCCGGAAAAGGAACTGACCAAGATCGAAGCCGCTCAGGTTGAAACCGACGACATGGTGCATCTGCTGCTGGAAAAAAGTGATTTGCCGCTCAGCGGCATCTCCGATATCAGGCCGGCTGTGCGGCGGGCCACAGCTGACGCTATTTTGGGCACTGACGAGCTGATGAAGATAGGCGCCTTCCTGCGCTCGGTTCAGAGAGTGAAAAATACTCTTCCTGAGGATTATGGCAAGGGGGAAGATTCTGCATATCGCCTGGTTTATGAGCGTATCTTGCTTTTATCACCTCTGGCGGGTTTAGAAGGCAGGATCGACGAATGTATCGCCGGTGAAGACGAAATACGTGATCGGGCCACAGTCGAACTGTACAATATCCGGCGGAAAATCAGGCGAGCTCAAGAGGATGTCCGCAAAGAACTTGACCGCATTGTACGCTCCCGTCCGGCTGCTTTGCAGGATGCTGTTATAACTTTGCGCGGTGACCGTTATGTCGTTCCCGTCAAGGCTGAGAACAGGAATCAGGTGCCCGGACTGGTTCACGATACCTCGGCCAGCGGCAGCACTGTTTTTGTGGAGCCGATGGCGGTTGTGGAATTAAATAACAAGATACGGGTGCTGATATCAGAGGAGAGCAAAGAAATTGAGCAGATACTCCTCGAGCTGAGCACAAAAGTCGCCAATCAAGCTGAGGTTTTGATCACAAATGCTGAAGTTCTGACCGATTTAGATTTTGCCCAGGCTAAAGCCAGACTGGCATTATCTATGAAAGCTATGCCGCCTCTGCTTAATGATCAGGGACGTATTCTTCTCAAGGCGGCCAGGCACCCCTTAATCAATCCGGCCAAAGTTGTGCCGATCGACTTCGAGCTGGGCACGACCTTTAAGACTCTGGTCATTACAGGACCTAACACCGGCGGCAAGACGGTCACTTTGAAGACCTGCGGCCTTCTGACTTTGATGGCGATGGCCGGTCTGCAAATCCCGGCGCAGGACAGAAGCGAAATCTCAACCTTCAACCATGTTCTGGCGGATATCGGCGACGAACAAAGCATAGAGCAAAGCTTGTCGACTTTCTCTTCACATCTGAGGCAGATTATCGAGATAACCGCCATAGCGGGACCCGGCAGCCTGGTGCTTCTGGATGAGCTCGGAGCGGGGACAGACCCCTCCGAAGGCGCCGCGCTTGCCATCTCCATCCTGGAAGATCTGCGCAATAAAGGGGCCCTGACAGCGGCAACCACGCACTATAAAGAGTTGAAGGGCTATGCGCTCAACACTCCTGAAGTTGAGAATGCCTGCTGCGAATTTGATACAGATACCCTGCGCCCGACTTATCACCTGATGATAGGCGTTCCGGGCGTCAGCAACGCCTTCGCCATCTCTCAGCGTCTGGGGCTCGACCCTGCTATCATCGCCCGCGCCCGAGATTTAATTTCTGATGAAGGCGCTCAGTTCGAGGAACTGGTTGCTTCGATCGAGAAAAGCCATCAGGAAGCTAAGCGCATGCGTGAGGAGATTGATGCCCTTCAGGCCGAAACAGAGAAAGCGAGAACCAAGCTGGCGGCACAAGAGATCCAACTGGAAGATAAAAGACAGCAGATTTTGGATCAGGCAAAGGCGGAAGCTGACCAATTGTACGCCAAGGCAGAGGAGGAAGTCGAACAACTGCTGGCGGATTTGAAGGAGAAGATCGATCAAGATGCCGGTCACCGCATAACAAGTGACGCCCGCGGTCAAATCCGCAAAGCTAGGGGAAACATAGCAGGTCAGAGGCAAAAGGATCGTCTGGTTCGACATGCGGGACAGGCTCTTTCGGCTGAGGATATACAGCCCGGACAGTATTATGACGCTCCCGCGCTGGGATTAAGCGGAACAGTTGAAGACTATCCTGACAATAAGGGCAATGTTGTCCTGCGCAGCGGGCAGATGCAAGTGACTGTGCCCGCCACAGCTCTTACCTGGCCGGAGAAAAAAAGCGAATCAGGAAAGCAAAAAAGACCCGCTGTCAAGCCAAAAGAAAATGTTACCAAAATTACAGGCAGCAAACATTATCAGATGGGAACAGAACTCATGCTGCTGGGCAGAAAGGTCGAAGACGCGCTTTTGGAGCTGGATAATTTTCTTGACGATGCGGTTCTGACCGGTTTAACAACTGTGAGGATTGTGCACGGCAAGGGAACAGGAGCGCTCCGCTCTGCGGTAGGAGACTATCTGGCGCGCGACCAAAGAGTTGCTTCCTTCCGTCTGGGCGGGCAAGGAGAAGGCGGGGACGGTGTCACCGTCGTCGAGCTAAACTGACTGAATAATAATCTTTGACATAGCTTAGATTAAAGAGAAAAAGATAATTTTAGGCGGCCGGCTGCTGACCGCTATTCAGCAATATTAACAATTACTGACAATATTTAGCGGGTGTTTTAGTATTTATGATGATGTATTAAGGTATAATATTCTATAGAAAGACTAATCCATGGGGATTTGGGGGGAGGGTCAGGCATGAATCAGGCGTATCTTTTTAACAACGGAGAGAATTACCAGAGTTATAAGATGCTTGGGGCGAAGCCCGACATAAATCATGACGGTGAGCCGGGGTATCGTTTCGCTGTCTGGGCTCCCAATGCCAAAGCAATAAATGTCGTGGGCGATTTTAACCATTGGAATGTTGAGCGCGACGCCCTTCAACCGTATGGCACCACCGGTATCTGGACAGGCTTTATAGTTGGCGTGGAGCAATGGCAGCGTTATAAATACGCTGTCACGACAGAAGAAGGCCGCATTATTCTCAAGGCCGATCCTTTCGCCCGGCATGCCGAGACCAGGCCGAACACAGCTTCAATTCTGTATGATCCCGATGATTACATTTGGCAGGATGATGACTGGATGTCGTCGCGGCCGATTGCTATAGAAGCAGGACCACTCAATATCTATGAATGCCATCTGGGTTCATGGCGACGCTACGCCGACAACAATGTCTATACCTATCGGGAGATAGCGCCGCAGCTGGCGGCCTATCTTCAGGAAATGGGCTATAACGCTGTCGAGCTGATGCCTGTCAATGAATATCCCCATGACGATTCCTGGGGCTATCAGGTTACCGGTTATTTTGCCATTACCTCGCGTTACGGAACGCCTGCTGATTTTAAATATCTGATCGATACCTTGCATCTGGCAGGGATCAAAGTGATTATCGACTGGGTGCCCGCTCATTTCCCCCGCGATGACTTCGCCCTGGCCAACTTTGACGGCAAACCGATTTACGAGTATCCCAATATCAGAATGATGGAGCACCCTTCCTGGGGTACTTTGGTTTTTAACTATGGTCTGGCGGAAGTTAAGTCTTTTCTTATGTCTTCAGCCTGGATGCTGCTGGATGAATTCCATGCTGACGGACTGCGCATCGATGCCGTGAGTTCAATTATCTCTCTCAACTTCGGCCATGCCGATGAATTCAAAATATTCAACAATGAAGGCGGAGAGGAAAATGTTGAAGGCATCGCCTTCCTGCAGCAGCTAAACCGGACAATCAGAACCAATATGCCTGAGGTGCTGATGATAGCAGAGGAGTCAACTGACCGCTGGGGAGTTACAGCTCCTGTTGAAGAAGGCGGATTAGGCTTTACCCATAAGTGGAATATGGGCTGGATGAATGACAGCCTGGAATATATGAAGTCAGATTATTACGCGCGCGGCAAAGTGCATGAGAAAATTACTTTTTCTCTCTACTATGCCTTTAGTGAGCGCTTTGTCCTGCCCTTCTCACATGACGAAGTTGTGCACGGCAAGAAAACGCTCTTAGGCAGGATGCCCGGCGATTATTGGCGTCAATTCGCTTCTTTGCGCTCGCTTTATGTGTACCAATACACTCACCCCGGAGCGAAGCTGAACTTCATGGGCAATGAATTCGCCCCCTACACAGAATGGCGCCATTACGAAGAATTAGAGTGGTTCATGCTCAAATATCCCAGACATAAATCTATGCAGGATTTTGTCAGGGAGCTTAATCATTTCTACCTGGAAAACTCCGCGCTTTGGGAAGATGACAGATCCTGGGAAGGATTTTCCTGGGTCATGGCTGATGATGACGAGAATAGCGTCTTCGCCTATATAAGACGAAACGCTGACCAAAGTGAAGAAATGCTTTGCGTTCTAAACTTCACACCCAAGAGCTTCCCCGGCTATAAACTTATCATGCCGGGAGAGGGCAGCTGGCGGCTGGCTTTGGACAGTGATGCGGAGCGCTTCGGCGGCAGCTCCTATCTGGAGGGCGATGCCGCTTGTCATCGGCTGCAGGCAAACAAAGTTTTAGTCAAGGAACATAAAGCAAAGGCTGCTGAGAAATACCCGGAGCAGGGGGCTGTGGAGACCGGGCGGGTGAAAGAGCAAGCATCCACAGAAAGTGAGCATCAAGATCATTATTGGGAGCTGGATATTAAGCTCCCGCCTTTGTCCGGCCTGATCTATATCAAGGAAAATAAAGATTAGGACAAACTGAAACAAGCAACAAACAAACAGACTTGAATAAGATGAACGGAGGTGCTTTATGGTCAGACAGGAAACAGTTGCCATGATTTTGGCCGGCGGTCAGGGGACTCGTTTGGGAGTTTTGACAGAACACGTGGCAAAACCTGCGGTGCCCTTCGGCAGTCGCTATCGAATTATTGACTTCCCTCTGAGTAACTGCACTAATTCAGGGATCGAGACAGTCGGAGTGCTCACTCAATATCAGCCGCTGGAACTGAATAGATATATTGGCAACGGTCATTCTTGGGATCTCGACCGCAACAGCGGAGGTACGTATATACTGCCGCCCTATCAGAGTATGACCGGCAGTGATTGGTATAAAGGGACTGCCAATGCGATTTATCAGAATATCACCTTTATTGACCGCTTTAATCCCAAGTTGGTGCTCATATTGTCGGGCGATCATGTCTATAAGATGGACTACAGCAAAATGATTCGTTATCACCAGCAGGCAGAGGCGGATGCTACGATTGCAGTCATCGAAGTGCCCTGGAATGAGACAAATCGCTTCGGCATCATGAACACCGACGATGATGAAAATATAATCGAATTTGAAGAAAAACCTGAAAAGGCCAAGAATAATCTCGCTTCGATGGGGACTTATTGTTTCTCCTGGCCGGTTCTTAGAAAATATCTGATTCAGGACGAACAGGACAAAGAGTCCGAAAACGACTTTGGCAGGAATATTATTCCCGCCATGCTGAACGACGGACAAAATCTGAAAGCATTTACCTTTACAGGCTACTGGAAGGACGTCGGCACTATCTTCTCGCTCTGGGAATCCAATATGGATTTGCTCGACCGCCCGGAAGATATCGATTTGCACGATGACAGCTGGCGCATCTACAGCAGAAACCCCATTCGGCCTTCTCATTATGTCGGGCCAAATGCAATTATGGATCGGGTTGCCGTGACGGACGGCGCGGAAATCTATGGCACAGCCGTTCATTCCATGCTCTCTGACAGTGTTGTAATCGAAGAAGGTGCGACGGTAAAGGATTCCATACTTATGCCGGGTGTAGTGGTCAAGAAGGGCTGCAGCCTTAACCGCTGTATTGTCGGGATGAACACAATCATCGGAAAAAATGTTCAGGCAGGCCCGGAGGTAGCGGGGGGGACTGAGATCTATCGGGACAAAATGATCTGTTCAGACGGGATCACGGTCTTTGAGCAAAACCTCATCATCAACGACGACGTCAAAGTTGCCGCTAACTCTATGGTATACGCGCCAACTTCAGGTGAAGGATTTAACGATGTTGTTGTCGGACTGACTGAATTAGAACCATCTATGGAGGCGTGAAATGTTTATTGATGCAATGGGATTAATACTGGCGGATCACGAGCATGTACGATTAAGTGACCTCACTCAGCCTAGAGCTTTGGCAGCCGTGCCCTTTGCCGGCCGTTACCGTATTATCGATTTTATTCTCTCCAATATGGTCAATTCCGGAATCAAATTTGTCGGGGTGCTGACAGAGTCGAAATACAGATCATTGATGGATCATATGGGAACAGGAGCGTCCTGGGATCTGGACAGAATGACGCAAAGGCTCTTTATTTTGCCGCCCTTTTTGAATACCAGCCTCAGAAGAGGAGACCCGACGCCCAATTTAACCGGCTTGCTCGATTATGTTGAAAACGGCAATCAGGCTTATGTTGTCATCGCTGACAGCAATGTTGTCATGAACGAGTCTTATAGTGATATTTACGAAGCCCATGTAAAATCAGGGGCGGACGTTACAGTCCTATATAACCGCGATGGGGACCGCTTCGGTTCACCGGTTATGACTTTGGACTTTGACAGCGGCGGCAGGATGGATGATCTGCTTCTCAACGCCCCCGATATGGCCAGGACTAAAAATTTTTTGGGTCTGGCAGTAATATCTCGCGACTTGTTCTTAAATATTTTAGAAACAATGATCGCCAGAGGGCAAAGCGAGTTCTCCCAGCTCACGCTCTTGAGGATGTTTGATGAACTGAACATTCAAGGTTTTGAGCATCAGGGCAAATCACTTCGGATCAACTCGGTTTCTACCTATTACAGTGCCAGCATGCAGCTTTTGAAAAAAGAAACGCTCTCTGATCTTTTTCGGGAAGACAGATTGATTTATACCAAGGTTAAGAACGAAGCTCCGGCCGAGTTTTTGGCAGGATGCAAAGTGAAGAATGTGCTGTCTTCTGACGGCTGTCGCTTTATGGGGACAGTTGAAAACTCCGTATTCTTCCGCAGTGTACAGGTAGGCAAACACGCCAGTGTCAAGAACTCCATCATTTTTCAGGATGTTGTCATTCAAGAAGGGGCAATACTGGATCACGTCATAATCGACAAAGACTGCGTTATCCGCAGTGGGGTTGAACTTAAAGGTCAGCCCGATTACCCCATCGTTATAGAAAAAGGGGCCATAGTCTAATTTGTCCGCGATGCAAGAGGACAATCGCAGCTGTCATAATGTCAGACTGAGGTAGAAAGGATGCAAAAATGAAAATTCTGTTTGTTGGTTCTGAGTTGAATCCATTGGCGCATACAGGCGGTCTGGGTGATGTCATGGCAGCGCTGCCTGCTGCAATTAGAAAAGCGGGGCACGACGCCCGTATCATCATGCCGCTTTATAAACAGATCAAGCTGAATTATCACAATGAACTCAAATTTGTACGCTGGTCGATGATCAGACTTGGCTGGCGCACCATGTACAGCGGGCTCTTTCGCATGACAGTAAACGGTGTCCCTGTCTACTTAATCGACAATGAGTACTACTTTGGTCACGATGTTATTTATCTGGATTACGCCTTTGACATTGAACGTTTTTCTTTCTTCCAGCGCGCTGTCTTGGAAGCTCTGGGCGAAGCGATGGATTTCACTCCGGATATTTTGCATCTGAATGACTGGCAGTCAGCTATGATACCTGTCCTGCTGGAAGCGCATCATGCTGATGACGAGCACTATCGAAATCTGAAAACAGTTTTGACAATTCACAACTTGAAATACCAGGGAGTTCACGGCAGGGAGCAGGTTCAAGATTATCTGGAGCTGCCTAATCACTTTTTCTCAGAGGCGCGCATTCTCCAGAACGGCGTCCCTAATTTCCTCAAGGCGGGAATTGTCTACAGCGATAAAATCACTGTGGTCTCACCTACATATTCAGAAGAAATTTTGACCGATTATTATGGCGAAGGCTTGAACGGCATATTAGGCGCGCAAAAAGGAAAGCTTAAAGGGATTTTAAACGGGCTGGATACAGAATCGTACGACCCGGCTACGGATAAATGTATTGCCAAGAATTATGACGTATCCTGCTGGAAGAGCGGCAAGGCTTTTTGCAGGAGGGCTTTGGAGGAGGAACTGAGTTTCAACTCCGACGACGATATACCTCTAATGGCGATGGTCACCAGATTGACCGATCAAAAAGGTCTCGACTTGCTCTTGCACATAGGAGATGAACTGCTGGAGACAACAGAGGCTCGCCTGGCCATTATCGGCACCGGTGATGCCGATTTGGAGAACCGCCTGCGCGCCCTGCAAGCCAGACATCCCGACAAGATGCGCACTTTGTTTTCTTTCGAGCCGGAAAAAGCCAGAAGACTGTACGCCGCCTCGGATATATTTTTGATGCCCTCACTCTTTGAACCCTGCGGACTGTCACAAATGATTGCCATGCGTTATGGCTCTCTGCCTGTAGTCCGCCAGACCGGAGGTCTGAAAGACACAGTTCATCCTTATAACCGTTTTGACGGCAGCGGCAACGGCTTTGGTTTTCTAAATATCAACGCCCATGAACTGCTGTACACAACCAAGCATGCCGTCAGCTTATATGAGAAAAATCCCGGCGCCTGGGGCAAGCTTGTGGAAACGGCGATGATGGGGGACTACTCCTGGATGAATTCCGCTCAGGAATATATCTCTTTGTACAAAGACCTTATGAGCGATCAGAGAGATCTTGAGCTGCAATGATTTCTTCTTGCCGTGATCAAGATATTCTCAGCGGATCGGCGCCCGGCGGAAGGTTTGCAATTCATAAGCTGCACATCAGCGCTGCAAAGAAAATTTCCGGCTTGTCGTCAGCGGCCGGTTATCAGCGGTGAACAAATATAAGTGGAAGACAGGACAAGCATGATTATCGAACATAACTCCAGGCAAGGTGTTTTTAGAGAGCCCTTTGGAGCGGTACCTACAGGCCAAAAAGTAAAACTCAGGATATATATTGAGCCGGCCGGACAAGTTGTAAAGCGCGTCCGGCTTTGCTACAGCTATGGGCTTTACGAATTCTTTTACAATAAAATCGACATGTTGAAGTTAAACCATGACGCCTCAGCCGCCTGCTCCCTGAAATTACAGACAGCGGGATTTGTCGCTGAAGGCGCTTATACAAATAATTTAGCAGAACAGCTCAAAGGAGCAATATCCTCAGACCATGCGGGTACACAGCAAGAGGGTGCCCTCTCTGATGCCGGCGGTGTCTGGTATGAGATTGATTTGGTCATGCCTGCAGAACCGGCATTGTTTTTTTATTTTTTTCGGATTGAAACCGACCGGCAGACAAGGTGGCTGCTCTTAGACAGAGAAAATAATCAGGTCTGCCTGCAGGATCATGAGCCGGAACTGCCCGAGCCCTCAGAGCCGTACAGCGGGCTTTGGCAGATTACCGTTTTTGACCGGGATATGAAAATTCCCTCCTGGCTGCCAGGTGCCGTATATTATCAGATTTTCCCCGACCGCTTTAACAGAGGCAAGGACTTCGATCTAAAGAAGATGGAGAGCCTTTGTAATTATCCCGAACGCATCTGCCACAGCGACTGGAATGAGCCGGTAGACTACAAAGGCGCACCTGAGACGGGATATATCGCTTGCGACTTTTTTGGCGGAAGCCTGGCAGGAATAATTGAGAAACTTCCCTATCTGGAAGAGTTCGGCGTGGATGCAATTTATCTGAACCCGGTATTTAAAGCTCGTTCCAATCATCGCTATGACACCGGAGATTACGAAGAGATTGACCCGATCTTAGGCGACACTGAAGATATGAAGGCGCTTTGTCAGGAGGCAAAAAAGCACGGCATACGGATAATTTTGGACGGCGTTTTCAGTCATACCGGAGCGGACAGCCGCTATTTTAATCTTTTGGAGCGCTATGAGGAGATTGGCGCGGTTCAGGCTGTCAAACAAAATATTTATTCACCCTACAGCAGCTGGTATGACCTCAAACTGATTGACGGTGAGCTGGCGTATGACTCCT
>LSQX01037860.1_pt1 | contig 13519 bp, 10 predicted proteins | sample 654561 | NCBI WGS metagenome assembly LSQX01 (sample SAMN04489861, study PRJNA283612) | anaerobic digester metagenome | isolation source: 4 biogas reactors fed with cattle manure at either 37C or 55C with and... | place: Denmark: Kongens Lyngby | collected 2014 | reverse complement strand
GGTTATTTTGGTGGGAAACAGGACGGGCGGAATTTTCATTACTTCGCTTTGGATTTTCACACTGGTGATAATCATCCAGTAGAAGGGGAACACCATAGTAATTCCCCCGCTGATGAGGATGATCCACTTTATGATTCCTAGTATGCGCCGCTTCAGCACCTTAAGTCCACCTCCTCAGTACTCCACCTGCTGCCGGGTGACCAGTCGAAACTGGATCAGCGTTAACGTCACGATGATGGCAAACAGCAGGAACGCCATGGCGGAAGCTCTTCCCATCTGGTAATAGCTGAAGGCACGCGTGTACAAGAGCTCCACAAAGCCCCGGGTTGAGTTTAGGGGGCCGCTCATGACATAGAGCTGATCAAACACCTGAAAACCAGTGATAAACCCCGTAATCAAAAGGTAGACAAAGGTGGGACGGAGCAGCGGGATGGTGATGTACCACACCTTCTGCAGGCTGCTGGCTCCGTCCACCTCGGCGGCCTCGTAGTATGTGCGGGAGATGCCGTGCAGACCGGCTAAGAAGATTACGATGGTGTAGCCCATCCCCTGCCAGGTGGAAGCGGCGATGGCAGAGGCCAGAGCAGTCTTAGGGGAAGAGAGCCACATCTGGCGGGGCAGGCCGAATAGTTTTAGAACTTCGTTTAGAAGGCCAAAGCGCGGCTGGTAGAGCCATCCCCATATTACGCCCACTGCCACGAGAGAGGTCATCACAGGGAGAAAGTACACCGTGCGGAGCACGGCCGCGCCCCGTTTGACACTGTTGATTAAAAGTGCGAAGCAGAAAGCCAAAAATCCGCCAATGAAGACGGTTGTCACGGCAAAGATGGCTGTAACCCTCAGGGAGCTGTATAAGTGCGTATCGCCGATCAGGCGTTTGTAATTCTCCAAACCCACGAAAGTGGGGGGATTGAGGAAGTCCATCTCGTGGAAGCTGATGTAAAAGGCGTAGATGATGGGAACGAAGTTAAAGAACACAAAAAAGAGGACAGTTGGTATCAAGACGGCCAGCACAAAGCGCTGCTTGGCATCGAGCCTTTTCTTTTTCCCAACTTGAGACATGGTTGTTCCTCCCTCATTGGGCTGAGGCAGAGGGGATGGCAGGCATCCCCTCTTACCCAGGAGTGGTTATTCAGCGACCGGAACGTAGAGATCTTCTACATACCACTTCACAGGTCTTTCCTTCAGCACGTTGTTGGCTTCGGCTTCAGCCAGTTCCAAAGCTTCAGCTGCGGAATAGCCGAAGAACAGGAGATCTTGCAGCATGCCCAGACCGTAGGAGCTTTCCACTTCATAGGGGATTTCCCCAGGAATGTTGGTGTAGGGCACCTGCTCCGCAACGGCGGAAATCAGGGGATGGCTTACAATTCTCGGATCGTCTAAGAGATTCCTGTTGGATGGAGCGGTCCCGAGAATGAGGTTGACCTCAACGAGATAATCTGTTTCTTCATAGAGCCACTTCAGGAACCTAAAGGCAGCGTCCTTCGCCTCGGGCCGAGCGGACTTCATGACGGCCATACCGGTTTCGTGGTTATTCCGGGCAATTGGCCCAGGAGCGAGTTTTCCATCGAAGGTGGGCAGTCTAAAGACGCTCCAGTTGAGGTCCGGATAGTTGTTATTCAGCTCGCCGCCGAGCCAGCTCCAGCTGTAAACCATGGCAGCATGGCCTGTACCCATGGCTTCGGTGAAGCTGAGGAAGCCTGGTTCTGTGACTCTGTCTTCGAAGATGAGGGTTTCAATGAACTCCAGCGCTTTGCGGCCGGCTTCGTTGTTCCAGTCCACAGTCTGGGCACCTTCGCCGTAGAGTTTGCCACCGAGCTGGTAGTGGAGATCCAGCCAGAACACGCCCAGGATGTTGTTGGGCACAAAGCCAGCTACCTGGATGTCGCCGTTGGCGTCATATTTCGTCAGCTTCTTGGCCAGTTCTCTGAACTCGTCCCACGTTCTAGGAATGTCTGCTTCCGTGAGGCCAGCCTCGGCCCAATAGTCTGCGTTGTAGAAGATGAGGCCGGTCATAATACCGACGGGGTAGAAGTGGAAGGTCCCGTCAAACAGGTAGGCAGCTTCGAAGTTGATGATGTCTGCTTTATACTGCTCGTAGTCAAACAGGTCGGCCGGAAATGCTTCGAGGTGTGCGAGGAAGGCCTGGGTTTGGGAGTTGTGGAACTGCGCGATATCCGGTACATCGCCGCCGGCTACGCCGGACATGAGTCGCGTCCAGTAATCATCCCAGGCGATGATCTGCGTTTCAAACTTCACATCTGGATTAAGTTTCTCATACTCAGCCATGTACTTCTGCTTGAGATTCATGCGGGGCTGGTGCCAATCCCAATGCCTGATGGTGACCTGGGCACCAGCTGTGAGAGTCAATCCCACAACAAGCATAAAAACCAAGGCGACTGTGACAAAGCGTTTCATTGCGTTAATCCCCCTCTAGTTGTTATGCGTGAGATTCCAGCGAACCAAGAGACAGATGCTTAATTGAAGATCCCTGATTAACCTAAGATCGATCACCACCTCCGTACCTTGCTTTTGTTTTCTTGACCTGTTCAACGCGGTTAAACATTTAAGCATGGGTGAAAAAATAAATAAACTGCTTGGGGTTAACAATAGCTTAGGGTTTGTTACTTACACTATGAGTTTAATCCGCCTGGCGGCAAATGTCAAGCTGTAATTAACCACAGTATTGCGCGGTTACACAACAAGTGTTAGGATTAAGCGTGCATTTTCCGGGATTGTCTGGTATAATGATTGCGATTAAACATTTAACCAAGCCGGGGGAGTAACGGTGAAACCCAAGAACGTAACCATTAAGGACATCGCGCGCGAAGCCAATGTCTCCATCGCAACCGTATCTAATGTAATCAACAATAAGGGGCGGGTGTCGGAAGAGACGCGCAAGTTGGTGCAGGGCCTGATCGCCAAGTACAACTATACGCCTGATCTCTCCGCTAGGAGTCTCAAGAACAAACACTCCCACCTCATCAGCGTGGTGGTGCCGTACCTAGCTAAGGGAGAGTTTGAGGATAACCCGTATTTCTGGCAAGTGATCTCCGGGATTGAAGCAGGTGCGAGCAGCGAGAACTTCCACGTCATGCTGACTGGGATTTCTGACAGCACTGACATCGGGTTTGCCAAAGAGCGGCACCTAGACGGACTGGTGGTGATCGGCGCCAACGAGAACTCTCACCACTTTCAATCTATCCTCAAGCTGAACGTTCCCTGTGTGTTTATGGACAGCTACGTCACAAAGACGGACGTTTACCAAGTCAACAGCAATGACAAGTTTGGCGGCTATCTCGGGACCAAATACCTCGTTTCCCTCGGCTATGAGCAGATCATCCTCGTCTCAGGGATTAAGGGGAAAATCGCGGAGGGAAGCGGGGTGGACTACCAGAGGTGGTTGGGCTACAAACAGGCCCTCGCAGAGGCAAACATCCCGTACCGGTCGGAGCTGGTGATTGAAGAAGGAAATACTATGCTCGGGGGGTATTACGCCGCCCAAAAAGTGATCGGCCTGATTGACCGGAAGACGGCCATCTTTGTACTGTCCGACATTGGCGCGATGGGTCTAATTCGAGGTTTAAGAGAACTTGGAATCTCCGTTCCCGAAGACGTTTCGGTTATGGGGTATGATGACATTTTCTATGCCGACTTCATGGTGCCATCTCTGACCACCATCAGGCAGGATATCTTCCGCAAAGGCGAAGAAGCTGTGGGCCTTTTGCTTGCCCAGATCGAGAGGCGGGAGATTGGTGAGCGCAACGTCCTGCTGCCGGTAGAACTTAAGATCAGAGAGAGTACGGCTAAGAACTTCGCGTAGGCTTCTTCGGATTAGTGATACTTTAGAAGTTTGGGGGTGTTGCTAAGTGAACGCAAGATTCGATCCAAAAAGCCCCGTTATCCAACTCTGCATGGGTGGAATGCGCATGGAAGAAAGCGGAGAAGTTGACGAAGCCATCGCGTTGTTTCAAAAAGCGTGGCACGAAGCCGCAGACGACTATGAAAGGTTTATCGCGGCCTATCATCTAGCTCTTCGACAAGAGAGTGTCAAAGACAAGCTGAGGTGGATGGAAACGTCACTAGAGTGTGCCCTAAACATAGATGACGATAACGTCCGCAGTGCATACTCAACCCTGTATTCACATATCGCCCAATGTTATGAGGAACTAGGCGATCTCAAAAGTGCTGAAGAAAACTATGCACTGTCCAACTCACATAAGGGTACGCCCACTGACAAAGGGCCATTCTATCACGGGACAAAGGCAGACCTGCAGGCTGGGGATCTACTGACACCAGGTGGAGATTCCAATTACAAACCTGGGCTTAAAATGAACCATGTTTACTTCACTGCCAATCTCAACGGCGCAGGACTGGCTGCGGCACTAGCTAAAGGAGACGGAAAAGAACGAGTCTATGTAGTAGAACCTACAGGCGAGTTTGAAGACGACCCGAATGTAACCGACAAGAAGTTCCCCGGTAACCTAACGCGATCCTATCGCTCACAGGCACCTTTAAGGATTATAGATGAAGTGACAGAATGGGCGAAACTGACAGACACTGACCGACGCGAATGGCACGAAAAACTAGCCAAGAACAAAGGCGAAATCATTAACTGATCGCCCGGAGCCCTTCCCCGGGGTGTAATTCAGTGCGGCATTCTTGGAGGAATGTTCCGATCTGGCATGGACGCGTAGGAGGAAAAAACCGATCTAGGCGGAATACATCTCGTGTGTGAAGAAACTAGCGAGAATGGAGGCCGAAGCACATGCTTGAGCAAGATCAGCAAGTCATACGTGGAGGCTTGGCCAGGATTCGTTCGGTGTATTCCTCCTTGGCGCCTGCAGAGCGGAAAGTCGCTGATGTAGTCCTGGAAAACTACAAGCAGGCCATTTATATGTCCGTCACCCAGCTCGCCGAGGCCAGCGGCGTGGGGGAGTCGACAGTGATCCGCTTCTGCCAAAGTGCTGGCTTTCGGGGCTATCAGGAGCTGAAATTGGTGCTGTCTCGGGATTTGGTTGACCCAGCGGAGGATCTTTCCGAAGGCATATCGCCGCACGATCCACTAGAATCGATCGTGAAGAAGGTGGGCCATGCCAACACCCGCTGCATTGATGATACGGTTAAGCTCCTTGACATGCGCGCACTGGACACGGCTGTTAACTGGCTCATAGGTGCTCGGCGCATAGAGTTTTACGGCGTGGGCCAATCTGGCGTCACGGCCTTGGATGCGAAGTATCGGTTTGTGCGGCTTGGCTTGATCTGTGATGCCCTGACCGACTCCCATCTGCAGATGATGTCTGCCGCCACCCTCGACGAACGGGATGTGGCACTGGGGTTCTCGTTCAGCGGCAGTACAAAAGATGTTGTGGAAGCCATCGCCAAAGCCAAGGAACGGGGCGCTAGGACAATCTGCATCACAGCCTATCCCCGCTCACCTTTGGCCGAGACGGCGGATATCAAGCTGATTGCCGCCGCCTCTGAAACTCCCCTGGGAGGCGGGTCGCTGCGGTCGAAGATTGCGCAGCTCCTTGTCTTGGACGTTCTTTATATAACAGCAGCGCTGCGCCTTGGCACGAAGGCTCGCGTGTATAACGAACTTGCGGCAGAAGCCGTTTTACACAAACTGTACTAGAATCCGTGAGGGGGAAGGCAGATGAATTCGTATCAAAGGACGCTCGCTGCGATCGAACGGCAGCAGACAGACCGGGTACCTGTAATTCCCTTGATAATCCAATATGCCCTGCACATGAGTTCCATCCCACACAGAGAGTACTCCAGCAATGGCCAGAAGATGGCTGAAGCGCAGATCAAAAGCCTGCGGCGGCACAACTATGATGGGATTCACATTACTACAGATAACCAGATCATCTCGGAAGCGATGGGCTGTGAGATCTACCTGCCCTATGATGAGCCGCCGCAGTACAGGCGGCGCGTCTTGGGCGACAGCAAGGACCTCACAAAACTGAAGAAAGTCGACCCGTACAGCTCGGGACGCATGCCTGTAATTCTCTCTGCTACGCGGCTTGCCCGGGAAGAGCTGGGAGATGAGTACTTCATCAAGACCAACTGCGACTCCGCACCCTTTTCCATTGCCGCAGCCCTCCGAGGTGAGGAGCTCTTTTATATGGATCTCTATGAGGATCCGCAGTTTGCTTTGGACCTTGTGGAAATCTGCACCGATGTGGTCATCGCTTATGGTAAAGCGATAGCCGCAAGTGGCGCTCACGCCTTAACCTTCGGTGATTCCCCGAGCGGATTAATCAGTCGCGAACACTACGAGAAGTTTGCCCTCCCCTTTGCTAAGCGGGCCATATCTGAGTTGAAAAGCACGGGCCTCCCGGTGTTCTACCACATCTGTGGGAACACGTCGCATATTATCGACTTGATGGCCGAAACTGGAGCGGATGTTTTGGAAGTCGATCACTTGGTAGATTTGGAGTTTGTAGTCGAGAAGGTGGGCGGCAGAGTCTGCGTGGAAGGCAACGTGGACCCCACCGGCGTACTGCTGCAGGGCACCCCTGAGGATGTATATACAGCCAGTATGAAATGTATCGCTGTGGCAGGCAAGAACGGCGGCTTGATTCTCAGCTCGGGCTGTGAGGTGCCGCGCCATACCCCGCCAGAGAACATCGATCAAATGCTGAGAGCTGCCCTAGACAGCGCCTGCTGATTTAGCAGCGTGAGAAAACCTGAGCTAAAGGGAGGCCTATTTGTGCTAGAAAAACTGGCTGGCGGCATCATTGTTTCTTGTCAAGCCAATCCAGGGAGTCCCCTTGACGATCCATCCATCCTTGCGCAGCTGGCGAAGGCCGCGGAAGCAGGCGGCGCGGTGGGGATTCGCGCCAACCTGCCCCGGAACATCCGGGCTGTGAAGTCCAAGGTGCAAGTTCCGGTAATCGGGCTCTATAAACAGGACTATCCTGACAGCCCCGTTTATATCACTCCTACCTTTAGGGAAGCAAAAGAAGTGATTGAGGCCGGCGCCGATATCCTCGCTATCGACGCCACACTGAGAAAGCGTCCTAACGGAGAAACGCTTGCAGAGTTAGTTGAGCGGATCCGCAGCTGCAGCCCCATTCCCCTCATGGCCGACATAGCTACCTTTGCGGAAGCCAAAGCCGCGAGTGAACTCGGGTTTGATCTGATCGCCACAACTCTGGTGGGTTACACCGAAGAAACCCGCGGCGTTCAGGCCCCAGATATGGAGCTGATCCGCAGGATTTCCCGGGAGATCTCAACACCGCTGATTGTGGAAGGGAGAGTCCACAGCCCAGAGACAGCTGCTCTGGCTGTTGAAAACGGAGCATTTGCTGTGGTGGTGGGCACCGCGATAACCGATATTACCTGGGTCACCGCGCGGTACGCCGAGCGAATCCACGCGGCTTATGCAGACAGATATCCTAGTGAAATGTAGGCCTGTGCCTGCTTCCTTTTGTGATAGAGCAGGCCGGCGATGTCTTGTGGAAGGAAACTCACTGTTTTCTGTCAAAACAAGGAAGCAGGAGTTTTTCTTTTTGATGAAAGGGGTCCTAATATGCGCACCACCATAACAGTTGTGCTAGCTCTGATTGTCTTCTGCTCATCCGCACTTGTCTCTGCCGAAATGACCGTTGGGCTTGATTGGGAAATGATCAACCGCGAGAATACCATCGCTGCATGGGTAGATGGGGAACTGGGCGGTGGTTTTGGCATAAAGCTGGGAGTTGGGGCTTCTGGTTCCATGGAAGGCCCGGATGAGTTCACCACGTTCGTGGAAGAATTTGGCGGCAGCTATAGCATCGGTGCCTTCACAGTCTTTGGCGGCCTTCTGCGGCACAGCTTTGGCAGAGCGCAAGTGCATCCCACTTTCCTCGGTGCGCAGGGACCTGCCTTCCCCAATGTGGGCTATGCAGTGGAAGGGGCCAACTGGAGCTATGTCAAGCTCCTTGGCGATGTGCGCACACCCCGGCGTGCGCTGACGCCAGGAGAAGGGCAGGAGGAGTTTAAGCGCCTGGGACTGCACTATCTGCGGCTGACTCCCTGGGAACCGCTCACTATCAGTGTAGGCGAGGCATTTGTCTACACTGCTCCGTTCGATGGAGATATCTTCTACAACACTCTGCCGATACTGCCCTACTATTTTACCAAGTACCTACCGGGCATAAAGACCGCGATCGACAACAGCTTGTTCTACGGTGATGCCATCCTTAGGCTGCCTCAGGCCGCGTTGTATGGTGAGCTCTTGGTGAACGAGTTCCCCATGGTGCCTGGTGCCACCAATCCGAGGCTGTTTGCCGTTACCCTTGGGGTCCAGGCAGAGCTCGTCCCCAGCTGGGACGTTCTGGCGGAGTATACCTATGTTACTGAAAGCGCCTATTCCAACAAGAATCCGGACGCAGCCTATTCCGTCGGAGACAAACCTTTAGGTAATCCCTTGGGTGATGACTTGATGGGTGTGGATTTACAGGTCAGCCACTACTGGGAGGCTTTAGCGACAGACACCACAGTTGGAGTGTATCACCTGCGGCTGGGCAATACCGTGGTGCGCCCCTGGAAGTCGGAAGAAGTGGTTTCCGAAAAGGTATATGGGATCAAGCTGGAAGCGAAGCATCAACTGAACAACTTGGAGCTCAAGGGCCACCTCGATGTTGGCTATGTGCAGGACTATAAACACCAACCCGGTGAGACCGGGATCAGGCAGAAGCTGGTCCTGAGTGCAACTTGGTATCTATAGACTGAGGGGATAGTATGGCAAAACCAGGCGATCAGGCTTTCCTGGAGCTGTTTGAGTACTGCATCGGCAAGGTTTTCCAGGATCTCTGGAGTCCCGCGGATTTCAGCGACTTCATGGACACAGTGGTTGATCACTTCAGCTGTGTTTCCCTGGAATGCCGCAGCGCAGTCTTCAGGTTCTTGGAGGATAAGCATCGTTGGATTAAGGAACTCAGCTTCAGTCAAGGCGATGTGCAGGGGCGGATTCGTAATCGACAGGCACCCGATGCCGGGTGGATGAACCTGTTTCGCGTCGTGGACAGCATTCCGAAGCTCATTGCCGACCTCTACCTGCAAGCGGCCAGCGCCGAGGGCTCAGAACGGGAGTCTTTGGAGGTGGCTATAAACCTCTTAGAGTACGTGGGCGAATCGGTCAACTATACAATGGACATGCGGGTGTGGGCCTGGTATGAGTTGGGCAAGATGCTGAACGCTCCCCAGAGCGCTGTTCCGCCAGAAAGACTGCGTGCCGTCCTCCAGGAGGTCTATGCAGCCGATGAACTGCTCGCTCACAGTATCAATCAAGCGGCAGGACGTTAGGAATCGCAGCACTATTCGCGCTAGGAGGAAGCATGGTGGGGGGACAGATGGGGGACAAGACTGCCGTGATCGCAGAAATTTGTGCTCAGGCAGTCAAGCAAGGAAAACGCACGGTGATAGCATCCCCAAGCGATGCGGTAGTTGACGAGGTTCTCGCCAGGTTTATAGACAGTGAGAATGTCCGGCTGGTGCGGTTGGGGGATGCGAGGGCGGTTAGTGAGGATGTCTTGCCGTTCCACACCCAGCACATTGTGGGCAATTGGCTGAAGGCAGTGCAGCAGCGGTGCCGGGAGCAGTGGCAAGGATATCGGCAGGCGGCCGCTGCGTTCGGGGAGCTGAAGAGCATCCTGCAGCAGGGCGAGGATTATCTCAATGCTCAAAACGGTGCAGCAGCGGCGGCCGTGAAGCTGGAGGTTGTCAAGGTTAAGCTGGAACAGAACACCAAGAGCATGCAGGATGTCATCGCGAGGATATCCGAGTCAGACGCTCACATGGCGCGCCTTGCAGATATGCGCAGCTCCCTGCGTACAGGTCACCTGGATAGGCTGGTGCGTCAGCTGCAGGAATGGCCGCTGCCCAGCGCCGCTGCCGGGCAGTATGAGGACATCACTGCCCCTCTCAAGCAGTGGGTTGCAACTCTCGATGAAAAAGCGGAGCAGGCGGCCATCGGCCCGGCTGCACGTGAGGAGTACGTTCTGATTAAGGCTGTGCGCCATCTTCAGTGGCAGCAGAAAAACAGCGCCCCTTACCAAGCACTGCTGCCGCGGCTTAGGGAGTTTTCCCGGAAGTTTGGCGAACTGATCGATATCCAGAAGCGGCTCACAGAGCACTATGGCAAGCTGGAAGAAGTACGCGGCACAAGGAAAGCCAAAGCTGAGGCCGCCAGCGCACTGCGGGACGCGGCTGGCCTGTTACAGACGAGAATCCAGCAGCTGCAGTCCTTTGCGCTCGTGCCAGCAGATCTGGAAGCCGTGATGGATCAAGCTGCGGCGCGAGATTCCGCCGATTGGCGTCCTGTGCTGCAGGAATTCGATCCAGGCCTGCAGGACAGGCTCAGGACCCTGCTGTCAGCCGAAGTGGCGCCGCAGTGGGCGGAACTTTGGGAAGGGGCGCGCCGGGCGGCGGATGCCCAAGCGGCAGTGGTGACCGCAGACGAAGTGTTGGTTCACCTCCGGGATGTGGAGAGGGAACTGCGCGACCGCCTCGGGAAGGATTCCCCCCGCAGCTCTGGAACACGGAAACCCGATCCGGATGCCTTCCTGCGCGAGCTCGGCTATTTCCCTGGTACACTCCGAAGAGACTTCCCCGCTCCCGAGGCTGCAAAGGACCTGGCCCGAAGGGTTAGGGCTCTCACAGACCGCATGCTTGGGAACACTTTCAGTGCACTCATTGGCGATCTAGGCCGTTCTCTCATGGATCGGGTGCAGAGCCTGTTTGGCGGAAGGCCGGCTGAGGAACGGTGGATAGAGCGCACCCTGAATAACCTCTGGCTGGTTAGTTCTGGGGCAGCTCTGCTGACTGATCTTACCAGAGTGTGGAAAGCGCGCCATAGGGAACTTCGCCAAGGGGAGCTGGAAAGACGCCAGCAGTTTGCCGCCGCAGCTCTGGCAGCGGTGCCGCGGGTCAAGTCCAGCTTAAGCCATGCTTTGGCCACCGAACTCCAGACTAACCAGCACAAGCTGAGCCAGGTCGAGCAGGAACTTGGTGAGCTGGAGGAAGAGGATACCCGCCTGAGCGGCGCTGCCGCACAGATTAGAGAGCTGCTGATGGAGACCAAGGAACAGATCGGGAAAGAGCTGCAAGGGGAGGAAGCCCTCAAGGAGTGGGAGGCGTTCGGGCAGCTGGCAAAAGAGTTTGTAGAACTGCCACCAGATGCCGACTTCAGCCAGCTGGTAGGACAATGGCAGCGGCAGTTCGGCCTGACCGCTGAGCTTTTGGCAGCGGTGGAGAACGCTGATCTCCAGGGTGAAATGGCGAAAGCCTTTGCGGAGATCACGCGGCTCATGGAGGACGAACGGGCAGCCCTGCGGGGCCGCGAACAGGAGCTGGCGGAGCGCGCGGGCGAGCTTGCGGCACAATATGAGGCAGTGCACGCTGAGCTGAGAGCACGCCAGGATCGCTGTGAAACCTTAGGTACCGCCTGGCAAGCAGTCCACTCCCGCCTGCAGGAGCTCGTCAGCCTGGAGACAGCTGAAGGGGACATTCACAGCTACGAGTACCTCACTGGTCTGCAGAAGCGGTGCGCCCCCACGGTGCGGGAACTGCAGAAAGCTAGATGGGTGGTGGAGCTCGTTTCGGCGCTTTATGACCGGCTGCGTGAATCGGCCTTAGTGACGAAAGGCCCGCTTTCCAGAGTCCAGACAACTGCAGTTGGGACACAACGCTTCGGCGGCTGAAGCTGCCAAAGGGGGTGGGGACTTGCCTAATACGATCACTCCTACTCCTGCTCAGCGGGATTTCATTCAAGCGGTGGATACCAGCATTCTGCTCCACGCCTGTGTGGGAACGGGCAAGACCTTTGCGTTAGCCAAGCGGGCTGCGGAGGCCATTCGCCGGGGGGTACCTCCCGAGCGCATCCTGTGCGTGACGTTCACCAATCGGGCGGCGGAAGAGATGCGCCAGCGCATTGCAGAGTACTGCCCGCAGGACAGCCATAAAGTTGTCACGCGCACGTTTCACAGCCTGTGCGCCTGGATTTTGCGCCTCGGTGCTCGGCAGCTCGGCATTCCCCAAGATTTCAGCATCATTGATGAGGACGATGCCCAGGAGATTATCGCTTCGCTGAAGCTGCCCGCGCTGGCAGCGGCCCGGACCAGCGACATCTACTACATCCTGCAGGACTACAAGATCTGCGGCAGGGTGCGGAGATGGGGGGACTGCCCGGTACTCAGCCGCGACACCGTCGAGCGGCTGCATGCGCTTTACCAGAGAGAACTAGCCGCCTATAAAGGCCTTGATTTCGGCGACTTGATCGCACTCACCAACCACGCCTTCGCCCCCGGGGGACCACTAGCGGCCGAATGGAGCGAGCGCTTCGCCCTGGTGCAGGTGGATGAGATGCAGGATACCACTTGGGAGGAATACCAAGTAGTGGCCCACCTGGCCCGAAAGGCGCAACACCTTGTGCTCGCCGGGGATTTTGACCAGACAATCTACGAGTGGCGGGGTTCAACCCCAGAGGTGGTGCTGGAGCAGTTTGCCCGAGACTTTCCGGGATATCGGACAATCAGCTTTGAGGAGAACCACCGCGCCACCCAAACTCTGGTGCAGGCCGCGGGAGCAGTGGTGGCCCGCTTAAGCAGGACGAAGCCTCGACCGGCCAAGGCGGCTGTCCAAGGTGCTCCGATCGTCATTCACGGGGCTGCAAGTGAATTTGCGGAAGCCCGTTGGATAGCAGGGCAGATTCAGGATCTCCACCGGCAGAGAGTACCGTACAACCGCATGGGCGTCATCTGCCGTTCCAACAAACGGGCAGCCGTGGTGTCCCAGATTCTGACGGAGCAGCAGGTTCCCCACATCACGGTGGAAACCTACGAGTTTTTCCGCCGGCAGGAAGTGAAAGACAGCCTGGCTTACTTGCGCGTTCTCCTCAATCCCGACGACAGCATCAGCGTGCGCCGGGTCCTAAGGCGCCCTGCCCGAGGCATTGGCGAACGGACCAGAGAGCGCATTGAGGAGATGGAGAGCTTTGGGCTGCGGACTGCCGATCTGCTCAGTCTCGCCACTCTACAGGCCGGCGACCCCTTTGCTCATCTGCTGGCCGCCTATGAGCGCGGTACGTTGATCGTGTTTGACTGTGAAACGACTGGCATTGACCCGCTTCAGGATGAGATCATTGAGCTTGCTGCGTATAAGATCCAGCAGGGCCGAATTGCAGATACCTTCCACAAATACCTTAAACCAACCAAATCTGTCGGCCGGAGCGTGCACGTTCACGGTCTCAGTGATGCGTTCTTGGCGAAGCACGGCCGCGATCCCAGAGCCGTCCTGCACGAGTTTGCGGAGTTCATAGACGGTGGCCTTTTGGTTGGGCACAACGTGCTGTTTGACATTCGCATGCTGGAAAACGCCTGCAGCCGCTCTGGCATTCCCTTCACCCGCCACACCTGGGCTGATACCCTCACCATAGCCCGGCGCTTCCTCGCGACAAATACATACAGCTTAGGGGAGCTCGCAGCTCAGCTGAACCTGTCCGAAAAACCCACCCACCGAGCCATCGACGATG
>LSQX01000304.1_pt1 | contig 13519 bp, 9 predicted proteins | sample 654561 | NCBI WGS metagenome assembly LSQX01 (sample SAMN04489861, study PRJNA283612) | anaerobic digester metagenome | isolation source: 4 biogas reactors fed with cattle manure at either 37C or 55C with and... | place: Denmark: Kongens Lyngby | collected 2014 | reverse complement strand
CTCCAAGGCCGCTTCCAAATGAATTGACGGGCGACCGTCATGTGTTGAAGTATGCGCCCGACGGAAGATTGTTTGTCTCCTTCCGCGACCTGAGTGCAGTGGAATATCATCAAAAGCTGGTTGAAATTGCCAAATCAAGGGGAGAGTCCAATTATAGTGTTGTGGCCCGGGAAACAGGTTTGGGGAGCCCTACAGAAGGTGACTGGGTTGGGTGGGTTGGCACTTATGATGACCTGGTCCATGGCGGTAAGGGCCAATACCGGATCCGGCTGAAGGATAATACCAATGGATGGGATACAACTTACCCGGGTATTGAGCTGCTCCCTGACGGAACATTTGTGGTAACTAATTATGGCTTTTGGGAGAAGGGTGAAGAACCTTATATTTTATGTGCCAGGTTCAGGATGGAAGAGCTGGATGCCATGGTAAAGTGATGGTTTTAAGTGCCTGAAGCATGTCAGGATTTATATATTTAACAATTGAATTATAAAGTCCTCCTCAAAAAAGGAAATTATATAAAACCACTATGAAAAAACTTCTGACTTTCGTCGTTTCACTGCTGTTATTGCTGCTGATAGCATTTTTGATCATATCACAGATAAATAACAGTAAACCATTTTTTTTCATCCAGATGTCTGATCCTCAGTTTGGGTTTTTAGATGCTAATGAAAGTATTGACAAAGAAACTATTCTTTATGAAAGGGCAGTAGCTGATATTAACCGGTTAAATCCTGATTTTGTTGTAATAACAGGAGACTTTGTGCATGACCATACTGACTCAACCCAATGGGCCGGATTTGACCGTATCACGGGAATGATAAAAAGATCAATTCCGGTATATATGGTTCCCGGGAACCATGAATACCCCTCAAATCCGGCAGAAGAGGATTTTGTAAATTATAAAAGTATTTACGGAGATGATAAATTTTCCGTTAAGCATAAGAAAAATCTGTTTATCGGAATAAACTCCTATATTCTTAAAACTGATTCACCCGGATTGGAAAAGGAACAATTGGAATGGCTGAAGAGTGAATTGGAAAGTGCAGGAGACATGAGAAATATTGTTGTTTTTACACATTATCCCTTTTTTGTAAAAGACCCGGATGAACCGGAAACATATTCCAATATTGGCCTTGAAAAGCGTAAAAAGTATCTCGACCTGTTAAAGAAATATGATGTTAAGGCTGTTTTTGCAGGACATTTTCATAAAAATTCCTATGGAAATTATAAAGGAATGGATATGATAACAACAAGTGCAGTGGGGAAACAGCTGGGTAATGATCTTTCGGGACTGAGGATTGTAAGGGTTACTAAGGATAGTGTTATCAGTAACTATTACAGCCTGGATGACCTCGAAAGTATTAAGGATTTTTCTGAGATTGAAAGCAATTAATAATTTATTCTTATGCCATATGAAACTATACCCAAAAGCTGAAAAATTACCGGCGAATTCTGACAGACCATTCGATTCTTCAGCATCATCGGGCGCATCAAGGCGCAAATTTATTAAATCCGGTGCAGTTACTGCCTCCGGCCTGTTTTTGTCAGGACTTTCTTCAGGGTGTGGTCAGGGTAGCATTGGTGATCCATCCGGCACCGGCCTGAATTCATTGATCGATTACGGAAGATCCTTCTATTGCAATACAGCAGAATTTAATTCTGTGAGGATGTGGATAGAGAGCCGTACCATGATAATTAATGAAAAATCGGGAGCGGAACATGTCTATTACCAGGGTGCGTCATGTAAAAGTGAGAATACCTTTGGTGAGAAAGATCTCTTCTATAAAGATAATTATGATTTTCTCCCGGTCTTTGGGGACGGACAAGTACTGGTATTCAGACGCCATGTTAATAAGCGCGGTGACCGATACCGCACAATTGCAGGGATGGAAGATATGTGGGGTGCAGATCCGGTTATCTATACACCAACGCCTGAGTATGCAGAGGAGTTGGATTCGTTTGAGAAGATCAGGGATGCAACAGCAGCGGGTTTACCTATTGTGTCAAGGACAGAATTTTCAAACCCGGACACCGGATTAAGGGCTATTATTGAGTGCCCGGTAAAAACAATGAATATTAGCCATCCGGAAAAAATATACCAGGTCGATACCGGTCCGGTTGCTTTTCCTGATATTTCGAAAAACTATGACCCTCAGATAGATTGTCTGAGCCTCGCTTTTCTGGCTTTTAATAAAGATCATTTCACTGATTTTGTTATCGAGGCCCTGACACCAATTATTGAGGATGGTAAGGAGGTAGCTGCGGTATACCACTACTCGAAAATATTATCTTTAGAGACAAACAATAAACTGTATGCTTTTGGAAAAATTTAATTAAAATTTAGTGAAATGACTAAAATTATAACATCTGTGGTTTTATCTGTGTTTTTGATCACCGGTTGCAGGTTTTCAGCACAGAAGGATAAGAAGGATGAAGGCTCACGGGAGAATGACACATATGAATATTTTGTAGCGCCAGTGGGTCCTGAGAATCCGCGAAACAGTGAAGCTGACATAATTGAGTTAAAAGACGGTTCTTTGCTTTTGGGCTGGACTGACTTTTATGAGGGTGATGCGGCTGATCACGGCCCTGCCCGCATTGTAGGGAAGATCTCAACTGACGGGGGCCGTAACTGGGGTGAAAAATATACATTGATAGAAAATGATGGTGGCCGTAATGTAATGGAGGTTAACTTTATGCGGTTAAAGAGTGATGATATTGCAATTTTTTACTGCAGAAAGGAGACACAGTCGACCGACTGCCGGGTTATGATGCAAACCTCCTCAGATGAGGGTAAAACCTGGGGCAATCCGAAACAGTTAAGTCCCTCGGGTAATTACACCGGCCTGACAAACGGACGATCCATCAGGTTGAGGACCGGGCGCATTTTACTTGAAACATGGGTTGATAACCATGATGATGAGGCCAGTTGCTATTGCCTTATAACTGATGATGAAGGAGAAACATGGCGCACCAGTGAATATGTAAAACCCGCCGGGGGCGGATGCTGGGAAAATGTATGTATTGAGTTGAAAGACGGGAAAGTGCTGATGCTTTTGCGTACTCAGCTGGGAAGCCAGTATAAGTGTATTTCATCGGACGGAGGAGAGACATGGAGTGAACCTGTTCCAACCGTACTTACAGGAAGTGCAGCACCTGCAGCTTTAACCCGTGTACCGAAGACAGGAGACATTCTGGTAATATGGACTCACAATCCTGATGCAATCACCCGGGCTCCGGATGCGCCGGGATATGGGCGCCGAAATCCGCTGACATCTGCCATTTCAAAGGATGAGGGCGAAACCTGGGAGAATTTTAAAAATCTGGAAGAGCTACCCGATGATGCCTGGGCATACCCTGCAGTGACATGGGTTGATAGCCGTGCACTTGTTACTTACTTTAATTATAAAGGGGGATTGTCACTGAAACTGAAGAGCCTTCCGGCAACATGGTTTTATGAGTAGCAATAAACAACATATGTGGGTTTTCGATGAGCACGACAGAGAATTGTCAGGGCAATTATCAGATTTTTTACCTGATAAGATTTTTGATTTTCATGCTCATCTGTATCGGACCGGTGATTTGAACATCACAGGTCCCGGTTTTTTGGACGAGGGGCCGTCGGAAGCTGACGTAAAGGTTTGGAAAAAATACCTGTCTGGATTCGTTGGCAAAGAGAGGTTGCGCGGCGGACTTTTTTTTCCTTACCCGTCTGTTGGTTGTGACATTATAAGTGCCAATAATTATCTGATTGACCGGGTAAAGGGTGAAAGCCTTTCAAGAGGACTGGTACTGGCCACACCGGGTATGGAGGCAGTGGAGCTGTCCGCATTTTTGGATAATCCCCTAATCTGCGGGATTAAGCCATATCATATTTTCAGCAGTGAACAACCAACCTTTGAATCATCTGTTAATGGATACTTTCCTGAATGGCAATGGGAGATAGCTAACCATTACGGGTGTGTCGTCATGCTCCACCTGGTAAAAAAAGGAGCAGTGGCTGATCCTGATAACCTTAAAGAGATCAGGGGGATGTGTAGCCGGTACCCAAACATTAAGCTTGTCCTGGCTCATGCAGGGCGTTGTTTCCACTGGCCCAATGCAGATGGGATTAAACAACTCAGAGGATTGGAGAATGTATGGTTCGATACTTCTGCCATTTGCGAACCGGAAGCTTTTATGATGATCTTAAAAGAGTTTGGTCCCCGCAAGCTGTTGTGGGGAAGTGATTTTCCTGTTTGTATGATAAAAGGCAGGAGTGTAACGGCAGGTGACGGATTTGTATGGATTGATAATGGTTTTTGTAACTGGGAGAGGTCATCTTTTGCTAATCCTGTGGTTGTGGGGATTGAATCATTGAGGGCTTTGAGGTGGGCATGTGAGGAGACAGGCCTGAATGGAGATGACATAAGTGATATTTTTTATAATAACGCTTTCGGGTTGCTAAATGTCAATAACGGGACTTTATCCGGTACCCCGGAAAATGAGCTTCTGAGCAGGACTCAGAGTTTATATCAGCATGCCATGCACAGAATACCCGGCGGTACCCAGCTTCTGAGCAAGAGGCCGGAGATGATGGCACCCGGCAAATGGCCTGCTTATTTCAGGGAGGCAAGAGGTTGTGAGGTATGGGACCTTGACGGGAAGCATTATTATGATATGGCAAGCAACGGTATAGGGGCATGCCTTCTGGGATTTAATGATCCTGATGTTAATAAGGCACTGCGACGGCGGATCAATCTGGGAAGCATGTGTACGCTAAACCCGCCGGAAGAGGTTGAACTTGCAGATTTGTTATGCGATATTCATCCGTGGGCTGAGCAGGCCAGGTTCACCAGGTCAGGGGGTGAGGCGTGTGCAGTGGCTGTGAGGATCGCAAGAGCAACCACCGGCCGCTCTGTAGTTGCAGTGTGTGGCTATCACGGGTGGCATGACTGGTACCTGGCAGCTAACCTGGGAGCAAGTGACGCCCTTCAGGGGCATCTTTTGCCGGGACTTAATCCTGTGGGAGTGCCCGGAGAATTGCGTGATACAGCTTTTACATTCAGGTTTAACAACCGACAGGAGCTGCAATCAATAATCGACCGTTACGGTAAACGTCTGGCAGCAGTCATTATGGAACCTTGCCGGAATGAGGACCCGGAACCGGGATTTCTTGAGTTTGTACGTGAAGCAACCACAAAGACTGGTGCCCTGTTAATTTTTGATGAGATAACCATAGGGTGGAGGCTCCATTTCGGAGGTTCGCATATGAAGTTTGGTATAATACCTGATATCGCAGTATTTGCAAAGTCATTGGGCAACGGGGTGCCAACAGGAGCGGTAATTGGAACCAGGGCTGCCATGGACGGGGCTAATATATCATTTATCAGCAGTACTTACTGGACAGAGAGTCTGGGACCGGCAGCTTCTGTGGCAACATTAAAAAAGATGGAAAAGATTAATGTTCCTGCTCACGTTGAATTAACAGGCAGGAGTATTATGAAAAGTTGGGAAAGCCTGGCAGAAAAGCACCAGATGCCTGTTGAGACAAGTGGTTATCCGTGTCTGGCACATTTTCGTTTTAATCATAAGCAGAGTGAGAAACTGCGGACTATATATACCCGGCTGATGCTTGACAGAGGTTTTCTGGCAGGTTTGTCTGTTTATCCGACTATAGCCCATACTCCGGAAATTATTCAACTGTACCATGAGGCTATTGATGAGGTTTTTGGAGAGATTGCGGATATTATCAAAGAAGGTTCTGCCGGAAGGTTCCCTGACAATATGACTGCCCACAGCGGTTTTGCAAGGCTGTTATAAAAATTTTTCATACATTTATATTATAAATAAATAAAATGCGATCATGAAAAGTATTCGTTTTAATTACCTGTTTTTGTATGTTTTAGTACCAATTTTGCTGTTTTCTTCATGCTCTCATGATGAAAATGATAAGGTATTTCCACCCAAAATGGTATTAAGGCTTCCCCCTTCGGAAAATAATCCCCGTAACAGTGAGGGAGACTTTATTAATTTGAAAGACGGCCGCATTCTGTTTGTATACAGCCATTATACAGGAGAGTCGGGCAGCGATCATGCTCCGGCATATCTTGCAGGCCGATACTCTTCCGATGGTGGTGAAACATGGACTGACAGTGATGAAATTATTCTTCCCAACGAAGGAGGATTGAATGTTATGTCAGTATCTCTGCTCAGGTTGCAAAATGGAGATATAGCTCTTTTTTACCTGAGAAAGAACTCCACCGAGGATTGTATCCCGATGATGCGAATATCTGAAGATGAAGCTAAGAGCTGGAGTGATCCCGTACCATGCATAACAGATAAAGAGGGCTATTTTGTACTGAATAACGACAGGGTGCTGCAGCTGGAAGACGGCCGGCTGGTTATGGCAGTTGCATTGCATACTACTCCCGGTGGCGAATGGCAAGGCAAAGGCGATCTTTTTTGCTGCTATTCTGATGATAATGGCATGACATGGAGTTCAAGTGCCCAGGTGCCTGATGAGACTGATATTACTACCCAGGAACCGGGACTGATTGAGCTCAGGGACGGCCGGCTGATGATGTTTATCCGCGCGAGCGGGGGATTTCAACAGTTGTCTTTTTCTTCAGACAGGGGTGAGACCTGGAGCCATATTGAACAGAGTAATATCCCTTCTCCTGTGTCTCCTGCCACCATAGAGAGAATTCCCGGGACGAATGACTGGATTATGGTTTGGAATAATAATGATGGTTCGGTTGAGGAGATAAAAGGTAAGCGCACGCCCCTGACAGTAGCAGTATCCAAAGATGAAGGGAAGTCGTGGGAATATATTAAGAATATAAATGATGACCCTGACGGCTGGTATTGCTATATTGCAATTCATTTTGTTGATGATCAGAATATTTTGTTGGGTAATTGTGCCGGAAGCAGATCTAAGGGAACCGGACTGGCAGTTACCGATATTACTCTTCTTGACAAGTCGTGGGTATACCAGTAATCTATTGAAAATCCAATGAACAATTATAAATTTTCAAGACGCAGAATTTTAAGGAGTTTGCTATTTTTGATCCTGAAGCACCCACATGTGGTGCACCATACTATGAAGGAGTTCACTAAATAAACAGAAAGGAGAATAAGCTATGATATCATGTACTGAATTTATACCTGCCTATAGTGAAGGTTTTAAGTTTTTAGAACAGAAAGGGGGCAGGGAAGAGGTTGAAAAGTTTTGGGCTGAATTATCGGATCTGTATCTTAAAGATTCGCTCGAAAGGCTGATAATTGAAGAGGGCCTTGCAGGATGCTACAGCTATTGGTCTCATTCGCTTAATGAAGAAGCTGCGGATTTTACGATGATCCTGGATGAGGCGAAGGGGGAGTTTAGTATAGATCTGCATAAATGCCCTTCAAAGGGGATGCTTAATGAGTTGAAATATATGACACCCTATCACTCATATTGTGACCATTGTCCTGCATTATATAAACCGATAGCCGAGAGGAATGGATTTATCTATGAATCCGAGATCGATTGCGATAATGCCAGTTGCAAAATTATTATAAGAGACAAAAGATAATTCTAAATCACATTTACATGCAAAAACGCGCACTTGGAAAAACCGGCCTTTATGTTTCGGAAATTGCCTTTGGAGGTGTGGAGATAGGAATCCCTTATGGTATTGGTGTAAAAAGTAAAGAGGATATGCTTTCAGAACCGGAGGCAATTGATTTACTGCACTCTGCGATTGATGCAGGGATCAATTTTTTTGATACTGCCAGGATGTACGGAGAGAGTGAGCGGATAATGGGAGAAGCATTTAAGGAACGACGCGATGAGGTAGTAATTTGTACCAAATGCAGACATTTTATTGATTCTGAGGGTAATATGCCTGAAGGCCCTGAACTTGAAAAAATAATTGAATCTTCTTTGAAGGAGAGCATGGAAACACTGCAAACTGATTATATAGATGTTTTTATGCTTCACCAGGCGCCGTTAAAGGTACTTGAAAACGAAAAGATTGCAGATATTTTTTTAAAGCTGAAGCAAAGTGGAAAAATAAGAGCAACAGGGGTCTCTACTTATAAATCCGACGAGACTGAAAAAGCAATAGAGACGGGAGTGTGGAATGTAATCCAATTGCCATATAATATGATGGACCAACGGCATTCTGAGTTTTTTGAGAGTGCCTTCCGGCAGGGTATAGGATTGGTAGTCAGGTCAGTTCTTTTGAAGGGACTTCTCAGCGACAGGGGTAAAGATCTTCATCCTGCATTAAAGGATGTGGAAGAACATATAAAGGCTTATACCAAGATGCTGGCGGGGAAGGATTATAACTTATCTGCACTTGCAACTAAATTTGCACTTTCCAGTCCGGAGATATCATCAGTATTGGTGGGTATTGACCGTCGTGAATATCTGGAGCAGTCTCTCAGGACTGCTGATGGCAGGTATTTAGATCAAAGACTATTGAAGGAGGCAAAAGAACTTGCCTATCCTGACCCTGATTTTTTGAACCTGCCCCACTGGGACAGAATGAATTGGTTGAAATAACAATTAATTACAAAATTTTAAACTCATGAAGAACTTATTATTCATTTTAATTGTAATTGCACTTCCGGTTTCAGCCCAGGTGATCCCCTTTCCGGCTACTCCGCTGACTGGCAATGATGATCTGTCGGTCGTTATGGTCGAAGGGATGAACAGGTACCTCGACAGGCAAATAGATGATGCCGTTGAGAAACGGAGTCAGTTTTGGAATGTTGACTTATCAAATCCGGTTAATTATAGCAAATCCATGGATTACAACCGGGAACAGTTGAAAAAGGTAACAGGTGCAGTGGATGAGAGGTTCTCTGAAATATCGATGAACTATATTTCCGGCACTTCACTCCCTGCGGTGGTTGCTGAGAATGAACTATTCAGCGCTTATGCTGTAAGCTGGGATGTTATTGCCGGTATTCATGGCGAAGGATTGTTGCTTCAGCCTAAAGGAGAGATTAAAAGCAGGCTTGTTGTGATCCCTGATGCTGATCAGGTTCCTGAGATGCTTATCGGCAGTTATCCGGGACTGGATGCTGAATTGCAATATGCAAGGCAGCTGGCTGAAAGTGGCTGCCAGGTTATTATTCCGGTGCTGGTGGACAGGTCGTGTGAACTTTCCGGAAATAAAAGACTGAACAGGTTCACAAACCAGCCTCACAGGGAATGGATATACCGGCAGGCTTATACTTTTGGCCGTCACCTGATTGGTTATGAGGTTCAGAAAGTGTTAGCTGCGATCGACTGGTTTGAGCAGGAGAACGAAGTAAAAAAATTACCAGTTGGAATTGTCGGATGGGGAGAAGGCGGATTGCTTGGTTTGTACAGTGCAGCAATGGATACAAGAATTGATGCTGCTCTGATAAGCGGCTATTTTCAAAACAGGGATAATCTTTGGGAAGAACCTATTTACAGAAACCTCTTTGGCATTCTCCGCGAATTTGGTGATGCGGAATTAGCGAGTATGATTGTCCCCAGAAAACTTATAATAGAATATTCGGTGCATCCGGAAATTGATGGCCCTCCGGTACCTTTAATCAGAGAAGGTGGTTCCCGGTCAAATAATGCAGCAGCTCCCGGAAGAATTACCACCCCTTCATTTAATGATGTTAATGAAGAGTTCGAAAGAGCAGGGAAATTATCAGGAAAATTCAGTTCTTCCCTTAAATTAATTCATGACAGCAGAAAACCCTTAAAACCTTTGACGGATATAAGTCTGAATGAGTTGTTAGGTTCTCTGGATCCGGGCTACAGACTGGCAGCCGGACGTAGTTCTGTACCGTCAGAGCTAAGGGATAATTTTGATCCGGATGAAAGACAGCATGCCCAGGTTAAAGAACTGGAATCGCACATTCAGCAGCTCATTGAATCGTCCAGGCACATAAGGGATGATTTTTTCTGGAATAAATTGAAAATTTCAACTCCTGAGGAGTGGAAGAGAAACAGTGTATCATATCAAAAATGTTTTTGGGATACCGTTATAGGAAGGATCACTGATAAGCCGTTACCTCTTAACCCTAAGTCACGTATGATCTATGACAGGCCTGACTGGAAAGGTTATGAGGTCACCTTTGATGTGATCCCTGATATTTTTGTCTGGGGTTACCTGCTGTTGCCTGACGATATTGAACCCGGAGAAAAGCGACCGGTAATTGTAGTAATGCATGGGGGAGGCGGGGTGCCATCTGTTGTTTGCGATGCAGATAATAAGACCTATAAAGCTTTGGCAGTGCAACTGGTCGAACTTGGTTATATAGTTTTTGCTCCGCATTTCCCCTGGAGACAGGATGTAAAATACAGAAACCTTCAGCGTAAAGCTAACCCATTGGGGCTATCAGCCTTTTCACTCAACCTTATGCAACATGACCGGATGCTCGACTGGCTTGTCTCCCTGCCCTGGGTTGATTCCTCCAAAATAGGCTTATACGGCCTCTCATGGGGTGGTAAGGTGGCAATGAGAATGCCGGCACTGCTCGACAGGTACAGTTTGTCAGTTTGCTCAGGTGATTTTAATGAGTGGATTTGGAAAAATGCTACTACTGACTGGCCTAACAGTTATATGTTTGTACCCGAATATGAGATGTTTGATTTTAACCTGGGGAATACATTCGGCTATGGAGAGATGGCAGCTCTTATTGCACCGCGTGCATTTATGGTTGAAAGAGGACATAACGATGGTGTGGGTATTGATGAGTGGGTGGCATTTGAGTATGCAAAAGTAAACCGGTTGTATGATAAGCTGAATATTCCTCACATGACAGAGATCGAATATTTTAACGGGATACATGAGATTCATGCTGTCGGCACCCTTAAATTTATCGAAAAACATTTCGGATTACCCCGTAATTAATATCAGAGGCTGAAGAAATATGAAAGTTTTAGTAATATGGTCCGGTTGTTGAAGGCCATAAATCTGGAATTTTCAGGATTCGATTCATCGAAGCGGTTTTCATTATAAGCAAGATAGAGAAAACTGCCCGGTTGATATTCCCAGCTCAAGAGGCAGCTAAGCAGATATTCATTATTGATCTGTTTACTGCCGTAGTATGTAGTCCCGAATATACCCTGTGCATGAAGACGTATAAAGAGGTCTTTTGTAAACATCAGTGTTGTATTGGAGGATAACTTAAAATAGTTGCCGTCATTATTTTCATTCTGGTCGTATGTTTTAGTGAAATCAGTCTCAAGCGTAGTGAGTACATTGCGTCCTATCAACCCTTCACCGGCCAGGGAGATTCCTTTTTGATTCCCCACATATTTCCTGCTGAAGTTATACCAGGTTCCCTTTTTTGCAGTCAAAACACCGGCAATGCGTGTACCAAGGCTCAGGGGCCTGGTTGCATAGGCAGCTTTTAAAAAATTACCTTTATATCTGCCTGTGAGTTCAGTATCAGAGAAGTGCTTATATTCTGCAGTTAGTGACATTTCATTGATCAGGTTAACAGCTATATCACCTGTCGCCGAAAAGTTATTGTCATCCCTGATCCCTCCGTTGATGAGCCTCTCTCCATCAGTGCCCTGTTCAACTGTTCCAAACTCCGGAGCAGGCATAAATTCAGGGTAAAGTGCCAGCCATCTGTTTATATATCTGGTTGTAAGGATATCCGTTGTGTTCTGATATGTCAGGTTTGTTGTGATACGGCGTATGTGGTATTTATTTATTCTGGGGCTGAATCTTATTAATCCCGTCACGCTGTTCCATCCTCTGTCAGGCTCTTTTTGTATGTAGCCGATCCGGTTGATCTCGAATGCGGGTTCTGCCCGGTCGTAGCTGATGCTGGCCCCCATCATGTCACCTGTCCTCATGTAAGATATATTATATGCCATGTCCTTACCGTGACTGATTTCAGTTTGACCTTTTGCAATCTGAAAATCGACGATATTGTGATTGTTGAGCATAAAACTTCCGTCAAATCCAAAAGTCCTGTTATATGCCTCAGATTCTTCTTTTGTAGCTGCCAGTAACCCTATAGTGCCGGATTTGAAAATATCTTTTTTGACCCTGGCCACTCCAAATAGTGCTTTTTCTCCGTTCTGCCGTGAGCTTGAGAATAATGACTCGCCGGTAAGGTTGCCGAGCATTCCGAATTCTACTCCGTTATTTAATTTACCTGTCATTTTAACTCCCCCGAGGATATCTCCCCTTGCCCCTATCCTCCTGCTGTAAAATAATTCCCGTGGAGTATTGAACACATTTATCCGCTCGGTAAAAAACGGACGCAGTTCCCTGAACCGAGTCGGGAAGCGTGTAAGGTTAATCTCAAAAACGTCTGCATCAACCTGTGCAAAATCCGGATTTATTGTAAAATCAGCTGTCAGATTTGGCCCCGGACTATAACGGATATCTCCTCCAAGGCTTACAGGGTAGGATGTCTCCTGACCTGCGGACCTGGTAGTGCCGGCAATTCCGTATGGCCTTATCTCGAATGTTCGTCCCGATCTTATATTGTTAATATTTTCAATATTGCCCATTTGCGACATCCTGGTGGTGTTATCCCATTCAGGAAGGTGGGGTTTCCATTGGCCACGGGATGCATTTTTGGATATAGTCCGCATGATATTAAAGCCCCAGGTCTGCTCTTCGTCAGATGAATACCTGAAGTTGAAAAAGGGTATTTTTATCTCGGCATACCAGCCATTTTCATCTACAGAACCTTCAGAGTACCAGATTCCGTTCCAGTTGCCATCCCGTTTTATATCATCATACCGGAGTTCGTCTACCTGAACCCCGGTGGGAGACACTACAAATTTATATCCTGTCCTGTGGTCATGATAGCTGTCAATAAACAGCATCAGGTGGTCGGGAGCAGCAGTTCCCCTGGGTGCTAACTGCCTGACTATCTTGTCGGGTTCAGTGTCATAACACCATGCTCCGATATACAGATTCTCGTCATCATACAAGATTGCAAATTCAGTCTGTTCGCTCATAGGCACCAGTGGGTATGGTTCCTTTTCCAACAATCCTCCCCTTCGTTCTGCGTTTGTCCAGGCAGGTTCTTTCAAATTACCGTCAATAGTTATCTCATCAGAATTTTTAAGTCTGTATGCATTGATAATATAATACTCTTTTGAAGTATCATATATTAATGCCCGGACTGAATCGAAATAAGCAGCTGAAAACTGACTGTAATCTACAGTTCTTTGTCCATTAGCACTAAAACTTATTAATAGGTAAGTGATTGAGAGCAAAACAGGAAGAGCGGATCTTTGCAGTATGTTCATATAACAATTTGATAAAACAAGTGCAACATATTTTATTTACATACCGGCATTATGCCTGAATATGTGCCAAATATGCAAATAATTTCGGAGTAATGATGTTATCCATTTGCGGGTGATATAAAAACGTACAGATATTTTTATCTGTTTAAAATTTTGTAATTATTTAATCTCATTATTAGTGTTAAATTTAAATGGTATGAGATTGAACTCGTTGTTATAATAATAACTCCTAATAAGCAATAGTACCTGACTCGTTTGTAATTAAGTTAATTAAAAATT
>LSQX01344083.1_pt1 | contig 13520 bp, 10 predicted proteins | sample 654561 | NCBI WGS metagenome assembly LSQX01 (sample SAMN04489861, study PRJNA283612) | anaerobic digester metagenome | isolation source: 4 biogas reactors fed with cattle manure at either 37C or 55C with and... | place: Denmark: Kongens Lyngby | collected 2014 | reverse complement strand
GGTGCAGATGGCACTGAAGCTGCAATTAAACTGGCAAAAACCTACACAGGTCGTAGCTCAGTGATTAGCTTCTCAGGTGGCTATCATGGTATGACACATGGCTCATTGGCCATGACAGGTAACCTGTCTGCAAAAAATGCAGTCAATGGTTTAATGCCTGGTGTTCAATTTATGCCGTATCCGCATGAATACCGTTGCCCACTAGGCATTGGTGGCGAAGCGGGTGTAGATGCATTAACGTATTATTTTGAAAACTTTATTGAAGATGTAGAAAGTGGTGTCACCAAGCCTGCAGCTGTAATTCTTGAAGCAATTCAGGGTGAAGGCGGTGTAGTGACTGCACCAATTAAATGGTTGAAGAAAATCCGTGAAGTGACTGAAAAGCACAACATCGTTTTAATTCTAGACGAAGTACAAGCGGGCTTTGCACGTTCAGGCAAAATGTTTGCATTTGAACATGCAGGTATTGAGCCAGACGTGATTGTGATGTCCAAAGCTGTTGGTGGTGGTTTACCATTAGCTGTACTTGCTATTAAACGTAAGTTTGACGCATGGCAGCCAGCAGGTCACACAGGTACTTTCCGTGGTAACCAATTGGCAATGGGTACAGGTCTTGTTGTACTTAAAACCATTAAAGAACAAAACTTGGCACAAAACGCACAAGAGCGTGGTGAGTTCCTTCAAGCTGAATTGAAAAAATTAGCGGTTGAATTCCCATGTATTGGTAATGTTCGTGGTCGCGGTTTAATGATTGGTATTGAAATTGTAGATGAACGCCAAGAAAAAGACCGTTTAGGTGCTTATCCAGCAGATTCTCAATTGGCTGCTGCTGTTCAGGCCGCATGTTTTGACAACAAACTATTGCTTGAAAAAGGTGGTCGCGGTGGTACGGTAATTCGTTTACTTTGCCCACTAATCATTACTCAAGAAGAGTGTGTAGAAGTTATCGCTCGCTTCAAGAAAGCAATTGCTGAAGCGTTAGTCGCAGTTCGAGGCGCATAAGTTTATGGTAGATTTTGCAGAACATCGTAAAGCGTTACTCTGCAATGATGCTCAATCCATTGCTGACTACAGTGCAGCAATGGAACAAGCGACTCAAGCAGTCGCGGCATGGTTGCAAAATGACAAAATGTACACAGGCGGCAGCATTAAAGAATTGCGTGAAGCGATTGCTTTCCAGCCGTCTAAACAGGGTTTAGGTGTACAAAAGTCATTGGAACGCATGGTAGAGCTTTTCTTAAACAAAAGTTTAAAAGTTCATCATCCACATTCTTTGGCACATTTGCATTGCCCAACCATGGTGGCAAGCCAAATTGCAGAAGTGTTAATTAATGCAACCAACCAATCTATGGATTCATGGGATCAAAGCCCTGCAGGTTCATTGATGGAAGTACAGCTAATTGACTGGTTACGTCAAAAAGTTGGCTATGGCGCAGGTCAGGCAGGTGTGTTCACATCAGGTGGTACACAGTCTAACTTGATGGGTGTGTTGTTAGCGCGTGATGCTTGTATTGCGAAAAACTGGAAAGATGAAAACGGTAATCCGTGGTCTGTTCAGCGTGATGGTGTACCAAGCGATGCAATGCGCAACGTAAAAGTCATTTGTTCTGAAAATGCACACTTCTCTGTGCAAAAGAACATGGCGATGATGGGTATGGGCTTCCAGTCGGTTGTTACTGTACCTGTGAATGAAAATGCACAAATGGATGTGGTTGCGCTTGAGCAAACCATGGCACATTTAAAAGCAGAAGGTAAGATTGTTGCCTGTGTGGTTGCAACTGCGGGTACAACCGATGCAGGTGCGATTGATCCACTCAGAAAAATTCGTGACATCACCAATCAATATGGCGCGTGGATGCATATTGACGCGGCTTGGGGTGGGGCATTAATTCTTTCTAACAGTCATCGTGACATGCTTGATGGTATTGAGTTGTCAGATTCTGTAACACTTGATTTCCATAAGCATTATTTCCAAACAATTTCGTGCGGTGCGTTCTTGCTGAAAGATGAAGCGAACTATCGTTTCATGCACTATGAAGCAGAATATTTGAACTCTGCGTATGATGAAGAACACGGTGTACCAAACCTTGTGTCTAAGTCACTACAAACGACACGTCGTTTTGATGCATTGAAACTTTGGATGACTATTGAAGCTTTAGGTGAAGAGCTCTACGGTTCAATGATTGACCATGGTGTGACCTTAACTCGTGATGTTGCTGACTATATTAAAGCAACGGCAGGTTTAGAGTTATTGGTTGAGCCTCAGTTTGCTTCTGTATTGTTCCGTGTTGTGCCTGAAGGTTATCCTGCAGAGTTCTTAGATAGCCTGAACCAAAACGTGGCAGATGAATTATTTGCGCGTGGTGAAGCTAATATTGGTGTAACCAAAGTAGGCAATGTCCAATCATTGAAAATGACGACGTTAAGCCCTGTTGCAACATTAGACAACGTGAAGAACTTACTTGGTTTGGTCTTAACTGAAGCAGAACGTATTAAAGATGCAATTGCTGCAGGTACATATACACCAGCAATTGACTAATGGCTGAATTACAGCAATTTTGATCAAATACAGCAAAAGAAGTCACTACGGTGGCTTTTTTTGTGCCTATTGTTTAGCGAGCGTAGAACGGGGCTAAAAATGTTTTGTTAATTTGAGTGTAATAAAAGAGTTCATCGTAGATTCTTCAATGGTTTTAGGCGTATTTGTCATAGAAAATAATTAGAATTGATGAATAAAACAGCAAATATTTCAGAAAAATTCATGAAAAAAGATGACATTGGCATGAATTATTACATTTTAAAAATAAATTTAAGAAAAAAATAAGTACAATAATATTTTATTACATATTGATTTTTAAGGAAATTAAAATAAATCAATGCAGAAAAGGCAAATATAACCAAAGCGTAACAAAGTTGTAACATGGCTGTCATATTATAAAACCACAATGCAGTTATCGAAATAAGTACAAAACTTAATAACAAGTGACGTACTCCGAACTTGCATACATTGAGAGAGAACAGAATGCGCTTTACAAACATCGCCATTGCTTTAGCCGTATCTGCAGCAGCTGTAACAACAACTGCAAACGCAGCTCGTGACACCATCCAAATCGCGGGTTCTTCAACCGTTCTACCATACGCAAGTATTGTAGCAGAAGAATTTGGTAATACTTTCCCACAATTCAAAACTCCAGTTGTTGGTTCAGGCGGTTCTTCAGGTGGTTTGAAGCAGTTCTGTAACGGTGTAGGTGATAACACAATCGACATCGCGAACTCTTCTCGTAAAATTAAAGATTCAGAATTAGCAGCTTGTAAAAAAGCTGGTGTTAACCAAGTTTTAGAAATTAAAATTGGTTACGACGGTATCGTATTTGCATCAAATGCAAACAAAGCAGCTTATAAATTAAAACCTTACCACGTGTTTGCAGCAATTGCAGCTGAATTACCATCTAAAGGTAAAATGGTTGCTAACCCATATACTCGTTGGAACCAAATTGACAAAACACTTCCAAATGAGCCTATCACTTTAGTTATTCCAGCATCTAACCACGGTACACGTGAAGTGTTCCAAGAAAAAATGGTTGATGCAGGCTGTGAAGCTTACTCAGCAATTAAAGCTTTAGACAAAGATGCGAAGAAAAAAGCATGTACATCTTTCCGTAAAGATGGTCGTGTAATTGAAATTGCGGGTGACTACACAGAAACATTGGCTCGCTTGAAAACTTCTCCAAGCGCAGTAGGTGTATTTGGTTTAGGCTTCTATGACCAAAACCGTGACCGTTTACGTGTTGCAACTGTAAACAACGTAGCACCGTCTGAAAACACAATCTTAAATGGTTCTTACCCTGTATCACGTCCATTGTTCTTCTACGTGAAAGGTGAGCACCTTAAATCAATCAAAGGCTTACCAGAGTTTACTGAATACTTCTTGAGCAAAAAAGTATCTGGTAAAGGTTCTAAGTTAGACAAAGCAGGCTTAATTTCTATGTCTGACAAAGAGCGTGCACAAGTTCTTGCTAACTTCAAAGCTGGTAAAGCGGTTAAGTAATTTGAGTTAAAACAGCTGATGGCAGGGATGACCTGCCATCGGCTTTTTGCTAAGAAATGTTTTTTCAAAAACGAAATTGAAAAAACAGTGGAGAATACATGAATCTGCTACTCATAGGTGTGTTATTGGCCATTATCGCCATAGCCTATCAAATCGGGTTAAGCAAGAGCCGTAACCTAGCAGGTAAGGGAAATAACTCTGCAATGTTACATTCACGCCCAGGATATTATGGTGCGTTGGTAGCATTATGGTGTGGTATCCCTGCTTTTTTAATTTTGATTGTTTGGAACTTGGTTGAACCAAGTATTCTAGAGCAAGTGGTGTTAAATAATGTGCCTGCGCACATTGCTGCTGGTCTAGATCCTGCAAGTACCAGTGTTTTGGTTGATCGTGTACAAGCGATTGCTTCTGGTTTTGGTGTAAGTGATACACCAGCTGCTTATGAAATTGCAGCAGCAGAGCAATTGTCTAAAGTAGCAACGATTGGTTCATACGCTAAACTTGCGGTTGTTATTTGTGCGGCTTTATTTGGTCTGGTGTGGGCAAAGAAACGTGTTTCACAACAATTCCGCGCACGTAACCAAGTTGAAAAAATCATCAACATTTCTTTGGCATTATGTTCTGGTGTCGCGATTCTGACTACAGTCGGTATTGTGATGTCTATGTTCAGTGAAGCAATGCGATTCTTTAGTTTCGTTAGCCCACTGGATTTCTTCTTTGGTACTGTCTGGAACCCAGGTTTTAGTACATCGGGTAGTGCAGACGGCAGTTATGGTTTATTGCCATTGCTGTGGGGTACCTTAATGGTCAGTGGTATTGCCTTACTTGTTGCAGTACCAATTGGCTTAATGATTGCAATTTATCTAGCAGAATATGCATCTCCTAAATTCCGTGCTTGGGCAAAACCAACCATTGAAGTTTTAGCGGGTATTCCAACGATTGTATATGGTGTATTTGCCATGATGATCATTGGTCCGTTCTTAAAAACTGCAGGTGCCTTAATTGGACTCGATATTAATGCCACTAGTGCATTAACTGCAGGTCTGGTCATGGGTATTATGATCATTCCATTTGTATCTTCATTGTCTGATGACATTATTACGCAAGTGCCGCGTGCGCTACGTGATGGTTCTTTAGGCTTGGGTGCAACCAAATCTGAAACCATTCGCCGTGTGGTTATGCCAGCTGCATTACCAGGGGTGATTGGTGCGTTCTTACTTGCTGCGTCACGTGCGATTGGTGAAACCATGATTGTGGTGTTAGCTGCAGGTAATAGTCCTTTACTACACGCAAACCCATTAGAGGCGGTATCTACGGTTACGATTACGATTGTCAACCAATTAACAGGTGATACAGATTTCGCAAGTCCGCAAGCATTGGTTGCTTTCGCACTTGGCTTGACCCTGTTCGTGATTACCTTAGGTTTGAACATTGTTGCACTATACATCGTGCGTAAATATCGTGAGCAATACGACTAATGAGTACTTCAAATACATCGTCTTTGGATCAGTTAGATCCACAAGCTGCTGCCGAATTACGTGAACAACGTAAAAAGACTATCGCCAGTTCATTGGGTAAGCGCCATCGTAAGGAAAAAACTTTCCGTATTATGGGGCTGTCGGCAGTTATCGCAGGTTTATTCTTTGTCGTGTTGCTTTTTGGCAGTATTTTGGCCAAAGGCTTGCCAGCATTTTGGCAAAGCAGCATGAGCCTTCCAATTTATTTCGATCCAGCAGTTGTGAATGTAGGTCCAAAACCGAAAGCAATTGCAGGTGAGTCACCAGCCCAATACGAAGAACGTATGATTGCGTGGCAAACTGAAATGGGCATGGTCGATTGGGATGCCCTCATTGTGAACGGCATTATTGCTAAAGATAAAGCGCTAGAAGCACAGCGTGATGATCTTGGCTATTTATATACCAGTTCTGAAGCGTACCGTGTACGTGACATGGTGTTGGCTGATCCATCACTGATTGGTCAAACCAAAGATGTTAAAGTACTTGCAGATGCTAACGTAGATGTATGGTTAGAAGGTAATATTGACCGTAGCCTGCCAGATGAGCAGCAACAGTTAAGCCCTGAAGTACGTCAATTGGCAGACAAGTTAGAGTCACAAGGCATTGTTGAAAGTACATTCAATACCAACATTTTTGTTAGCCCAGACTCACGTAGTTCTCCTGCAACATCTGGTTTGGCGGGTGCAATCATGGGTTCTTTATTCATGATGCTAATTGTGATCTTTATTTCGATTCCAATTGGTGTGGCATCGGCAATTTACTTAGAAGAATTTGCGCCAAAAAATGCCATTACTGATATTATTGAAGTGAACATTAACAACTTGGCTGCTGTACCTTCTATTGTGTTCGGTTTGTTAGGTGCTGCCATCTTTATTGGTTGGATGCACTTACCATTGTCTGCACCGTTGGTGGGTGGTTTAGTGTTAAGTTTAATGACTTTACCAACCGTAATTATTACCACACGTGCATCGTTAAAAGCAGTGCCACCGTCTATTCGTCAGGCAGCTTTAGGTTTGGGCGCATCGCGTTTACAAACTGTGTTCCACCATGTACTCCCACTTGCATTGCCGGGTATTTTAACGGGTGCAATTATTGGTGTCGCACAAGCTTTAGGTGAAACTGCACCATTGTTATTAATTGGTATGAGTGCCTTTGTTGCCAGTGTACCAGCAACTCCATTTGATCAATCTACTGCGTTACCTGTGCAAATTTTCTTATGGCAGGGTAATGAATTGCGTAACTTCTTTGAAGGACGTACCGCTGCAGCCATTATCGTATTGCTTGCGTTAATGATTGGCTTGAACAGCCTTGCAATCTGGTTACGTAAGAAGTTTGAAGTACGCTGGTAATTGAGGGCAGAATATGAATACTGTAGCAAGCACAGAAAAACCAAATTCCTTAGAACAGGATAAACAAGTGAATCCACAGCAAAGCCAATTTACATCTCCAGATGTAGAACAGAAGCAATCATCAACTTCGTTTGTTTCACAGTTTGATACACAAGCGTCTAGCAAAAAAGAAGCTAAGTCTTCAAATGTGAAATTAAGTACCAATGATGTGCATGTGTACTATGGTGAATCTGAAGCAATCAAAGGTATTGATTTAAATATCTATGAAAATGAAGTGATTGCATTTATTGGTCCATCTGGTTGCGGTAAATCTACTTTCTTGCGTACTTTAAACCGTATGAACGACACCATTGATAGCTGTCGTGTAACGGGTAAAGTGATGTTGGATAACCAAGACATTTATGATCCTAACCTTGACGTCGTATTATTACGTGCGCAAGTTGGTATGGTGTTCCAAAAGCCCAACCCATTTCCAAAATCAATTTTTGAAAACGTAGCCTATGGCCCTAAACTGCATGGTTTAGCGCGCGATAAATACGATTTGGAAGAAATTGTAGAAAACAGTTTGCGTAAAGCTGGTTTGTGGGATGAAGTGAAAGACCGTTTGAATCAACCAGGTACTGGTTTGTCGGGTGGTCAGCAACAACGTCTTTGTATCGCACGTACCATTGCGGTAAGTCCAGAAGTAATTTTAATGGATGAACCATGTTCGGCACTTGACCCAATTGCAACGGCAAAAGTAGAAGAATTAATTTCTGAACTTTCTACTCAATATACAATTGCAATTGTAACGCACTCTATGCAACAGGCAGCACGTGTATCTGACCGTACTGCATACTTCCATTTGGGTGATTTGATTGAAGTGAATGCAACTGAAAAAGTATTTACTCAGCCAGACCATCAATTAACAGAAGCGTATATTACAGGTCGTTTTGGTTAATTTTCAAAATCTGTATAAAAGGACCGCAAATCAAACCGATTTGCGGTTTTTTTATGACGAATGTTTAGTACCTAGCATGATTTTGCTTTTGCACAAATTAAACGGTAATGAGATTTAAAATCGATTAAATTAAGCAAATCAACAAGGTGATATTGAATTTTTAAGTTCAGCCCTCATCTTAAGCTAAGCACAAATAAAATTGAGAATTGCGGATCTATGTTATTTCATTTACCTAAATTACCTGCCGAAATTCGTATTAGCCATTTAAATGCGCGAATTAACGAACAACGAAAAAAAATTGCGCAAACTACGGCATCTAAACTTGAGTTGTTGCAACTTAGCCAACAAATGGCACGTGAAGCACGAGCCCGTAAAAAGAACAATCAAAAAATTTATGTACTTGACTTTAAAGGCGATACAGCCGCATCAGCAGTAGAGCAATTACGTGAAGAAATCACTTTGGTTTTGGCAACAGCAAAAGCAGGTCGTGACCGTGTGGTGGTGCGCCTAGAAAGCCCTGGTGGCATGGTACATGGCTATGGACTTGCTGCTGCTCAATTGGTGCGTTTACGTGATGCAGGATTTCATTTAACCATTTGTGTCGATAAAGTTGCGGCAAGTGGTGGCTATATGATGGCATGCATTGGTTCAGAAATTGTGTCAGCGCCATTTGCCATTTTGGGTTCTATTGGGGTAGTGGCACAAGTACCGAACTTTAATCGCTTGCTGAAAGAAAAAAATATAGATTTTGAGATGTACACCGCAGGTGAATATAAACGCACCGTGACCATGTTTGGTGAAAATACCGCAGAAGGCAAAGCAAAATTTGAACAAGAGTTGCAGCAAACCCATATTCTGTTTAAGCACTTTGTTGAAAAGTACCGCCCACAACTGAATGTTGAAAAAGTCGCAACAGGTGAGCATTGGTATGGTCAGGATGCTTTAGATTTAAATTTGGTGGATAAACTACAAACTTCAGATGAGTACTTACTGAGCTTATTGCCACAGCATGATATTTATGTAATTCAAACTCGTAAAAAACCAACATTGGGTGAAAAACTGGGTTTACAAGCGGCACAAATGGCAGACAGTCTGATTCCAGCTGTAATGAATAAACTGGTCGATAGCCTAAGCAAAGCCAATAGTAGTTTGCTGCAAATACGTGATCCGAAACTTTAATTTATTCCTCTACAAATGATAGGGAAAGCTCACTTCTGTGGGCTTTTTTATTTTTTCAAATCAAATCATTATGATATAAGGCTAGTAGTTTGATTTAGCCTGGACGCATATGCTTACGTTTATTTTGTTACTGGGATTCTTAAGCATCGTGTTTATTCCGATGTTCGCAATGCTCTATGCTGAAAACAAACTCATTAACCATGATGCAAAGAAAGTTTTATTTTGGCTGAGCTTTCTACCCAGTGTCTGCATTTTTCTATTGTATTGTGTTTTAAAGCCAAATGATCCACCAGTGATTGCATCTCAACATTGTGGCGTAGTGCAGTTTTATCAGTTACATAAGGTTCGTGGTGGTGAAGCATTTGAGCGTGTCAGTATTCGATTTGAGGGTGCTAAATACAATCGGTGTCAACGGCATTTGTTGTTTGGCCAGCACTTAGAGAAAGTGCCGAAAGGGTACAAGGTCTGCTTTGAGTACTTGGACAAGTTTAAATACCCACATTTGTCAGAATCTAAGCTGATGAAATGGATTGAACCCACCGAAATACAGACCAGTATTGAAGCGAATCAGATAAAATAAAGTATATTTTATGATTAGAGCAGAAATATGGCTGTCGCTGAAGCATATCTTGCAACGCAAAATTGTTATTTTATTATGAATTTGACGAATTGAACTTGGGTGATTTTCCTGAAGAATTATTTATTTCACTGCGTGACATGATGTATCTCCACGAAATTCAATATCCAAATATCACCTATTACATCTACTTTAGCGATATTTTAACGGGTGCTGAATTAGAAAAAATGCAGACAGATTTTGCAAGGTATTGTCCTGAGGAATAAATTAAAACTTCTCCTCAATGGAGAGGGAATAAAAAAGCGAAGCCGAAGCTTCGCATTTTTATATTCGGGTTATTGCTTTACAAATTAGATTTTAGAAATAAGATCAGCAACTTGTTTAGCTTGTTCAGTAGCATTACCTGTATAAGTTGCAGGAGTCATTTCCGCTAAACGTGCACGGTCTGCTGCAGGAACGCCTTCTAACTCGTTACCATTTACAAAATCGACCATCATGTCACGTGTCATGGCTTGACCACGAGTCAGGGCTTTTAGTTTTTCGTATGGTTTTTCGATGTTATAGCGACGCATAACGGTTTGAATTGGTTCAGCCAATACCTCTTGTGCATTGTCTAAATCTTCAAGAATACGTTGAGCGTTCAATTCAAGTTTGCCAATACCTTTTGAGCAAGCTTCAAATGCGATCAAGCTTTGTGCAAAACCAACACCCATGTTACGTAGAACAGTCGAGTCGGTTAAGTCACGCTGCCAGCGAGAAATTGGTAATTTTTCGCCCAAGTGCGCCAAGACTGCGTTAGCAATACCTAAGTTACCTTCAGAGTTTTCAAAGTCAATTGGGTTAACTTTATGTGGCATGGTTGAAGAACCCACTTCGCCTTCTTTAAGTTTTTGCTTGAAGAAGCCAAGTGAGATATAACCCCAAACGTCACGGTTAAAGTCGATCAGAATGGTGTTGAAACGACGTAATGCATCAAACAATTCTGCCATGTAGTCGTGTGGCTCGATTTGTGTGGTGTATGGGTTAAATGTTAAGCCTAAAGACTCTACAAATGCTTGAGAATGTGCAGGCCAGTTGATTTCTGGGTAAGCAGAAAGGTGAGCGTTGTAGTTACCTACGGCACCATTGATTTTGCCCAAAAGCTCAACTTGTTTGAACTGTTTGATTTGACGAGCAAGACGATACGCCACGTTCGCCATTTCTTTACCCAAAGTAGTTGGGCTTGCAGTTTGACCGTGAGTACGTGACAACATTGGTTGATCAGCATGTTTTTCTGCCAATGAAACAATTGAGTCAATGATTTGCTGCATAGCTTCAATCAATACTTCACGGCCATTTTTAAGCATTAAAGCATGTGACAAGTTGTTAATGTCTTCTGAAGTACAAGCAAAGTGAATAAATTCCCCCGCATTTTTCAACTCATCAATGTTGGCAATTTTTTCTTTTAAGAAGTATTCAACCGCTTTTACGTCGTGGTTGGTGGTGCGTTCAATTTCTTTAATGCGGTTGGCATCATCTTCAGAGAAGTTTGCAACAATTGCATCTAAAGCTGCATTGGTTGCTGCACTGAACGCAGGTACTTCAGTAATTTCTGGACGATTGGCAAGCGCTTGTAACCAACGCACTTCAACAGTCACACGAGCATGGATTAAACCAAACTCAGAGAGGAAAGGGCGGAGTGCATCACATTTGCTTGCATAGCGCCCATCTAATGGAGAAAGTGCGGTTAAAGCGTTCATATCGATTCCTTAAACTTTGGAATTAAACCTAAAACAAAAGCGTGTTCAGCATGGTTTAAACCACCTGATACTGTAAACGCGCCAGATCTTGAATATCACGTAATAATTTACGTTTGCTAAATATCATGCCCCATGAACTGCCACCAAGTTGACGCCATAGGTGTGCCATTTGTAAGCCTGTAAAAAGCGAAGCACGAATTCGATTGGTATGTGCAGAGTCTTTAAATGCCTCTGCATTGCCACGTACCATAATGCGCGGGTTAATTTGTCCTGCTGTGTCTACATAGGTTTGCGCTAAATTGGCAATAATACTGGGATGCAAATAGTTATTATCAAAAAATGAGAGTTGTTTTAAAATTTTTTGCTGTGATTGTTCAATGATTTCAACGTATTTGGGGTTGCTATAGACTTTCTTTTCCAATTGCAGCAATGCCATAGCATAAGACATGGGCAATTTGGCATTCGATAACTTGGGTAAACGCGATTTTGGCGCAGTATTGAATGGTTGGTTGATACTGCTTTCCAGTGTTTTTAAACCCAGCGAAATATCGGCCAAATGATTAAAAAAATCCAGTGTTTGTGAGCTTTTGTTATGACTTGGACGAATGTTTAAACTGGCTTTAATCAATTGCTCAAAATAAAAGTTACCGCTATCGCCAATACTTTGTCTGCCTGTTAGTGCGGTCATGTGCGTAAGCTGAGTGGCTTGGAACACACCCGCTAACGCCAACGCACGATTTTGGCGAACATTCAGAGTTGGAGACTGTTGAAACGGTAACTCTGTCATCCGGAACAATCCTTAAATAAAATCTGGTTTTGGTGCGTTGGTATGATGAATGACGCCACCACCTAAACACACTTCGCCCGAGTAGAATACGACACTTTGACCAGGAGTTACGGCACGCTGTGGTTCATCAAACTCGACACGTACGCCACCAGGTAAATCAGCATCATTGAAGATCACGCAATCTTGATCATCCTGACGGTAACGGGTACGGCAAGTACAACGAAAACCTGTTGCAGGAATTTCCTGTTCACCAGCAACCCAATCCACAGCTTCGCTCCATAAAATGGTGCTTTGCATAAGTGGATGTTCATGGCCTTGACCAATCACCAAGCGATTATTTTCAATATCTTTGTGCAGCACAAACCACGCGCCTTCAGCAACACCTTTTAAGCCGCCAATGCCAATCCCGCCACGCTGACCGAGCGTATAGTACATTAAGCCGTGATGTTCACCAACCTCTTTGCCGTTGTCTAAAATAATTTTTCCAGCTTGTGCAGGTAAATATTGTTTTAAGAAATCATTAAAGCGGCGTTCACCAATAAAACAAATACCAGTCGAGTCTTTTTTCTTGGCGGTGACTAAATCTAGTTCTTCGGCAATTTTTCGGACTTGTGGTTTTTCAATTTCACCTACTGGGAATAAGGTTTTGTTAATTTCACGACCATGTACCGCATGCAAAAAATAAGTCTGATCTTTATTTTTATCTAAACCACGTAATAGTGGGGCGTAGGCTTCGCCTTTAGAGTTGTACTGCGTTTCACCACGACGAGCGTAGTGACCAGTGGCAATAAAATCTGCACCCAAATTCATGGCGTGATCTAAAAAGGCACGGAATTTAATTTCTTTATTGCATAGAATATCTGGGTTTGGTGTACGTCCTGCAGCATATTCGGCAAGAAAATGCTCAAAGACACGATCCCAATATTCCATAGCAAAGTTAGCGGTGTGTAACTTAATGCCTAGTTTGTCGCACACTGCTTGGGCATCGGCAAGGTCTTCCATTGCCGTGCAATATTCGGTGCCGTCATCTTCTTCCCAGTTTTTCATGAAAAGACCTTCAACCTGATAACCTTGTTGAAGTAGAAGTGCAGCAGAAACAGATGAATCTACACCACCTGACATACCGACGATGACACGTTGTTGCATAGGATTAGGCATCCAAACTTGAAATTAGGGGAGAATTTTGGTGCTCGTAAATGAGCGATAAAGGATAAGACTGACCACTGAGCGCATCTTGAACCGCTTTCATTACCAACGGACTACGGGCACGTGCAGATTCAGCCAGTTCGTCTGCAGACATCCACACAGTACCGATAATGTCTGGATCGAGTTGAGCTTGCGCATCATGTTGTAGCGATTCGGCTAAAAAGCAGAAACGGTAATA
>LSQX01315820.1_pt1 | contig 13520 bp, 9 predicted proteins | sample 654561 | NCBI WGS metagenome assembly LSQX01 (sample SAMN04489861, study PRJNA283612) | anaerobic digester metagenome | isolation source: 4 biogas reactors fed with cattle manure at either 37C or 55C with and... | place: Denmark: Kongens Lyngby | collected 2014 | reverse complement strand
GTCAAGCCCAGTACTTGCTTATGCTCTTTAGACTTTCATCGCCAGCAACAAGCGACCGCACAGCCTCAACATCATAACAAATTAACCCAGCCATAACCATCGCTGCCTTCTTAACCAACCCTCTTGGCCAAAGCCAGCACTCACCCAAAACATTGTCCTTGAGGTGCCCATTGAACTGCTCAACCACATAACGATTAGTCCTTAAGAGCACATTTGATTTAAGTTTGCAAGCTCTACTTTTCCTGCGAGGATTATCAGCGACAACTGGCACAGCACCCATGCTTCTGATAGCCTCAAAATAGCGTTTTGAACAATAAGCCCCATCTGCTAAAACATAATCTGCCTCTAAATCTTTGATAAACATAGGAAGAAAGGGTCCATCAAACTCGTTACCCAACGTCACTACTGCTCGCAACGGCAAACCAGTTTGGTTTACTGTGGCATGCAGTTTAAAGCCCCTGATTTTTCCTTTGTTTGTGTGACCCCACGCTGCTTCCATATCGTAGAGGTCAACTAGCGGTGTTGAATCGATGTCTGCAATCTTTGTGGGAACAGCTAATTGAAGTATGTCTGCTATCTTTACGAAGGTCGCCTCCAGAAGGCATACGTATCGTCTCCACCATCTGCCAATGGCCGTTCTGTCGGGTATGGTCGCTAACCTGAGTGTTTTGGCTATCTGGGGGTGCTTTTTTAGGTGTTCTACTACTCGTGTGTCATTATCTAATCCTCCTTTGAGTCTAGCGTACACTAATATTCTGAGTGTTTTGACTGGTCCATAATCGGGGGTTCCTCTTCTTTTGGGCTTGGGCTGGAACTTGTCGCTTTGTTGATAAAAAGCCTGAGGACTTCACAGGCTTCCATAATGACAAAAAGGAGCTAACTAGATTTAAAATTATGCACACCCCTATAGTTTATAACTAAATTGAAGGTGGTTTTTTCTTTCAGTTTTTATTGTATTTCACAGTTACAGCTTTTTTGATATCTTTTCTAAATAATATAACAATTAATATTAACGGTAATACTAATGATGCAATTACTGATCTCGTGAATATTTTTTGTGGTGCATACTCAATTGTAATTGTAAGTTCTCCTGTGTCTCTTATCAGCCAGCCGTTTGCGTATGAGTTTATTTGTATATGATCTTCTTCAGAGATTTGTTTCCCATTTACTTGTAATTTCCAGTTTGAATCATAACTTTCTAATAGTCCTAGTATGAATGGGCTGTTAGTATTTGTTTTTATTGTGTACTTAGTAGGGTTATCTTCATGCCAAGATAATGATTGTGATGAATATGTGCAATTAAGTATTTGGTCATCCAGGTTTAATGTTCTATTTATGAACGCTGTCTGTTGGAGTGTGGTCCATGTTATGTTCCCTATTTTATTGAACATATCGTTAATATCTGTATATTTGGTTACTTTGTTTGCTGCATATATTTTCTGGAGTGATAATTGATTTTCGTACAGAGCAACTTCATCGGAGTCTTGAATTAGTTTAATTTCTGTTTTGTGGTCATTGAAAAAGGTGATTTGATTTATATCAAATAATGCGCCTGAAAGAAGATTTTTTTCAACAAAGAGATTCTTTATGCCAAGTACTCCTAAAATTTTTGGTGCGTCCGTGTTGCTTTCAGTAGTAAAAACTCTTAGTTCGTAAATACTTATTAAGTCGAATGGTTTTGCTTCTGTGAATTTCACTCTAATTTTTTCGGTAGTGACTGGTTCTTTAAAGACATGTGTCGTATCAACTAAATCGTTGTTTTTGATGAAAAGTTGTGTGTTCCAATCTGTTCCGTTCCATATCTGTATTTCATAAGAGTTAGCATAAGCATTCTCAAAAACAATTTCTATTTTAGACAATTCGTTTTTTTGTGGCCACTCTATTTCAAACCACTGTGGTATACCGCTTTCTGATACCCATCTAGTATTGATTTTTAGGTCATTTATTAGATTGCTTGTTCTATTTTCATTTTCACATGAACTAGCTGAAACTACGCCTTCTGGAGCAATATTTGTCGCATTGGTTTCTTTAATTAGGGCATAGAGGTTTTGTATAAGTTCTCTATTGTTTGACTGCATGTATTCTGTTCCTAGCCCTGAAATGATCGGTTTTGAAAATACCAAGGGGTAAATGTTTCCTGCGCCTAATGGTATTCCACTAAAATTATAGGTTGTATACGTTGTTTTTTCCGGAATTAGTAGTGTCCAACTATCACTATTTATTGCAGCATTTATTTCTTCATATGCGCTTGGGAAGTATGCACCTCTGATTTTACTATCTAATGGGTTTCTTGAGATCTCTCCGATAGTTAAAGGGTATGTGGAAGCCAATAACGTGACTACTACTAAACCTGCCACTGCAATTTTTGTCGCATTTTGCCTACTGCTCTTTTTGATTAAAAAAGTACTAGTCATACCTATTAAGATTCCAAATGTGATTACTACAAAGAAACTCCATTGTGCAGCTTCTCGGAAAGCTAACATAAGCGGAATCTTTGTGATTATTGTAAGATAAAATCCGCTAAAATATGGATTGAATCCTGACGCTAAAGCTAAGAAGATAACTGCTATTATAGTGAAAAACACAGTTGTTTTACGTTCTTTAGATGTTAATACACCTAGAACGGCGAGTATTGTTGGTAGATAAGAAAAAAAAATCACTAAAGGATTTTGTAAATACTCCGAAGAATAGGGCACATAAGGATTACCCATATAGTCTGAATAGAAGCCCCATTTTAATATTAAACGCAATGAATCGTGAAGATTTATGCCTTCAAAGGCAAAATATGTATTTCCCATTTCGCCATATGTTTGCGTTAATGCATCAAAATTATTCCAAAGTATAGCAATTATCCATATTGAAGCTAAAGCAGCTGAAAAAAAGAAGGCGGAAATATGTTTTAGGCCTTTCAGCAAAATTTTTGGATCAAATGATGTATTTAATCTTGTAGTTTCTGTTTTATCTTTGAATATTTTTCTATTTTGAATAAAATAGAATATTAGAATGAGTCCAATCCAAATGATGCTGATTATCGGGTTTCTGTAGTTTGGAAATGAACTATATGTTAAAGTAAATAAAATTCCTGAAAACGCAGCATATTTATAAGATTTCTTTGAAATACTTAATGCAAATAATATCAAACAAGGTAAAATTGTTAATACAGTGTCTAAGAAGGCTACTGCAGTTACTTCTCTGTCATTAATCATGTAGATATTTGCAGTAACATATAGGCCTGAGATAAAAGAGGCGATTATGTCTCCTTTCAGGAATTGTTTTGTAAATATGTACATTAATGTTGAAGAAAGAAACATCATTACCAAAAGAGCTGAAATCTGTGAGGTGTAAGTGTTAGCTCCTAGAATGTTAAAAATTGTCATAAAAAAGTATGATGGCACCAATATTCTAGGCGCGTACACTGAAGGCATGCCATAATCTGTTTGGTCCCATGTATTGGATACCCGGTTTGTGAATGCTTCTTGGTTTAGTTGTGGTCTGTAGTCTCCGCTGATTAGTATGTTTGGGTGTTCAAACCAGGTGACAACTCGCAAGCTAAGCAATAAAAAAATGATGATTACTAAGATTTCATTTTTTCTTGAGTGAAGTAACTTTCTTAATTTATCCACCCTAACACCTATCGTCCTAACTCATTATTCCCTTTTCGTCTTTTAATAAGTATTTACTAAAACAAATTATTGCTATTCTCTTTTTTTAGGTTTTTTTAGTGTTTGTTTTGTTGTTTTTTGATTTGTTTTATGTTTAATGTTGTTATTAGTAGTAGGGTAGGTAGGGTTATTGATGCTATTATTGTTAGTGTGAAGGTGTTTTGTGGTGTGTATTCTATTGTTATTGTGAGTTGTCCTGTTTGTTGTATTATCCATGCGTTTGCGTATCCATTTATTTGTATATGGTTTTCTTCTGGTATTGTGTTTCCGTTTATTGTTGCTTTCCAGTTTGTGTCGTAGCTTTCTAGGAGTGCTAGTATGAATGGGTTGTTTGTTGTTGTTGTTATGGTGTATTTTGTTGGGTTGTTTTGTTGCCAGGTTAGGTTTTGGGGTGTTTGTAGGTTGTTTGGTATGTTGGTGTTTTTTGTTGTGTTGGTGTGTATGTATGTTGTGTGTTGTAGTGTTGTCCATGGTGTGTTTTTTGTTTGGTTGAATAGGTCGTTTATTGTTGTGTATGTTTTGGTTGTGTTTGCTGTGTAGATTTTTTGGTGTGCGTTTTTGTTTTCGTATAGTGTAGCTTCTTCCCAATCTTTTAATAAAGTAATTTCTGGGGTATCTATTATATTAAAATCAATTAAGTTAATATCATCACCTGATGCAATATTTTTTTGGTTAATGATATTTTTAATTCCTAACATTCCTAGAGTATCTGCAATTTCATTGTTGGGTGTATATACACCTATTTCTTGAATGCTTATCGCCTTGGGTATAGTTAAGTTTTCATTGGTATTTTTTTCGATAAATTCATCAAAGTTTACTTCTATTCTTGTAATGTAAATATTTTCAAATTTGTATATATTTTCAAGTGACTCATAGTTGATTTTTTCCAACTCAATTATCTTGTCGGAATTGTTCCATAATGTTAAGGTATAGTTAACTTTTTGATATTCATCTTCAAAAATTACTTTAATTGCGTTCAGATTTTGTGGTTCACTCCAATTAATTTGTAATACTTGAGGTAAACCTGTTTTTGAAGTCCACGTGGTGGTGTTATTTTGATCTATGGCATAATCTGGTTTAGTGCTTGCGTTTTTGAATGAACTTGCAGTAACCACTGCTTTTTCTACCAAGTTTATCCCCATTGTCTCATAGATTTTTTCTATTAACTCTTTATTATTTGACTGCATATATTCTGTTCCTAAACCAGAAATAATTGGTTTAGAAAAAATCAGTGGATATGGATTTCCTAAGCCTAATCTTGCTCCTCCAAAATCGTATGTGATATACGTTCCTGTTTGTGGCAATATTAGAGTCCAGTATTTTTGAGAAAGCGCGTTGTTCATCTCCGAATAGGATTCTGGAAAATTAACTCCCTTTTTATCAGGATATAAATAATTAGTTGATACGTCGCCGTTAGTTAGTGGATACGCTGAAGTCAGTAAAACTATTACTGTTAGACTTAGAATAATCGCCTTTGGTATTATACGTCTAAACTTTAATAATAAACTTGAAATTGTGATTCCTATTAAGATGCTGAAGCATATTACAACAAAAAAACCCCAATGTTGAGGTTCTCTAAAAGGTAACAATAACAGATTACTCGTAATTAGCTTGTAAATAGGTGGCAAGCCAAAATGTGCTGTTAATGCCAAAAATGTTATCGCGGCTAAACTGAAATAGCCTGCAGCTTTTCGTGATTTAGAAATCAATAAACTTGCAAACGCTATTATCGGAGGCAAATATGACAGAAAAATTATTAAGGGGTTTCCCAAAGCGGTCAAATTGCCATTATCAAATTTGGCGATATATTCTCCAGCATAAGGTACATATGGGTTCCCTAAATGCCCCTGATAAAAACTCCACTTAGGGATTAATCTTAACACATCTTCAATTCTAGTGTTAAAAACTAAATCTGGAGTTCCAATACCTATCTGTGTTTGAGTAAATACATCCCAATTAACTAATAATATCATAATTATCCATATTGACGATAAAACTGCTGTTATAACAAAAAATGGTATCTGTCTAAGAATGTCTGATGCAGATTTGCCAATATTTTTGATGCCCTCAAAGACACACTTACTTTTTGGAAACAACATTATTTTTGCTGATTTTTCTTGCTTAGTTCTAAGTCCATTTTCAATTATCTTGAATATCACTATCAGACCTATTAACAATAGACAGGTCATTGGGTTTCGGTAGTTTGGAAATGGACCGTAAGAAAAAACAAAGAGCAAACCTGAAATCGCCATCAATTTATTTGATTTTCTAATTAACCCCTCTGTAAAAACTATTAAACATGGTAAAATCGCAACTACTACATCCATAAACGCGATTGCCGAAATTTCTCTATCGACTATCATGTATATGTTTGAGGTTATGTAGATGCCTGCTATTAGTGCGGCTGTGGTATTTTGATTTAATAGTTTTTTTGTTAGTATGTATGTTAGTGTTGATGTTAGGAACATCATTAGTGTTAGTGTGGTTATTTGTGATGTGTATGTGTTCGTGCCTAATATGTTGAAGATTGTCATTAGTAGGTATGATGGTACTAGTATTCTTGGTGTGTATATTGAGGTCATGCCTAGGTCTGTTTGGTCCCATGTGTATGTGATTCGGTTTGTGAATGCTTCTTGGTTTAGTTGTGGTCTGTAGTCTCCGCTGATTAGTATGTTTGGGTGTTCAAACCAGGTGACAACTCGCAAGCTAAGCAATAAAAAAATGATGATTACTAAGATTTCTATTTTTTTTGACTGTAACAGTTTCTTTATTTTTCCCAGCATAACACCCGGTTGGTTTTTTGGTTTGTTTACTGTGTAGTTTATTCTATATAATATATGCTTCAGGGATTAGAAGTGTTTGTTGTTATTAGTTTTTTGATGTGGAAACTTTGCTTTTTATTGTTGTGTTTTTCTCGCCTTTTTATTGATTATTACGACTGTTGATGTGGCTATTGCTGGCGAAATGCGGTTTTTAACAAAAAGCCTTATTTTATCCTTATTTTTTTTATATAGTCCCTGCAGTTTGCCTTTAAGCGCCTAGGCGTTTATGAGGAAACCTTTTTATAGTTAACTCCCACACACTAATTGATACAGAGAAATTAAAGAGGAAAAAACAATTGATAAACTTAAATAGACACAGTAAAATTTCCAAATCTATATTCGCAGCAATCTTAGCAATAGCATTAATTACTTCAACATTCGCAGCCACTGCACTTGCATTTACACCTGGACAATCATATACATCGCCGGATTATGCAGACTATGTAATCTCGGAAGGTACAGCTGCTAACGACTACTACAGTAGCAGACAATACTCATATGTTATCAACCAGTGGGCTTCAGAATATGGTCCGTTGGTTGGTAGCACTTCTGAATATCCTGCCGCTAATCCTAACTATGATTGGTTTAATGCCAACAAAGCCATACGTGTCGGTATGACTGAATTCGGAGAATTTGCTACTCCAGAAAATGCAGGTATCGCGTATGGTGCCGACAATGATGAATTTGACATCACAGAAAGCTGGGCATCAGACCTCATATTGGAAAAGTATTGGATTCAAGGCTGGACTTTGTCAATGAACTATATGCGTCAGGGCGAAGAACGCTCTATTCATGCATGGTCCATCTACAGTGACTTAACTAACAAAGAAGATGGTAGGGAAGTCTACAGTTGGTATGGTGACTATTGTGACTATATGGTTCAAGGTAGACAAGTTACTCCTGGATCTTTACTTCCGGCAGGCGTAGATGTAATTTATGACAGCGCTAGACTTTTTGTTGCAAGAACACACACTATCGTTCGTGACGGTTTCTTTAAGGAAGATGTTGCAAAAGTAACATTCACACTCGTCTTCAACAAGGATACAAAATATGCAATTGCATACAAGGATGTCAAGGTCTTACTAGACTCAAAGATTTTAGACAGAATAATTAACTTCACCTTTACAGAACGCTACGAAATTGACTTGGCAAGAGGAATTAACCCCTCAAACACAGCATACATCCACTACTTCGATGAATTCAGCGAAACCGTCTATCAACACCCACTAGTCGGAAACAACACCTATGATGTACTGCAAGCTTTCGATGGTGAAAGAAACTACATATTCTTTGCTGGTTATTGGCCATCAACTACTGAGCACACAGTGTATAATCCACTAGTGCCCAAAGAAACTATGGTGGGTGCACCATGTAACCATGATGGAATGCGTATTCTACCTGTCGGTACAGCTGTATCAGACATGCCAGTAGAGCCAAGCACTCCTTGGGTTATTGCTCAATGGCAATATGACGAAGAAGAATATCCAAAGTTACTCAACTTCCTAGCTAAAGCAGATGTTAACCGCGAAATCCGCTTTGTTGAAGTCTTCGGAATGACAGATTACAACAAAGGCTCTGAAATAGTTTCAGATAACTCTGAACCTCAAATTCGAGCCATTTACAATCCATATGCACCATTCGTTGCACAAGACATCAACGCAACAGACGCAATCAACTTTGTTGATGTAGAAGTTCAATATCTAATGCACCAAGTATTCAACCCTGAAGACTTAACAACTGTCGGTAACGTCGGTGATGATCCATTTATGTGGATGGGTCTAGGTCAATCTTCAGCTACATCTGACAGTGCAGGCGCAGTTATGCTAACCGACATCGCAGGAAGCGCAGAACCTCTATCATTATTCGACAAACACGATGACTTGTTCCCCTGGACAGAAGATGATTTGAACGAAGGTACAATACCCTTCGGTCTAGAAGTCTTCGATGGTAGTTACACTGAAGTATTCAGCAACACTGAAAGAGGAACAGGCGCAGACAGCACTGAATATGTACGAACTGGACTTTTAGACTTCGTATTCTGGGCATATGATGACGAATGGCAGAGTCCACCACAGCCAATAGCAGGTGGAGACTCTTACTTGGGTGACTATTGGTATCCATCAAAGAATCCGTTAACTGAACGTTGGACGGGTTGGTGGTACACTTATAATGACTTGATTGGTTATGATGCAATTACTTACAACCCTAACGGTATCTTATCTGTTGGTGGTGTGAAAGCTAACGGATTAACAAGATACTTCAACGATTACAACTTTGCAATTACTCGAGAAGGCACCTCACCAGCTGCAAGCATATACGACTTACACACCTTCGGTCTCTTAATTGATGCTCCAACTAGCGATCCAAGTCTACCAACATATGACTTCTTCCCAGTATCAACTTGGGCAAGCAGCTATAACGAATTCGGCTACTCTGAAGGCTACGCAGTAATATCTATCGCACGTGACATTAACGGCACCCGCGGTTTATCCGTGTACGGTTGGGATGGACGTGACACATACTGGGCATCAGCTTGGGCATCACAATACTTAGACCAAGACTACAACCAATGGGTACCTGCAGGCGCAACAGCAATCATACTAAACATTGAATACACTGATGAATTCCACGAACCAAGCGGCTTTGAAGTCGTCAAAGTATTAGGTACAATCACAGAATTCGGAACTAACCTATTCTGGAAAACCTATGCTGGTGGCGCATATGACCAAAATGACAACCTATGGAACGAAGACCCATCATCACCCACATGGGACACTGGCGACTCAGACTTTACTCTACCAGACCTCAACGAGGACATTGAACGTGTCGAATGCGAATACAAAGTTTGGTGGTTCGCGAAACTTCCAACAAAAACAACTGCAAAAGTTCAATTTGACCCATAAATAAGTAAATTACCCCTTTTTTATTTTTAAAATTTTTTAAGACAATGTGTTTTTTTAGATTTAGCGTTCTTTTTGTTTCTATAATAACTTGAATTATCACTGTTAGCTTAATCTTTCTCAGAAGTATAGTGTTTTAAGATAGTGCTCGAGATTTTTTAGTTTAACCTTTTATATTTTCATAATTCCATTACTTGAAATAAAATTTTTATTCAAATTCCGTGAAACTAGGGAGGTGTAAAATTTTTTGCTTGCTGGAAAATCTTCATCGACAAAGTGCAAAAGTTTTTTTCAAATCGAATAAACGCTGCTATGTTACTCTTGGGCAAATGTTTTCTGAAAAAAGTTGGTTTTTATCTTCGGCGGTTTTTGTTTTTAGCTCTCTTCTTTAATAGCATAATTGTTGTTAAAGAAACAATTACTATTACTGCTAATGCTATTCCGATACCCCAATAGTAATCAGCTTCTGTTTTATCAGACACTACAAATATGTTAGTGTCTACAATGCTGTACGCGTATTTGTATGCTGTACTCATCTGTTCAGCGCTTAAAGTTTCTTCTACTTTATACTCCAACAACACACCAGAAATCTGGTCATAAACAAAGAGTGCTGAATAAGTCAATTCTTCTATAGTTTCTGAATGCTCTATCACGTTTACAATTCTTTCAGTGCCTAAGTACTTTCTTGTTTCTGTACTGTTAATTAGTGCCTCTTGATTCAAATTTATAAAGTCTCCTTGTGTTAGGTTAGCCGATATTATCAATGTGTTATTTGCTGTGATTGAGCGATCTGCATGATAATAAAATTCTGATCCATTCCGATACATGCCTGATGCGTAAAATAAAACCCTCTGTTCTGAGACAGCTGAAACCTCAAGTTTGCTCCATGCAGGAATTGTTCCCTGATCTCCCGAATCAATAACATCGTAGTTTCCGTATGCGATCCACTGTCCTACTGAAACTCCTACTCTGTATTCAGTAGCTGTTACTGGAGTAACTAAACATGATAGTAACATAAAAACTAAACAGGAATATTTCAACAATTTCAAATTAATCATAATAGCTTCTCCATAGAACAACCCATAACTGTTTAGGAATAAATAAACTTTCTATAAGTAAATTTTCCTACTATATTATCTATAAACTTTTGAATATCCTTTTATACCTAAAATATAATTTCATTACCGACTGGTGTAATCACTTGAAAAAATCATGTTTAACCCTATTAATATCCTTTCTTGTATTGTCTTCTCTATTTGCTCTACCTTCATCTGAAGATGTCACAGGAATACAGGAAGGCACAATAATAACTTACACATACGTTCGAACTCTAGGTGCTAACGACACATTCCAAATTGGTGATGCTCTTTATTCGATAGAACAATTCAATCCAAATTATCTAGAATTTACAATTAAAGGTAGACAAATAGTAAAGTGTAATATTACTTACGCAAATGGTTACCCAATCAATGTTAGCCGAATAGAGTCACTTATATATTTACCTCCTCAAGCAATTCAACAGAGCCAGCAAGGAAATATCGCTTGGGTTGACGGTGTTAACGCGCCCCTAATGGCTGGTTTACTTAATAAGACAGTTGAAACGATAGATTTACCGACTGACACTGGTACCTATAAGTCTGTTAGATTGACCCTGAAAATGCTGGCTGGAACCTTGATAATGATTTACGATGTAAGCTCCGGTGGATTAATTTATCAAGAATTTCGATACCCCAGTGGAGACATCATCACCCAATCCCTGAAAAGCGTAGGTTACGATAGTCCTTTGTTGGCGAGCAACAGTTATCTCAGTTTGATTATGCCTATTTTAACTATAGTTTCAATGGTTATCATAGTTTTAATGTGTGTTAGACATAAAAAAGAACCTAAATCGTTCAACGCAAAAGATGCATCATCCAAAAACGTTTTAGTCTTTACTTTGGTGGCTGCAGTTTTAGCTGTGGTAGCAGTTTTTGTTCCCTGGAGCCAAACTCAAGGCGTCTTTGATTATTTACCTTACAGTTTACCCACATACTTCACCTACAACATCTTTACTCCTGCACCAACCCTGAACTTTTTGTTGGCAAGCGTAACAGCACATTTAGCAGCAATCATCATCTGGCTAAGTGTAGGCTTGATTTTGTTGTCTTCAAAGAAAAAGTTGCCGCGCCTAACCAGTGTTGTATCAATAATTTTGGCTATAGCTTCAGCTGCATTATTCCTGTTGACTGGTCAATCTATACATGTAGGTATGCCCTTGGCTTTAGCTTCTGTAGCATTACTTGTACTAAGCCTTGTAACCTCAGCTAAAATCATAACAATTACTGTGGAACCCGAAAAACCCGTGCATAATAAACCTGAAGCAGACCAAAACAAACCTTAACATTATCTACAAAATTCCTTCTGATTTTTCTTTTTTTTGTTTTATGCTCTATAATGTTAATTGCATATTTATTGGCAAATTCATTTATAGATAAAGCCAAAAACATATAAACGAAATCTGTCCATTGCATGAACATTTATGGTGGCTGGCTTGAGTTACTTCTTAGTTAACATAGTGTTTGCTGTTTTATGTGTTTTGCCAGGTATCATAGTTGTCTCAGAAGTTTTTAAGTGGCGCATATTTGATGTGCGTTCAATAATTTTTGGGTGCTGATTTGGACTTTTGTTCTTGTGGGCCTTGCTGTGTTTGTAGGGTGTGTTTCTACTTTTCTGAATGGGTTTTTCTATGTTTTTACTGCTGTAAGTGTTGCTGTTATAGTGTTTTGGGTTGTGAAGTTGCTGATTTGTAGACCCAGTTTCCAGTTGAGTTGGCGTCTACATGAGTTGCCGCTTATAGTGTTAATTGCGGTTCTGCTCTTTTATGTTGCGTTGGATGGCTTTTCATCCCATTTACATGGAGTACGATGTGCTCTACGCGTATTTGCCCTTATGCACAGGGCATATCTGAAGCAGGCGACTTTTATCCGAATTCATACATGGTTTCTGATGTGGGTTTAACTCGGATGCCCCTTATGCCCCTGTACTATGCTTGGGGTCTAACAGTTTTTGGAGCTGACAGCCTGCCTGAACCTAACATCTTAAACTTGACTAATGAGTATTTTGCGGATAAAGAAATAATGGCTGTTCAGGGTCGTACTACCTCCATAAATGAGCGTAGAAGTGTTTTGACGCGTGTTATAGCTACTGAAGAAAAAGCTTGGTTTCAAATGTTGCTTAGTGGCCGTGAACGTCTTAAACTGTTTGTTCCCCTAAATGGCACTTGCCAGTTTGTGCGCTGCAGCGTCTTTGAAAAAATAGGTGGATGGGATGAGAACTCGTTAACTGAAGATGTAGAGTATGCCTTAAGATTGGTTGAGCAGGGCGGCTATGTTAAGTATGCTCTTGATGTGTGTTCAGGCCAGGAAACACCCTCAACTTTACATAAGACCTTAGGCGCAATTGCTTTGTTAATGGCTAAAAGCCTTTGAAATAAGACTGTTTTCGGCTAAAAAAGTACCATTACAAGTCAAATCCTTTGAAAATCGATTCATCAGCATATTAGCCTGAGATATTGTCATGTGTTGGATGGGCTTATTTTCTTTGCCAGCTAACTTGCCATTGGTGGAAATCTTGCTTAGTTACAACTCTCTGTCAAAGAGGCCTTCCCTGTTCCAATCGTTAACAGGACTCAAAGTTTCTGAATTCGATAATTTTTACACTCAAGCAGTAGGAAAATATAGAGAATGCGAAGCAAAGAGGCTTGCGAGGCCAGACAGGAAACGCAAAGTCGGCGCAGGATACCCCTTCAAACTGCCCCTCCAAGAGAGGCTGCTTATGTTTCTGGTCTACTATAGGCTATACATAACCTCAACGCTTACAGGTGTCCTCTTTGATTTAGACCAGAGTAACGTTCTCAAAGACATCCATAAACTTGAGCCACTGGTCAAAGAAATCCTGCCCATCCCAAGCAAGCTTCATGACAAAGCTAGGCGGCTTCAAAGGGTTGAAGAAATCGAGGAGATGTTTCCAGAGTTCAAAGCTTTCACCGATGCCACGGAGCAGGAAATTCCCAGACCGCAAAACAAAACCAGGCGCAAGATGCATTACAGTGGCAAAAAGAAAAGACATACTGTTAAGACTGTGTCTTATACACATCT
>LSQX01183459.1_pt2 | contig 13523 bp, 12 predicted proteins | sample 654561 | NCBI WGS metagenome assembly LSQX01 (sample SAMN04489861, study PRJNA283612) | anaerobic digester metagenome | isolation source: 4 biogas reactors fed with cattle manure at either 37C or 55C with and... | place: Denmark: Kongens Lyngby | collected 2014 | reverse complement strand
GGGATCGAGGCCAATTCTGTTCGGGTTGAGGTAGACATACTTAATGGTTTACCGGCTTTCGAGATAGTTGGATTGGCATCGGCTGGGGTTAAGGAAGCCCGTGAACGGGTTCGCTCAGCTTTGCGCAACTCGGGATACGAATTCCCCAATCGCAAGATAACTGTCAATCTGGCTCCGGCGGATGTAAAAAAGGAGGGCAGTCATTTTGACTTGCCGATTGCTTTGGGAATTTTGCTGGCTTCCGATCAGTTAGGTGAGGCAGAAGGACTGGATAAGTATTATTTGGCAGCGGAACTATCCTTGGACGGGAGTTTGCGGCCGGTTCCTGGGATATTGCCCATGGCCCTTCATCTGGCCGAGGCTGGTCAGGCTAGCCGTTTTATTGTTCCTGGCAGTAATGGTTCTGAGGCAGCATTGGTTGAAGAGATTGAAAGTTTTGGTCTTGATCACTTGAATCAGGTAATTGAGTTGCTCACTGGTGCGGTTAAAATGGAAGCAGAAAAGCCCAGACGAGATGTCTTAGCCTCGGAAATGATACCGGACTTTTCGGAAGTGCGCGGCCAGGAGTCGGCTAAACGTGCTCTGCAAATCGCCGCTGCTGGTATGCATAACATTTTACTCATTGGGCCTCCCGGTTCGGGTAAAACTATGCTGGCGAGGCGATTACCGGGGATATTTCCGGAAATGACCCGTGAGGAAGTGCTGGAAACTTCGCGAATCTATTCAGCGGCGGGACTGCTTAATGGCCATCATCCCCTGGTAAATATAAGACCGTTTCGTGCTCCACATAAAAATGCTTCTGCCGCTAGTGTCATTGGTGGAGGACGTATTCCTCGCCCGGGAGAAATAAGTCTGGCGCAAAACGGGATATTATTCCTGGATGAGATGCCCGAATTTAGCCGCGATGTTTTGGAAGCCTTGCGTCAGCCGCTGGAGGATCGAGTGGTAACCGTGGCTAGAGCCCAGGCGACCTATTCCTTCCCGGCCAGCTTTACTCTAGTTGCTTCTATGAATCCCTGCCCTTGCGGATTTTTGGGATCAGATCAGGAATGCAAATGTACCCCTTGGCAGGTGCAAGCCTACCGCAGAAAGTTGAGCGGGCCCCTGCTGGATCGTATTGATCTGCACGTAGAGGTGCCGCGTCTTCAATATGAACAGATTAGAGAGCGCAAAAGTGGGGAAGATTCCAGCCAGATACGATCTCAGGTGGCTGGGGCCCGGGAAATCCAGGCCAAAAGGTTTGGCAACTATCCTTATCAGGTTAATGCGCAGATGGGAACGGTACAGGTCAGGGAGTTTTGCCGATTAGATCAGGAATCTGAGCAGTTGTTAAAAAACGCTTTTGTCAGACTGCATTTGAGTGCCCGGGCTTATGATAGAGTACTAAAAGTAGCACGCACCGTGGCCGATTTGGAGGCATCGACTACCATTAAGATGAATCATCTAGCCGAAGCGCTCCAATATCGTAGTTTGGATCGCGCCTATTGGGCATAATAAAAGGAGGACGTAATATGAGAAGGCTAACCAATTACTTTTTACAGGGCCTGCTATTCCTGGTTCCGTTGGTTGTTACCGTATATATTTTCTACATTTTGTTTCAAAAAGTAGATGGATTGCTAAGAATCCCTATACCGGGAATAGGGATCATTCCAGGTGTGGGTTTTGTGGCGACTATTTTGTTGGTAATATTGATTGGCTTTTTAGTATCCAATTTCCTTACCAAAAAACTTATGCTGTCACTGGATAGTCTTTTTGATCGTTTGCCGTTGTTCAAGCTGCTCTATGGGTCGATAAAAGATTTGATCAACGCTTTTGTCGGCAACAAAAAGAGTTTCAGCCAACCGGTGCTGGTAAGATTGAGTTCTGCTGGCGATGCTCATGTGTTGGGTTTTATAACCTGTGAGTCTCTGGAAATATTGGGTTTAGACGATATGGTATCAGTTTATGTGCCCCAGTCATATAATTTTTCAGGGCAACTGTTTGTATTTCCGCGTCAGCAGGTCATCCCTCTGGATGCCAACAGTGCGGAAGTTATGACGCTCATTGTCTCGGGTGGCGTGGCGGGCAGTTAGTCCAGGGCGAAACAAAAAATGGTTTCTGTCTTTAGGTTTATTGCATATTTTTGTTCCAAAACAGGCACCATAAGGGTGAAAAACAAAGACACTGTCTGGAGTATATAAACGAAAGGAGGATACTCATGATCGGTACAATTGTCCGTTTTGTAGTTTCTGCACTGGTATTGATGCTGATTGGTTATCTGTTGCCAGGAATCACCGTGTCAGGGTTTATTGGCGCCCTAATTGCAGCGGCGGTAATAGCTTTACTGGGTTATGCAGTAGAAGCCATATTAGGCGACAAGATCTCACCCCGGTCGCGTGGTTTGGTAGGTTTTATAACTGCAGCGGTGGTCATCTACGTTGCCCAGTTTATTGTTCCCAACTATCTGTCGGTTTCTCTGCTGGGTGCACTGCTGGCTGCATTTGTTATTGGCATCATTGATGCGTTTGTGCCTACTGAACTTCGCTAGTAAAACAAAAACGGTATCCTTATAAAACTAGTAAGGTGGACCTTTAAAAAGGTCTGCCTTTTTGCTTTTCCAGGTTTAAGATTGTTGTATGGGCAAAAAAAGGACAGGCACGAAGCCTGTCTGAATAACAATGACTTTTTAGTCTCTCTTAGGTAGCTCGGGTTGATAGAACCAAACTGGACAGCAGACAGACACATTACTTGCGGCAACAAATACTAAAACGGCTGATAATGAAGTACAAAGAGCGAGCTTAACTTTGTTTAGCATAGTCATCCCCCTTTCTACTAAATTTTTCTATATAAAGGAAGAGATTGTCCCAGAGCGACATATAGGTATGGCCAGGTGCTGTCAAAGTTATCGACTGCCAAAGCAGCCCCATAATGAGGGAAGCGCTCCATAGCGGATAAATAAAAAGAAACAACATAGCTAAGAGGCATAGTACCATGGCTACTACCAAAGCTTTTTGGCGAAGTGATTGGCGTCTTAACGGATCAGTAATAGGATTGATCGGATTATCAACCGGTACTTTTAGCCAGGCCACTATCAGCACGAATAGACAGGCACAACTGATCATTAATAAGCTGATGTAAGGAAAGATTATTTTGGTAAGATAAGCTAGAGGAAGAAATGTACACAGACTGGTTAAGGTGCAACGGTAGTAAGCAGTGCAATGCGCTCCCCCGGAGTATCGTCGGTATAATGCTGATGCCACTAAGATTCCCGCTGTCTCATAAAACAGGTTTAGCCAAAACGCTAGAGCCAACAGCAGGCAGGCCTGCAAAATACCCCCAAGCACTACCTCAATTCCGTAACGAATCTCATCCTCATAGAGGTTTTCCGAAGAGTTTTTGGCCAGCAGATGAGCCAACATCTTGGCGAATTGCGTCATGTTTAAACTCCTTTATTGGCAAGAATACGGTAAAGATTACCTTATCATGCTCATTGTTAAACACAATCTTTCCTCCGTGATGATTGACCAGTCCTTCCACTATGGATAAACCCAATCCAGCATGGTCTCCGTCTTTAGAAGTGAAGCCTTTGCTAAAAATCTTACTGGCTAGATGGTCATCAATATGTCCGTAATTGGCAACTTCAAAAACATAGTTATTGTCCTTGCGGTCTACTCTGAACCAAACATGTTTCATATCTTCATTCAGGTTATTAACGTAATCAAAAGAATTGTTAATAAGATTTCCTAAAATCCGAGTTAATTCATAAGGAGAAATTGATAAATACTCTAAGTCTGTATTCACTGATATATCAAAAGTAATGCCGTTGCTTATAGCTACACGTGTCTTGGTGTAAGTTAAGGCTGATAATCCCGGATCTGCAATAGTAGCGAATTGCTGAGTAAACTTAATCTCACCTATCATATCCTCCAGGTAAAGCCGAGCTTCGCTAAAGTACTCTAATTGCAGATAGCCATACAGGGCTTGTAGATGACTGATCTGATCATGCTGCTGGGCTCGGATGGCGGTTATCATTTCATCCACTGTTTCCAGGTAAGTCTGCTGAACCATAAATTGACTTTCCTGATTGACCAGTTTGATCAGCCGAACTAGCAAATACAGTATAATCAAAGTTGTGGCTGTAAGAGCCAAACTCATCACGATACCAAGTATCTCCAGGGAAATACCTTGGTAGACTTGGATTGGGTGTGTATTATTATATATGGCATCAATACAGACGGCCTGAAAAAGCATCAAGATCAGTACCATGGCTGCAAGTATGAAAAGCAGTTTATTTTTTTGAATATGTTCAGGATGTTGATGAGGTACATAATCAAAGTTTAAGATAAAGATATTCTGACGGGATACAAACCATATGAGTAGCAGTATAAAAATAATCTGTGGTAGGGGTCCTAACAACATATTTGTATTGTTGCCCATAAAGGTGGAGATATCAGTATTTAAGATTTCTAGATAAGCCGACAAAAAAAATGCTTCACCAAGGGCCATAATCAAGTTACCCAATATGACTGGGATTAGAGCTTTAATTAATGGCAAACTCCACATCCATTTAACAAAAAAGATAAGTAAAATGGTTAACAAGTAAAAATGCAAACCAAAAAGCATTGGTATACTTCGAATAATCATTGCCCCAACCGCGTAGCCTAGCCCAACTACAGTTAGTTTGCGTATAGAGGGATGAATATTAACCAATACCAATCCCAGCCAGGTGGTTAAATACCCAGTCGCAAAACCGTGTATAAACATTATCCATACGGGAATCGTCAACCTAGTACCTCGTTTTTTACTTATTATAATCTAATTATCGAATAATGGAATCATATACTTAAAATAACAATAAACAATTTTAATTGAAACCCTGTCAGCGGGTAGTTGGTATATGATCAACTAATATAACCTGAAAAATATTTGCAAAGAAGCAGTGAACCCAGTAAAATGAACCAAGATGGTCATTTTGTTATTTGGTTGGGTTCAAAGTGGGGCAGGAGGTCTATATGCTAGGATTTATTGGCAATATTGGAACCTGGGAAATAATAATTATCCTGCTAATTGCCGTCATTGTGATCGGACCCAGCAAACTGCCCGAAGCTGCTCGTTCTTTTGGTAAGGCGATGGGCCAATTTAAACGCGCTACCTCCGGAGTTAAAAGGGAGTTTGAGGAAGCTATCCTATTGGATCCACTGACTAAACCCAAGCCGCCCAGTGAACCGGTCAAGGAAGAGGTAGTAGTTGATGAATCTGCTGCCGAGAATGATGATTCTAAAGAATAAATACATTTAGTGTTTAATATTAAAATTTAAAAAGTTCTCTTATCAAGAGAGGTGGAGGGACTGGCCCGATGAAGCCCGGCAACCGCCAGCAATGGTATGGTGCTAATTCCTGCAGGGGAAAGTCCTGACAGATGAGAGGGGATACTGATTACAGAACCCTCTTTGGAGGGTTTTTTGATTTTAAAAAGTGGAGGAGGAAGATAAAGTGCCCGGGGATTTAGTGAATGTACTGAAAGAGCGTGTGGTAATTCTTGATGGAGCCATGGGGACAATGCTACAGGAACGCGGCATGCAGCCTGGGCAGTGCCCAGAACTTTTCGGTGTGGAGAATCCAACTCTTTTACGCGAGATCCATAATCTCTATATAGAAGCCGGTGCTGATATTATTCAGACCAACACTTTCGGTGGAAATTCTTTTAAACTCAGTGAATATGGCCTGGAGGATCGTGTCGACGAGATTAATGCTGAGGCGGTAAGAATAGCCCGGGAAACTTCGCGGGGGCGAGCCTGGGTAGCGGCGTCTATCGGCCCTACCGGGCGGCTGCTGAGTCCCATGGGAGATGGCAGCTTTGATGGCCTGTATGCGGCTTTTGCTCAGCAAATACGGGCCTGTGAGAGGGCCGGAGCCGATCTGATCTCCATCGAAACCATGACCGATATCGGGGAAATGCGGGCAGCTTTGATTGCAGCCCGATCAGAGAGTCGATTGCCGGTTATTGCCCACATGACTTTTGAACCGGAAGGACGCTCCATGATGGGAACCGATCCACTGACTGCTCTAATCATTATGGAGGCTTTGCAGCCTTTGGCCATTGGCGCTAATTGTTCCGGTGGGGCTCAGCAGTTGCTGCCGGTCATTGAACAGATGGGACAGTGGACCAACCGATGCTTATCGGTAGAGCCCAATGCGGGACTACCGCAATTAGTGGACGGCAAAACGGTGTTCCCGGACAGTCCAGAGGATATGGCCGAATATGCCCTGCGTTTACGAGCCGCAGGAGCAAATATAATTGGCGGTTGCTGTGGAACCAGTCCGCAGCATATTCAGGCCATGGCGCGTGCCTTGCAAGGCCTGCGCCCGGTGGAGCGTACTGCCAGGAGATTATTCGCCCTGGCCTCACGTAGCCGCCATGTTGTGATCGGAGCCAACCAGCCCTTAGCTTTTATTGGGGAGCGCATAAATCCTACTGCCCGCAAGAAACTGGCTCAAGACATAAAAGAAGGCCAAATGCATATGGTGGTTGAGGAAGCTCGCCGCCAGGCCGAGTACGGCGCGCCTATACTGGATGTAAATATGGGAGTTCCAGGCATTGATGAAGTGCAGGCTATGCAGCGGGCGGTTCAGGAAATCCAAAGTGCAGTAGACATACCTATCGCCATCGACTCCACTAATGCTGAAGCGGTTGAGGCCGGTTTGAAACAGTTTGTAGGTCGGCCCCTGGTCAACTCCACTACTGGTGAAGATAAGCAGTTGGACATTGTACTGCCGCTGGCTAAGAAATATGGGGCAGCTATTCTGGGGCTGTGTCTAGATGAACGGGGAATACCTGACCGAGCCGAAGACCGGGTAGCTATAGCACGCAAAATCCATCAGCGAGCCAAAGAATATGGTCTGCGTGACGAAGATATCTACATTGATACCCTGGTCAAGACCGCTAGTGCAGAACAATCCCAGGTCATGGAGACTATAAAAGCTGTACAGATGGTAAAAAGCGAATTAGGAGTTGGGGCAGTATTGGGGGTAAGCAATGTTTCTCACGGACTACCCGCTCGCGAAATATTGAACTCAACTTATTTGGCCATGGCCTGGAGTGCGGGGGTAGATTTGCCCATCGTAAACCCTTTTGATAAGCGCATGATGGAGACTACTCAGGCAGCTGCCGTTCTATTAAATCGGGATATCGCTTCTAGCAGGTATATTGAACAGTATCACGACTACCAGTCAGCTGGCGAAACCAATCGGCACCCAGTCTGCCAACAGTGTAATATACCTTCTTTATTGAATCATATTCCGGCTACTTCATTGACCGCGGGAAATAAAGAACAACCTGCAGATCTAGAAACCAATAAAACATCAACTCTTCAGGAGCGCATGCAAGAGGCGGTTCTGCAAGGAAACCGTGATGGTATAGAGGGTCTGATCGAAGAGGGCCTAAAAGAGGGAATTGATCCGCTGGTCATTGTCAATCAGGGACTGATTCCCGGAATCGAGAAAGCCGGGGAATTATACGATCAAAAGCGTTATTTCTTGCCCCAGCTGATGATGGCGGCTGAAACCATGAAAAAGGCCTTTACCCGCATACGTCCACTGCTGCAGGAAGACGGCGAAAACGGCGGGGGAGTCGTGGTAATGGCTACGGTGGAGGGTGATATTCATGATATTGGTAAAAACATCGTGACCGTCTTGCTGGAAAACTACGGATTTAAGGTAATTGATTTAGGTAAGGATGTGCCGGCGGCGACTATTCTAGATGCAGCCCAGCAGGAAAAGGCTGATATTATAGGACTTAGTGCTCTAATGACCACCACCATGCCACGGATGGCAGAAGTTATTGCTGGAGTGAGAGAAAGAAATATGTCCTGCAAAGTTATGGTGGGAGGAGCCGTGTTGACTCAGGATTATGCTTCACAAATTGGGGCTGATGCTTACTCAGAAGATGCCAGGGCCGCCGTAGGAGTGGCCCAGCGTTTACTGGGAATATTAAGATAAGGGAGGGGAAGTGAGACCATGCAGAAGACTTATGAAGAAATCAACGAGAAGATCCGCCGCGGCGAGGCAGTAGTGGTAACTGCCGAAGAAGTAATCGATATTGTAGCTGAAAAAGGAATGGAAAAAGCTGCCCAGGAAATAGATGTTGTAACCACGGGTACTTTTGGCCCCATGTGTTCATCGGGCGCTTTCATAAACTTTGGCCATTCACGACCGCGCATAAAAATGAAGAAAGTCTGGCTGAACGGAGTGGAAGCCTACAGCGGGATCGCAGCTGTAGATGCCTATCTTGGTGCGGCCCAATTGCCAGAAACTGATCCGGAAAACAAGGTGTTTCCGGGGCGCTTTACCTATGGCGGAGGACATGTGATCCAAGATCTGGTAGCTGGTAAGGATATTCACTTGGAAGCGATCTCCTATGGTACTGATTGCTATCCTAATAAAAAGGTTGATACTTTAATAACCATAAACGATCTGAATGAGGCTTATCTTTTCAATCCTCGCAACGCCTACCAGAACTATAATTGTGCCGTCAACCTGGGAGACCGGACTTTGTATACCTATATGGGCATTCTGAAGCCTAATATGGGTAATGCCAGCTATTCATCAGCCGGTCAGTTGAGTCCCTTAATGAATGACCCCCACTACAAAACGATCGGCCTGGGTACTCGCATATTCCTGGGCGGAGGTATTGGTTATGTGGCCTGGAATGGAACCCAGCATCATCCCAATGTAGCCCGGGGAGAAAACGGCGTACCGCTTACTCCGGCAGGTACCCTGGCAGTGATTGGGGACTTGAAACAAATGGATCCCTATTGGCTGGTAGGGCTCAGCTATATCGGTTATGGAGCAACTATGGCCGTGGGCATTGGCATACCTATTCCCATATTGAATGAGGAGATCCTTTACTATACCACCGTAAAAGATGAAGACATCTACTGCCCGGTAGTTGACTACTTTGAGGGTTATCCCTATGGCAAGGCCATCGATCTGGGCAGGGTCAACTACCGCGACTTAAAAAGCGGCCGGGTAACCATTAATGGCCAGCAGGTCATTACTACACCTCAATCCAGTTATCCTCGGGCCCGCAAGATAGCACTGACTCTGAAAGAATGGATCCAGAAGGGCACTTTTGAACTGACTTGCCCGGTAGCAGGGATTCCTTCTGCCGAAGCTAACATCGAGTTCAAATCGATTCCGGATAGAAGTCCCAATGGACTAACCATAAAACGCTAGGGAGGGGTTACTCTTGAAAGATAAGATAGTATGCTATTTTTCTGCCGCTCAATCGGAACAGCCCATAATTCATCTGCTGGTCAAAAAATATGATCTGGTGGTCAACATTTTAAAAGCCGATATCAACCCGCAAAAAGAGGGTTATCTGGTAGTTGAACTGGAAGGTGAGCGGAACAAGTATAAAGAAGGCGTAGACTTCTTAAAAAGCCTGGGGGTAATTGTAGAACCTCTCAGTGAAACGGTAGTGTGGCAATCAGAGATTTGTATACAGTGTGGGGCCTGTGCATCATTTTGTCCCACCGAAGCATTGGCTATTGAAAGGGAAACCATGGAGGTCTCTTTTGACAATGCCAAGTGCGTAGTGTGTGGTATGTGCCTGGAGTGCTGTCCTACCCGAGCTATCCAGCTGTATTTTGAAATCAAGGAGGCGGTGCGCTGATTTATGGAAGGTCAGCACGTTAACCGTTTATATCGCCGACTGCATGAAGGCCATGATTTGGTTTATTTTTCAATCAAATTAAAGGAAAGCGATCTGGCTATCGGGGTAGATAAAACTAGCTACTCCGATAGCTTGGTTTCCATGTGCCGTCAGGAATTGATCCGCATTCGGGCAGAATTGGAGAGCTATATTTCACTGCAGCCTTCATTCCAGCATTCTTTGGAGCCTATCCAACTGCTTCCGTCAGCTTCGCCGCTGGTCCACCTAATGGCCGATGCTGCCCGCCAAGCTGGAGTGGGGCCGATGGCGGCCGTAGCCGGAACAGTGGCTCAGGCAGTTGGACAGAGACTTGACCCAGTGGTAAAGAGTGTTATTGTAGAAAATGGAGGCGACATTTATCTAAATGGTAACCAGGAAAGAGTGGCAGCCGTCTATGCCGGACAGTCCAAATTCAGCCACCGGATCGGCATAAAGATAAGTGTTCAAGAACAGCCGCTGGGTATTTGCACTTCCTCGGGGACAGTAGGCCCCAGCTTGAGTTTCGGTAGTGCGGATGCCGTGGTTATCAAGGGCTATCCGGCCGCTTTAGCTGACGCAGTTGCGACTCGGATAGGAAATATGATTCATTGTGAAGAAGATTTAAAGAAAGCCGTGGAAACAGCCCAAGATATACCTGGAGTAACTGGAGTCTTGGCTATAAAGAATGAGACTATGGCGGCCTGGGGCGCTATGGAATTGGTACCTATTTAAAGGAGGAATGAACTATGAAGGCAGCAGCTAACGTACTGGAACTCATCGGGCGAACTCCTATAGTAAAATTGAATAATATGGGTGACAGCAGAGATGCTGATGTTTATGTCAAGTTAGAATCATTCAATCCTGCCGGCAGCATCAAGGATCGCCCGGCGCTCTTTATGATTGAAGCGGCCGAAAAACAGGGTAAGCTGAACCAGGAATCGATTATTCTGGAAGCCACCAGTGGTAATACTGGCATAGGATTGGCTATGGTAGCTGCCATTAAAGGTTATCGCCTAGTAATTGTTATGCCGGAGAATATGAGCGAGGAACGCAAGAAGTTATTATCGGCCTATGGAGCTAAATTAATATTTACCCCGGCTAAGCTAGGCATGAAGGGAGCGCTCGAAAAGGCTGAGCAAATGTCCGCGACGGATGAGCGCTATTTTATGGTCAAGCAGTTTGAAAATCCGGCTAATGCGGAAAGCCATTACCGAACAACTGCCCAAGAAATACTGGAGCAGTGTGAAGGACATTTGGATGCCCTGATCTGTGGAGTAGGTAGTGGGGGGACACTGACTGGCATAGCCAGCTTATTGAAAGAGTCTATACCTCAGGTACAAATTGTCGCTGTGGAGCCGCATACCTCTGCTGTTCTGAGCGGCAATGCTGCTGGGCCACACAAATTGCAGGGCATTGGAGCAGGATTCATACCACCTGTGTTGAATATTGAATTGGTCGACCGCATTTATCCTGTCAAAGACGAAGTAGCTTTCGAAACCTGCCGTTTATTAGCTCGTAAAGAGGCCTTACTAGTGGGGATATCTTCCGGCGCTGCTATATATGTAGCCTTGCAGATCGCTAGGGAATTGGGAGAAGGGCACCAAGTCTTGGCCATTGCTGCTGATGGGATGGATAAGTATATGTCGACCGAACTGTTCATCATCGAGGAGGTTTAACATGAATCCGGAAACAGTGGTTGACCACCTGGTTAACTGGCTTAGAGAACAGATAGATCAGGCAGGAGTTAAAGGCGTCGTTTTGGGAGTAAGTGGTGGTTTGGATTCGGCAGTTGCTGCGGTTATTGCCCACAAAGCCTTTCCTGATAACTGTATGGCCTTAATTCTACCCTGTGAAAGTCAGGTCAACGATCGTCTGGACAGCCAAATGTTTCTGGAAGAGTTTAATATACCTTTCCGTATAGTTGAACTTGATAATGCCTACCGACTGTTGTTAACTCATTTTGAATCATATATTAGAATAGAGGGATTCAGGGGAAGACTCCTACGAGCTAATATTAAGCCTAGGCTCAGAATGATGACTCTTTATTACTCAGCCCAGGGGCGTAATTACCTGGTTCTGGGCACCAGCAATAAAAGTGAGCTTAGTGTGGGGTATTCTACTAAACATGGAGATGCGGGAGTCGATCTGCAGTTGCTGGGAGATTTGCTCAAGACCGAAGTATACGAATTGGCCCGCTATCTGAGAATACCGGATTATATTATCAATAAAGTGCCTTCCGGTGGTTTATGGGAAGGACAGAGCGATGAGGAAGAAATGGGCATAACCTACCCCGATCTGGATCTTTATCTTTCTACCGGTGAAGGTGAACCTGAGGTAGTTGAGAAAATCGAGACAATGCGAAAAGCCAGTGAACATAAAAGAAGGATGCCCCCCATACCCCTCATACCCCGCGATTAAAAACTAGGGAGGAAAGCTTATTGAACCGAAGGCTCAGGAACGTTATTATTAGAATCGCAATATCGTTTATAGTCTTTATTTATATTGCCTATCTAGCTCATCAAGCCTTGGAGCGCTTTGATTTTTGGGTGATCATAGCTTTCTTTGCTATTTTTTTTACCTGGTCAATTATAGAGATCCTTATTTATCAGGATCCGGTGACTCCGGTGGTGGCCGATAATGATCAAAAGACCTATATTTATCTGCAGATGTCTTCACTGCTGGTGCTGTTTTATGCACTGATGGACTTTACCACCTATCAATGGTCGCGTATGACCGATATGGAACCACTCGTAATATATGCCGGGTTTGCGGTATTTCTTATAAATGCTCTGGTGAGGTACGCAGCTTTGACCAGCTTAGGCCCTCTTTATAACCTTCGGGTGGCCCTATATCAGGAGCACCACCTGGTACAGAACGGTATATATCAATACATTCGTCATCCCATGTATTTGAGCGCCCTGCTTAGCTCACTGGCGGTGTCTTTGATTTTCAGTTCCTGGGGGGCTTTGCTGATAATATTGGTTGCAGAAACTCCAGCTGTTTGGAATCGTATACGCGTGGAGGAAGAATTCATGCTGGAACATTTTGCCGTTGAATATTCAACCTATATGCAGCATAGCAAGCGCATGATTCCAGGTATCTGGTAGACAGAAAAAGGAGGAAATAAGATGTCCGGACATTCCAAATGGGCAAACATTAAGCATAAAAAAGCTAAATCCGATGAAAAACGTGGCAAGGAATTTACCAAAGTTGCCAAAGAAATAACTATAGCGGTGCGTTCTGGCGGTGGCGGAGATCCTGAGGCTAATTCCAAGCTAAAACTGGCCATCCAGAATGCCAAGGCTATCAATATGCCCAATGACAATATAACCCGGGCCATCAAAAAGGGTACTGGGGAACTGGACAGTGATATATTAGAGGAAATAGTCTATGAAGGATATGCTCCGGGAGGGGTGGCAGTAATGTTGGAAATAGCTACCGACAACCGCAACCGAACTGCTTCCGAGATCCGTCACTATTTCTCCAAAAGCAACGGCAATCTAGGCGAGGCCGGCTGTGTGGCCTGGATGTTTAATAGAGTTGGACTGATCAGCATCGCCCGTGAAAACATAACCATGGACGAAGAAGAGTTCATGTTGAAGGCGCTGGAGCTTGGTGCCGAGGATGTACGGGATGAAGAAGAACAATATGACGTGATTACATCGGTAGATACTTTCCTGGATATAAAAGAGGCCTTGGAAGAGGATGGCTTTACCATTGATGAAGCTGACATAGTAATGCTGCCCGAAAACACCGTGGAAATAGATGATGTTGATATGGCGGCGCGCATCATTAAACTGATTGACCTCCTGGAAGACCATGATGATGTGCAGAACGTATACACCAATATGTC
>LSQX01356768.1_pt1 | contig 13524 bp, 10 predicted proteins | sample 654561 | NCBI WGS metagenome assembly LSQX01 (sample SAMN04489861, study PRJNA283612) | anaerobic digester metagenome | isolation source: 4 biogas reactors fed with cattle manure at either 37C or 55C with and... | place: Denmark: Kongens Lyngby | collected 2014 | reverse complement strand
CGTCGCCCTGGTTCACAACCTGCTCCTCAAGGTATTCAGGCACAAGTGCGCCTTCAGCGGCAGTATTCCACGCGCTGTACCAACACTGGGTTAGGAAGTAACCGCTATGGACTGTCGGTATCGCCTCCGGACAGTCTTTCGTTCTATATGTAACTCTCAACTGTCGGATTCCGAAAAGTCGTAGCTATGTCTGGCCTAATTACTTAGACAGGCTCCTAGGGCACACTGATGTTGTATTCTTCCCCGCTCCGAAAGGGCCGGCCAAGGGTGGTTTTCAGCAGGGAGCGCAAGGTGTTCAGATGATGGCTACGAGCGGGCATCCCGAAGAGGCTTGGCGCCTGATAAAATATCTTGCAACCAGTCTGGATGAGGTGAGAGAAAGGTACCGTCGTGGTCAGAATGAACCATCAGAACTGGTAAGGGCCCTACCTTTGTACCACGACATCAGGGATCGTATCCCATCATTTGACGGATGGATGGAGATCGCAAGTGACCCGGACAATACACCTCGTTACTCACTCCGTTCAAGGGAGATTGAGCCTTTGATCGAAAGAACGCTTACCAACGTGATCAATCGACAACTCCCGTTGCAGAGTGCCTTGAATGAATTGCATCGTCTCGTACAAATGGAACTCGATGCAACACGCTAGGTGGTGATCTTAGGCGGGGATAGCCCTCGACGCGGCTATGTCGGGTGGCAATCCCCCGTTCTCATAGAAGGAGACTGAGACTAGAATGAGTCAACCCTCAAATCGCTGGATTAACCCTGATGTTGTCCAGTATGAGCTATGGCCAGGTCCTGGAGGATATCCATGGGCCGACACCGGGGTCAGATTGTGGACCCGGGAGGCCATTCTGCGGAGAATTGCGGCTGATCGACTCATGTGTACCTGGACAACGGGAGGATTTGCGGAACCGGTGGACGGCAACTTCACCATGGCTACCTTTAGCGATGATAACGGAGAGACGTGGTCAAAGCCAGCCGTGTGGTTTCGGCATTCGCATCGGGGCCTGTTTACAACTGAGCTGTTTGTGCCGCGGACTGATGAGATTCACGCCTTCTTTCAGACCTATACGCTTGGAGTCTGGTTGACGCAGTTGCATAGCTATCGATGTTTGAGCACTGACGGAGGTCACACTTGGGGAAATATCCACTCTATTCCGGGCGGGATAGATAATGTCTGGGTGAATCAGGGCATCGTGCACTCATCCGGTCGGTGGATCATTCCGGTGAGCTGGGCTGAGCTCATCGGTCCTGAGTGGTGTCCGCCAACTGTGGGGAGATCCTCTGCTCAGCCGGTCTCAGGAGGTAAGCCTCTGGATATGGTCGAGCTGCCATGGGGTTCGGATGAGGGTCTTTTGTATAGAGCGGGCGGCGCCTGGGCGAATCGCAATCATCGTTATGTGATCGGCGTAATGATATCCGATGATGAGGGAGCTAGCTTTCAACTGCGAGGCTATCTATGGCGTGACCGGCCATGTCATTTTTTCGAGCCCAAGGTGGTTGAGTTGTCAGATGGCAGCTTGGTCATGGTGACGCGCGAGTGGTGTGATGGCTGGCTGTGGCAGAGCTGTTCGACTGATAGCGGAGAGACGTGGTCACCGCTGGAGCGCAGCACCATACCGAATCCGTCAAGTAAGGTGAGACTTCTGCGTTCGCGGGACGGGCGCATCTTTCTTATCCACAATCCCACCGGTACCGATGGCACAAGCAGAGGGCGGCGCAATCCGCTTTCGCTTTGGGTAAGCGATGACGATATGCTTACCTGGAAGGTAAAGATGGACCTCGTTGTAGATCCGAATGCCAGTCTCAACTATCCCGACGGATTTATTGATGAAGAACGTCGCGAAATCCACTTCGCGTGGGAAGACGGAAAAAGGGTGTACATAATGCGCGTTCCTATGGATATCTGGTGAGGATGATGTCTTTTCATCCGGGCGAAAGCGTCCTGCCGGACGCAACGCGCCACGGATCCCGGGCGAAACCATCATTATCTAATAGAGGTTTACTTAACAAGACTGAAGCGGGCCCTCCCGAGATAGGAGGGCCTGATCCGTTCTTTTCTTGGCTACTTACGGGCAGCCTCTTGAATGCGGTTATTCAGCTCGCGCTCCATCTCGTAGGCGGCTTGTTGGGGCGAGATCGCGCCACTGAGCAAAGCGTCTCGATAGGCCCCGATCGCCGCATGGAAGCGGAATGAGACTGTAGGTATATTCCTGCCGAACAGAAGCACTTGTTCTGCGAGAGCGTATGCATTCCTTGGTGAGAATCCCGCATCGGTTATCTGCTTAGCCCATTCACGCATGAGACTCTTCCGGGGAGGCAAGCTGCGGATCGGTTTTACGATCAATTCCCTGAGGGCGTTAGGGGAGGCCAGCCACTTGAGTAATCTAAAGGCTTCCTCGGGGTGCTTGGTAGAGCTGGCCATAGCCCAGGCTCCTCCGGTAGCGCTCACCACCCGGGTATCACCTTTAGGAAGCATCTGCACATCCCACTCAAAAGGATTGTTGAGGCGATGTGTGGTGGTGGCCCAGGAGCCGTCCAAGGTCATGGCAGCCTGGCCGCCGAAAAAGAGACGCCCGATCGAAGCCTGTCCCGGTGCCGGCATTATTCTGTGTATCTGTGCCATTGACTGAGGAAGCTCGAGGGCTCTCACTGTACCCGGCGTGTTCAAGCGGGCAGCTGTAAAGTCCTCGTTGAAGACCGAGCCTCCGAAGCTCATGAAGAAGCCTTCACACCACTGTGAAAACCACCAGTTGATATTGTCAAAAGCCCATTGAACAGTCAGGCCTTCGGCGTCGGTGACGGTCAGTCTCTTGCCGGCTTCTATAACGTCGTACCACGTCCATCGTTCCGTCGGGTGCTGAAGACCCGCTTTGTCGAACATGTCTATGTTGTAGTACAGCCCGATTACCGAGTAATCGTATGGAACTGCCCACCAGCGGCCATCTACCTTCAGTTCGGCAAGTTGGGAATCAACGAAGTCGCGGATGTGGATCTCGTCTGCATCGCGCTTGATCATGGCATCGATGTCGTAGACAAAGCCGCTTCTGAAGTACTGCTGGTCTGTTCCGGCCCGGACGTAGAAGACATCGGGAAGTGCTCCTCCGGCAGCGGATGTGGCAATCTTGTTGTTCCAGTCTATATCTCCCCCGTCCAAGATGTTGGTCCACTCCACGTGTATGTCCGGATTCTTGGTCATGAATTCGTTTATCAGTCTTTCGAAGATAGGCTGATCTTCAATGCGGTGGTTGGTCCATAGCTCGATCTGCACCTTGGATGCGGCTTGCGCCAAGCCGACAGCGACAAGCAGTGCGACCAAAGCAAGCGCCGACATCAGACAGGACTTGCTGATGATGCTGTGGCGTCCAAGCATTGACAAATCACCTCGTACACAATTATGTATCATAATATCTACTATAAAGGTATAAACAATCCTTCCTATATTGATCGATGGTGTAAAGACGAATGCATAAACAAAAATAGGGAATGATCGCTTGGTAGGCGGATTGTGGATGGCATCAGCCCATGTGAGCGTCACCGGATAGATGGCAGTTGTCTGTTCGAACTTGAGGAACGCCTATACTGGACAGGAATATATAGCCCCTTTGTCTAATTTTACCGTGAAATGCGGTGGTTTTGGCGGGCGCGGCGCCAAGACAAGAACATCAAATATGCGTTGCTCCGTTCCGAATGCAGGATGACTCGATCGGAAGGGCTGCGTTCAACCGTCTGCCGGACCGGCCGCCGAGGTTTGATCTGGTCTCGGATCGGTACCGGAAATGCCCGACCCATCCGATAAACGCTTCATGAAGGCTAGCGGCGGCATCCTGAAGGTGCTTGACGCTTGCGATCCTGCGCGTTGTTACATCCGTTCGAGAACTCCGTGATCGAGAGAACTCCCTGATGAAGCGCAAGAGGGGCCGGAGTGTGAGACCGGAAGATGGCAGTGTCATCTTCTTTTGTGCCGGCGATTAACGCTGCAGGTTATCAACAGCGCTTCGACGCCACAGATCGCCGCGGGCGCCCCTCCCTTTCCTTCGAATACCGTGAGCGAAAACTGAATTGTCCATTCGCGTCTTGGAGGGGTCGGTAGAGATGGTCTCAGCCCTCATGTCGCAGCGTTTGGACAAGATCAACTTCGTGTCTATAGCGGGAGGTCAAGCAAGTGAGTATCGCTCAGATCGCTATCTCCGTTCAGTTTTTTGAATCATTTGCTAATCTGCCGCGACAAAGACAGGGTCGCGTTATAGATTTCATGAGCAAGTTTCGGGCCAACCCTTGCGCGCCCGGTATCAATTATGAAAAGGTGCGCAATGCATACGATCCGAACATGCACTCAGTTCGAATCGACGATACCTATCGGGCCATTGTTGTCAGACAAGACGAGACGGGTGTTTTCCTTCTGCTATGGGTAGACCACCACGACCGAGCGTATGAGTGGGCGTGTCGCAAACGCTGTAAGGTCAACCCAAATACCGGAATTGTCCAGGTTTTTGACGTTCAGGAAGGAACGGTCGAGGTAGATCGCCGAGTGAACGGTGGGGTGAGACGTTCTCTATTCGCCGGGGTTTCAGATGAGCAACTGTTGCGACTGGGGGTTCCGGAGGAGAAACTGGAAGAGACCCGGGCTATCAGTACACCGGACGAACTTGAAGAGCTCAAGAGTACCTATCCGGAGGATGCCTATGAAGCTCTGGAGTGGGTCGCTCACGGCTTTGCGGTCGATGAAGTACTGGATCTGCTCTATGGGGAATCGACACCGGAAGAGGAGATCAAGCCGAATGATTTTGCCAAGGCTTTGACCAATCCGGGGACTCTCAAGAGCTTCGTTGTGGTTGACGATGATGATGAACTGCGCGCTATGTTAGCCGCTCCCCTGGAACGCTGGAGGGTGTTTTTGCATCCTACCCAAAGAAGGATCGTCACCCGCTTGTACAACGGACCGGCGCGGGTCACCGGCGGGGCGGGGACCGGAAAAACCGTGGTGGCTATGCACCGCGCCAAGTGGTTAGCCAGTCGAATCAGTCCTCAGGAGAAGATCCTGTTCACCACTTTTACCTACAACTTAGCTGCCGATATCCAAGAGAATCTGCGCAAAATATGCACTCCTGATGAGCTGAAGAGGATCGAGGTGACCAACCTTGATCGTTGGGTTGTTCAGTTTCTCCAGGAAACGGATTATGGCTATCGTGTCGTGTACGGGGAAGAGCTGGATGAAATCTGGGAGGAAGCTATAGCGCTGAAAGACTCTCTTGGCTTCGACAAGCGGTTTTATCAGGATGAATGGTCTAAAATCGTTCATGCCAACGAGGCCTTCTCTTTACCTGAATACCTGGAGGCATCCCGTCGCGGCCGCGGCTTGCAATTGGACAAGCGTAAACGTGAAGCTGTTTGGCAAGTGTTTGAGGAGTATCGGAGATTGTGCGATGAGCGTCGTGTAAGAGACGCGGAAACGGCGATGTACGAATGCAGACAGCTGATCACCGAGCGCTATGAGGAGCCCTTATACGCGGCGATAGTAGTCGATGAAGGCCAGGATCTTAGTATGAGCGCTTTCAGATTGCTGCGGACCATGGCCGGTCCCGAGCACCCCAACGACTTGTTTATCGTGGGCGATGCACACCAGCGTATCTATCGCAATCATGCGGTTTTATCGCATTGCGGCATCAACATCCGCGGGCGCAGCAGTTATCTGCGGATCAACTACAGAACCACGGAAGAAATCCGTCGCTGGGCTTTTGGCCTTCTAAGAGGCATATCTTTTGATGACCTTGATACGGGATACGACGACGGACGGCGGTGCCATTCCTTGACCCACGGTCCAAAACCCTCTGTGCGACAATTTGATTCGCTTGATGAGGAATTTGCCTTTGTGCTCGAACAAGTGGAGACCTTAAAGGCCCGGGGCACACCGTTAAGAAACATATGCATTGTGGCTCGAACCAACCGACTTCTCGACGAGTATGTTCGGCGATTCCTGAATGCCGGTATAAGGACGTTTGAGATCAAAAGGAGCACAACTGACGATCGTTCCTTGGATGGAGTGCGGCTGGCGACGATGCACCGGGTCAAAGGCCTTGAGTTTGACCACGTCTTTGTCGTTGCGGTGAACAAAGACATAGTCCCGCATCCGAACGCCGTAGCTTACCAGGATGAGGTGGCGGTCACCGAAGCGATGACCGCGGAGCGGTGTTTGTTGTATGTGGCGCTTACTCGTGCCAAGCAGACGGCATACGTGACAAGTCACGGGCCTATGTCAGAGTTCGTGTCGGAGGTTGAGCAGCTGGGAGAAAGCGAGCGGGAAGGAGGCTTAGTGGTATAGGTCATTATCGGGAGTAGCTGTTCATCAGAGAGTGTTTGTCAGCATATCTGATGGATCCGTCTTCGCACAATGGAAGAAGAATAGGCCGTTTTCCGGACTCGATTCCTTCCTCCATGTTGCAGAACGAATCAAGGAACGCTGAAGTCCTTGCGGCAAGTTCCGATTGTCCCGTTTTGGCAAGTCGTGGCGGGCGCTTAAGGGGAATTCGGCGTCAACGAGAGCAACTCTCGCAGCTGCTGAATCTGCGTTGCGTTGAGGTCCGCATCCATCAACTCATCTCGAGCCCGTTGCTGTGCTGATAGATCGATCTCCTGTCGGGCAAGCTCGTAGAGGATTCTTTGTCGAACGGTCAGGTTGGCTGCGGGTGATAGAACGGTGCCCAGAGCCAACTCAGCAGGCTCGCCGCCTATCAGCTCTCTTCGCTCCATATCGTTCCAGTAGTGCACTCGCAAGGCCAGATCGCGATCCGGATAGGTGAAGAAGCGATCCGTCCACTGCGCCTCCCAAGCCAGGTGACGATAGATCATCAGTGCCTGATCCGTCTCTCCTTTTAACTCGTGCCACCGGGCGCGCAGGAAGCGAACTTCCGGATCATCAGAGGTCTCCTTTTCCAATCCGGTCAGAAGGGAATCCATGCGGGTCATGTCAACATAATCCGGTTCGACTCGACCGCTGGCCATGTTGAACCACAGGATCGCTAAGTGATCCGGACGGCGCTCTTCAGCCGCTACTTCTTCTTCCGTCACCGTGCCCCATTCAGAGGCGTGACGGATGACGATATTGGGAACGGAACCAAGCAGAAGATCCAGATCGGGTTTGTGCGCCGCCCCTATGATAATGACAACTCTCTGCCCTCCATAGTCGGCGGCTAAGTTGAGTATCTGCCTGGCGATCATGAGATTGCGATACAGCATATAGCGGCGCATCGCTTCACTGACGGGGTTGGGATCAAGTGTAGAGTAAGCATACTGACGGTTGATCTCATCCGTCCATTCCAGTGTATCGGCAAACAAAAGCTCTTGCACGTTCCAGGGATCGAGTGAGACACTTTCGGACGAGTCAGAGGAGCCTGGGTCGGACGGGACATAAGGCCAGCTAAGCGCGTTGACGAACTCAATCCCCTGAGCTTGCCAATCAATCGGCCGGACCTCCTTACCTTTCTCTTCGGCCCACGGAACCGCTACCCCGTAGGACTCATAGGCGCTTTCAAAGAAAATGCCCAATTCATACCACCAAGGTGACGTCTCCACTCCGATGGCGGCCGGGGCGATCCGATTCAGCAGTGTTCGGAAACGGGCCGGAGCATGGTCTTCGTACTCCAACTGCGCCGAATGCATGGTACCGATAATCACCACCTCAGTCGGCTTTGCCGGATTCCGAGGCAGCTGTATGGCAGTTGCTGCCACGACAGAAAGATTTGCCAGGCATAGGCAGGCTGTGAGGAAGACGACAACTTGCCTTCGCAATAGGGGACAAAACACGGACATAAGACCTCCTCGTGCTTTTCATCCGCATACTGATAGCCTTTTCACAGAGAAGGTCAATCGATGATCTGGCGCATCACAGATGTGCGTTTTTCTTTGGCTCATTTCGCAGGTCGGGCATCCGGCCAAAGAGTAGCCGGGTCCATCCGCGACAGACGGATGAACTCCTCGCACATCGCTTTGACGGCCTCCGGCCTATGACCGGCACTAACCGGATCGGAATACCAAGTGGCGATAAATCCTCCGGTGGGACGGCCCAACTCGGTGACCAGGCGGCGGCAGTAGGCCCGGATATCATCAAGTGTGCCGTATTGCATCGTCTGTTGGATATCCACGGGACAGAAGAAGGTGATCCGACCGGCGAAACGGGACCCAAGGTTTTCAAGTCCCATATTCTCTTGCTGGTCCATCTGAATGACATCCAAACCGGCCTCGATCAGGTCATCGAGGATGTCGATGATGTAGCCGCAGCTGTGCAAAAAGGTCAGCAAACCGGCTTCGTGAGCCGCTTGATATATGCGCTGATAGGCGGGTTTCCATATTTCTCTCCATGACGCCGGTGAGATCATCAGCCGATCTTGCAAACCCCAATCGTCACAGAAGAAAAGCCCGTCAACACCTGCTTTGGCGTAGCGTTCGATGGCCACGAGGTTCATCTCTACGAGGATATCTAGCAGCTTGCGCAATTGGTCCGGAGCCTCGTAGATATCGGCCCAGGTGTCTTCCAGACCGCGTATGAAATGGACGCGCTCGTAGATGGAGATGCCGGATCCCAAAAGAAACTTGTCCCCGGCTTTATCACGCGCTTCGTTCAGGTGGCTCCATCGCTTTGGATCGTTGATATCCGGTATGCGCAGTCTGGGCAGATCATCCCAACTCTTCAGAGGGAATTCCTTGACTTCTCCCAACCGCGATATGCCGGTGTTAGCCCAGATGGCGCCCCATTCATCAACCCCATGCGAAGGTCGGGCATCGGGAGAGGGGTTCATGCCCACTCCGGCAAAGTCCGATCCGTATTCCGGCGGCAATCGTATGGGGAAACGATCAGGGGTTTGGAAGCGAACGGCCCGGATGACACGTTCTCTGCTCGTCATCATTTTGGTGTCCCCCTTGCAAGACTAGCCATCACGGTCTCTGCATTCGCTCGATGACAGTCGTTTCCTTTGAGCTCTCCTTAAGCCGGTGAGATCTGTTCCTGCGGATTCGCGAAATGAAGGCTCAAAGCAGGGGAACGATCCGAGCGCGCAGAAGCTGACGCGAGCTTGTCAAGTGCTGCCTTTTCCCGTCAGCATTAGAACCGGGAAAAGCTAGATCAGCGGCGTTGCTTTTGGGAGGTACGAGATATGGCTCGGCTGACAGTGCGCGAAGCGGCTGAGGAGATCGCTCGAGAGATGAATGAGTCCCGGGCACTGGAAGACATCGTCCAAGAGGTGGCTGCGCGATGCGGCCGACCGTATACTCATTCGATGAAACAAACCGTCTCGCAGGCATTGGGACACCTCGGTTTTGTCGTCCGTTGTGGCACCGGTATCTACGCTCCGACGCGCGTTGCGTTGGATGGCAAGGCCTTTCGGGTACCGCTTTCTGGTTCTGAGGTTCAGAGGCGTGAGTTGAGAAGGAAGAAGTTGGAACCGTTCTTTACAGCCCTGGGCAAACCACCGATCCGTACGGAAGACGGTCAGGAGCTTGCGACCTTGTTCTTGGCAGATGAGAGACTGGATGAGCTCAACGCCGAGAAGTTGAGGGCCATAGCTATGGCCTTCCAGGAACTGCCATGGATAGAGCGGTATTTGCACCGGAAGGACATGAGGAAGGTTTCGGATGAGACTTGGAAGCAGATGGACGTATCTCGGATTGACTCCGGATTGATGGATATGACTCCGCTGGATCTACAGGCTTCGGACGCTGAGGAGTCGTCTTTGGAACTGATCGTGCGCTGGGATAAGGAATCCGGTGTTCTGAAGGTGAGCGTATCCGCGGGAATAAGCGAGGACACTTCCGAAACCGTGGCGTCTGAAGATCGGATATTGGCTGACTTCCTCTTCTCCAGATTGCCCCGTCAGAACGCTGTTTCTCTTTCAGACTTGCTATTGGAAGCATACGCTCGTTTTCCTGAACTCGGCCGCACACCCGGATCACATCCGTTTGAGGTCATCGGGCGCGACTCGCGTATGCGCGTGATCGGGGGCTCTGAGGATTGCTTATCGGACGTAAGCATCGCTCGGGCCGACATGTTGCCCCGTCAGGAATTGCGCCAAAGTGATGAGAAAGATCCTCTGGCTGATTGGCTTCATCGCTGGCGTGAGGATTTGGTAGTCCGAATCAAGGCGCACCCGGAGAGACTGCGCGCGGCGTGGGCGAGCGAGCGGTGGCGTCTAGGTCTCGCTGACAACAAGCGCGCGAGCACGTTTGATGCTAACGTGGTGCCGCTTCGAAAACCGAGCAACGAGGACCTGATCGCCGAATGGGATCAAGCTCTTCGGGAGCAAGGCCTGAGTGACAATGTGCGTCAGCGCAAAGTGCGTCACGTAGAGACGTTTGTCCATTATCTGGGTATTGAAGGCTATAGGACATCCGGGCATTTGCTCCTGGTTGATGAGTCCGATCTCCAGTCGTTCTTCTTTTGGACCTATGTCCGTCGCTTCCCCAACTCTCCTTCAGACGCGCTCAGCTTTACGTTAGATCTGCGGGATTTCTATCGCTACCAAAAACAGCGCGGCCGTATCCAGGATGCCCGCTTCGCGGAACTGTTCTATGGCGTCAGGGACATGATCGTTGAGCGCCTGGAGTTGTACGATGGATTGCTGGTCTTTGTCGATAGTGCGGATTACGAGGAGCTGTATGAGACGCTGTTTCTCGGTTATGTCCCTAGTTGATCCCGATCAGCGAAAAGCATGATCAGTATCAGTGCACCGGTGGGATCTTCCGTGGCTCTTTTTGCCTGGAGAGGATATCTCGAGATGCGCCCCGTTTTCGCTTCTCTTCGAGTGAACGGATGAGGCTTTTGAAACGAGTTCAACGGCGCAACTGACTGCGCGAAGGGTATTTGGGTCCCTCTACGGTATGCGTTTAGACACTGAGTCGAAACATAACCTGTCAAGGGAGGGCGGCTAAGTTATGAAATACGTTTCCTTCAGAAAGGACGGCCAAATCCGGATCGGTGTGCGTATGGCGGCTGGAATCATCGATCTTAGTGCCGCCGCTGGGATGCTTGGTCTCGATGTACCGGCTTCTATGGAAGAGTTGATCGCCTCAGGAGAAACCAGCAGAAAGCAAGTGGAAGCGATATTGCACGGCGTATCAAATGCCGAGGGATTTCCTCTGCTTGATGAGGATCACTTGGAGTTCTTGCCGGTTGTCTCGGCGCCGGAAAAAATCATCTGTGTCGGACTCAATTACCGCCGTCACGCTCAGGAGTCGGGCATGAGCGTGCCCGACGCACCGGTGTACTTCTCAAAGTATGCCAACAGTCTGATCGGTCATAAAGCCGATGTCGTCTTGCCTGATGGCGTTGTAGAGAATGATTACGAAGTGGAGCTTGCCGTTGTCATCGGTAGGCCGACGAAGAACGTCTCCGTCGATGAAGCATTGGATACGGTGTTTGGCTATACCATCGGTAATGACCTATCCGCAAGGGAGCTGCAGCGACGAACCAGTCAGTGGTTGTACGGAAAAGCGCTTGACGGTTATCTGCCTTTGGGACCGTGGCTAGTCACCGTCGATGAAGTGAGCGATCCGCAAAACCTGCAGCTTAGATGCACGGTGAACGGTGAGTTACGGCAGAACTCGAACACTGCGGACATGGTATTCTCCGTGGCCGAGATCATCAGTGATCTGTCCAGGATTATGACGCTACAGCCGGGTGATGTCATCTTGACCGGAACACCGGAAGGCGTGGCCATGGGGATGCCGTCTCCGCCGTGGCTGAAGCCGGGCGATGTGGTGGTCTGCGAGATTGAGGGCTTAGGCAGACTGGTGAATCGCATGGTTGCGCACTGAAAGCACCGGTTTACCGTCAGATACGCCAAGCGCTTTTTCGCCTTGTGGCGCGGCAGACAACCTACTGTAGGGTTAGTATGGGGAGCCCCCGCCCGGTGGACTTCGCGTTGTGGTACGCAGATTAGATTGGAAAGGCCGTCCTCCACGTGGAATGACTGAAAGCGATAGGAAAACGATTAGGAGGTATTGGAAGACGGCCCAATGCCTCACCACGACGGACAGCGAAGCGCCTGTCACTGATCTCATCTTGTCGTTGGGTAGAGGGGCGGCCACAGCTTTCCGGAGGGCGCGTGTTCCACCTATCATGTGGAGGCGCGAGTGAAGGACTCCTTTGCTCTTCATGCGACATTTGAGGGGAATATGGGGCGCTCTGGCGAGTGTCTACTCAGAAACGCAGGAGCGCCCCAACTACAACATGTCACTTCGTCGTCTGATTGACTCGATCCGCTATGGAGCCTAAGTCACCGCTCTGCTAACAGAAGGCGTATGGATTCGGCGACCTCCTCAATCGCTATGGCGGGAGGTTTTTCATTACGCTCCATAGAGCTAACCAGGGCAGGTTCGATGATGCGCCTGAAGTCCTCAGAACGGTCTAGATAGGCGAAGGGGTCGATCATAGCCGTGGAGGCTGTCTCCAGGTAAATGCCTAGATTCAGGTCACGTGATAATCCCACGAAAGCATCCACTGCGCTGGCTCGAGCCGGACCAAGCTTGAGCACGGAGGTTTGAAGACGTTGCATCTCCGGAGACACGAGGAATTTCATGAAACTCCATGCCGCCTCTACATCCCTAGTTTGGGCGGAGATAGCATAAACGTCAAGGGATGTTCGATTGCCCCGGCTTACCCTACCCATAGGCCTCTGTACGATGTCGTATTCAAAGGAGTCTCCGATGGCAGGCGCCCATTGAACAAAGACATGTGAGCCATCATCATCCATGGCCAGATTGCCGTTAACGAACTTGAACTGATTCCGCTCGTTAGTTGGCCATGTCTTTGGCATCACTTCATGCTTCCATATAAGATCATGTATAAACTGTAATGCTTCCAGAGCGGCAGGGCTGTCCATAACGAAGTGCGATGGATTGTTCGGATAGTCTACGACGTTTCCGCCGTTGGCCCAAATCCACGTCGGGCGACGGATAAGGTTAGATCCCCAGTATTTAGTCTGCATTCCGTATTGAACCGGGTTACCATCGGCTTCTCGTCGCGTCAGTTTGCGTGCTGACTCCAACATGGTATCCCATGTCCAGTTGCGGTTCTTTTCCAGCTCGTCCGGCGGGGCGAGGCCGGCCAAATGAAAGGCGGTTCGGTTGAACCAGAATATCGGTACGTTGATGTAAAACGGCAATCCTATGCGTTGGCCTGCTTTTGGACCGGTTCGGAGCATTGTAGCCTCCCAAACAGTCGGAAAGAAATCCCTGATTGTATGCTGGGAGAAATCTCTTTGTATAAGCGGGTTAAGGTCGTACATTGGAGTTGCCCCGATTTGGTGGACAGTGAACAGATACTACGCCGAGAGCAGTTGATCAACCTCCCTGGTTGTCTTGAGCCATTGCTCTTCGAAGTGCTGCGGGCACAGATAACCCAGCGATGATTGACGCCGCTTTCTGTTGTAGAACACCTCAATGGACTCGAAGATGGCCGTGGGCAGACTGCGTCGCGTTGGCCATTTTCGCCGATCCAGCAGTTCGGTTTGTAGCGTTGCTGTGAAGCT
>LSQX01252027.1_pt1 | contig 13524 bp, 10 predicted proteins | sample 654561 | NCBI WGS metagenome assembly LSQX01 (sample SAMN04489861, study PRJNA283612) | anaerobic digester metagenome | isolation source: 4 biogas reactors fed with cattle manure at either 37C or 55C with and... | place: Denmark: Kongens Lyngby | collected 2014 | reverse complement strand
AGACTAAGCAGAGCAGATAATTTCCTTAGCTGAACACTAAAATGAGAGGGTCCCTGATCAGGGGCCCTCTCTTTGTGTATGTATCGAATAATTATATTTTACTTCCTGAGTTCCCCCGACTTGAGCTTGGCATCAAAGTCGGCAGTGAGTCGTCTCAGCTCCTTCGTCAGCAGAAGGAGCCCAACAAGGTTGGGGATCGCCATAAGGCCGTTCAGCGTGTCAGAAAGGTCCCAAAGGTTTGTAAGGATCTCTGCTCCGCCCCATCCGCCAAGAACTACGAGCGCGATCCAGGCTACTTTAAACGGCTTGATCATTCCCGGGCCGCAAAGGTAGACAAGGGCAGTCTCTCCGTACCAGTACCATCCCAGTATCGTTGAGAAGGCAAAGAGTGAAAGACCAAGAGAAAGTATCATCGTCCCGGCTCCTCCAAGGGTGATCGAGAAAGCAGAGAGCGAGAGCTGTGCTCCTGTAAGCTCAGCCTGGCTGGTCAGGACTCCGGTCGTAAGTATTGCTGTCGCGGTAAGAGTACAGATAACTATAGTATCCATAAAAACTTCGAAAAGACCATAGAGTCCCTGACGCACAGGATGGTCGACCCTGGCTGTGCAGTGGACCATAGGAGCGGAACCAAGACCCGCTTCGTTGGAGAAAACGCCGCGTGCTATACCGCGGGTTATAGCTGACTTGACTCCCCATCCTGCAAGAGCCCCCGGCAGTGCCATCGGATCTCCGAAAGCTCCCTGTATTGCCATGGATATCGCTCCCGGGACTGCGTCAAGGTGATGGAAGATAACTGCAAAAGCTCCGATTATGTAGAAGATCGCCATGAAGGGAACGAGGTAAACCGTTACTGTAGCGATACTTGTAAGTCCGCCCCATATAACAAGGCCAGTGAGGATCGCAAGAGCTACTGCTGTGTAGATATGGGGAATTCCGAATGCAAGGGAGATGCCCTCTGCTGTTGAGTTGGCCTGTACCATATTGCCGATCCCGAAAGAGGCAAGGAATGCAAAGAGGGCGAAAATCACAGCCAGCCATTTCATTCCGAGGCCTTTTTCAAGGATATACATGGTACCGCCTCTGTACTGTCCCAGTTCATCCTTTTCACGATAACGGACTGCAAGCGTAACTTCGCAGAATTTCGTTGTCATGCCGAAGATCGCAGAGATCAGCATCCAGACAAGTGCGCCGGGACCTCCTAGGTGCAGCGCCGTAGCCACACCGGCTATGTTTCCTGTTCCGACTGTTGCTGCAAGAGCAGTAGCCATTGCGGCGAAGGAGGAAATGCTGCCCTCTTCTGCGCTTTTTTCCTTTAGCCTTCCAAGGACCTCCCTAAGCATTGCCCCGAAATAACGTATCTGAGGGAAACCAAGGATGAATGTAAACCAAACACCCGTACCCACCAACAGGGTAAGCATCCATGGGCCCCACACTATCCCATTGATAACACCATTGAGTTTCCATATCGCTTCCACGAAAAACTCCTCCCTTATAATCAAAATAATAAAGCAATAAAACGGGGGAAATACCCCATACTCCTTTGACAGATTATCACTCTGAATTAAATTTGTCTACGTTTTTTTATAATTTAACTCAATTGTTAAGCTGATGCAAAGGAAGAAAGATAAATTTCCCCTCCATTCAAAAATCAAAGCGATCCTAAATTAACAGATTATTAAATTAGCCCATTCTTGCATACCACCCCCTCGTTAAAATCTTTCAAATGTCAGGAATAAGTTAGTTTTATAAGCCGCCAGAATATTCTAAATTTTACAAATAAATTGGCGGTAAGACAAGATAGTGAATTTTTACTTTAATAAAAATCATGAATTATTTCCGGCGGGGAACAAGCCACGCGAAATTGCCGCCATACCACCGGCGTGAGCGGTTGTAGGGGCGGTCAAACAATAGTCAAAAAATTGTAGGGGCAAGAGGTGAGTCGGTGAATTGCAGCCTTTAGGCTGCGGAGAATTCGCGACTTTCGTCGCTGGAGAATTTGCTCGCTTCGCATCCAGGAAGGGCGGCTGAGCAATTGCTGAGCATGGCTGAGCGGTTGCTGAGCAGTCGTAAGAACCAAAAGCATTGTCATCTGCTAATGTTACTACGATGGCGAAGTGCGGCATGAAGATGCCGCACGAAGTGGCGATCCTCATCGCCGAGAAGAGCCGGCATAGCCGGCGAGAAGTAGTCGCAGACCCTGAGAACCTTGGTTCCCTCGCCGTCGTTCCCGTGTGCCCTACCTCACCATCGTTCAGGTATGCCTACCTCATCGTCTCGCCCGGACGATCCTTAACGGGCGTCCAGTGGCTTTGGTTTTGTTTTCTTGCTTTAATCCCAAGACCCTAAAACAGAAGCCGCTAGATCCCCGATTTAAGCATTCGGGGACGACGGATAGAAGGCGTAGAGCAAGGCCAGACCTGGATCCCGGCTCACGTGCATACCGGGAAGACGATGAGGTAAGGCATACTGGGAAGACAATAAGGGGCAAGTGTCTCAAGTTCTAACAACCGTTTAGCTATTGCTTCACTACGGCTTCACGCGGCCTTATTTGTCGCAGTTTCACAATTGTAGTGGCATACCGGAATGACGATCGTGAATGAGTTCGGAGACGACGGATAGGAGGGACACTGCCTGTCTCGACGGGGATTTTGAACCTCCGCAGCCTAAAGGCTGCAGATTCCCCGAACCTGCCCCCGTCCTTACGATCGTTTGACTACTGTTTGACTACGTTTGACGATAGTTTGACTGTCCCTGCAACCGCTTCCCAACCGCTTCCCGGCGATGAAATCGCCACTTCGCGCGGCATCTTCATGCCGCACTTCGCCATGGTACTCGCATACGTCGAAGTGAAGGATTTTGAGTTTTGCTAAGTCAGCGCCGCGATATGCCCCAATTGCGGGGAATTGGGATTTAGAGCGAGTGATAACGACGCAACACGCAGTGGAGCCTTCCGAAGGCGTATACCAATACGTCGAAGGAAGGCTCCGCAAGTGTTGCTAAGTTAGCGCCGCTCAAAATTCCAATTGCTACCGGAGGGGGACAAGCTCCAGCCAATACCCATCAGGATCCTCTATAAAATAAATGCCCATATCCTTATTCTCATAGCAGATGCAGCCCATCTTTTCATGATGGGCATGGGCGGCCTCTATGTCCTTTACTGTAAATGCAAGGTGGAATTCAGCTTCTCCAAGGTCATATTTTTCTGTCCTGTCGTGAAGGTACGTCAGTTCAAGCTGAAAACCCGTCTCTCCGTCACCAAGGTATACTAGTGTGAAATCAGGCTTCTCGACCCTTTTTACCTCTTTCAGGCCAAGTGCCTCTTCGTAAAATTCCATGCTTTTTTTTAGGTCAAGAACGTTGAAATTGAAGTGAGCAAATTTTGCTTCCATGAAGATCACCCTTTTTTAGTAGTATTGACGGAGCGTTATTCTTTAAGGCCTTTCTCAAGTTCTGTGCAGAAAAGTTTTACCGTTTTAAAGGTCCTTGTCAGCTCTGTTTTGCTTACTGAAGAGAGGGCCTTTATCTCCCATTCGTGCAGGTCGTTTACCAGCTTTTCCGCAAGGGCTCTCCCTTCCGGGGTAAATCTTATAACCTTCCGCCGCCTGTCTTTTTCATGGGGAAAACGTCCTATCACAGACTTTCTCTCCAGCGCGTCAAGGGTCGCTGTCATTGTCTGTCTCGGTATTCCAAGATAGTCAGCTACCTCTGCGGGCTCCACTCCTTCGGGCCTCATATAGAGCTCTTCGATCAGAGTCATTGCGCTGTTCGATAAACCGTGCTTCTGCGCCCATAATGTATAAACGCGATCATAACGGCGCCATAGGTCTGAGAGTTCCAGGAGTGTTTTTACGTCTTTATCGTCCCTATTTTTCATATGCCGTTATCGCCTCCTATATATTTTTGTGGACAAGGAGCGGAATGGTTACCCTCCTCGATCCCAAAGCCCATACAGTAATTAAGATAGCAGAGAGAGCTGCATTTGCAAAGGTCATTGACAGCCAGATACCGTCCAGCTTCCAGAAGCGGGGAAGCAGCCACAGGAAAAAGGGGAGTATCAGCAGAGGGTCGGAGTAAGTAAGCAACGAGGACTGACCAGACTGCCCGACAGACTGGTAATATGATGCCCCCACCTTTACGATGCCGACGAAGGGAAACATCGGCGCCGCGAGGATCAGCCCTTTGACAGTTATGGCGGCTGTTGTTCCGTTCATTGAGAAAAAGCCCGGTATGTATTTGGCGAAAAGAAGAAGGAATGCTGAGCAGAGAAGCCCTATCCCGAATGCGGAGGAAAATCCCATTTTCGCCGTGAACTGCCTGCGCGCGGGCAGCGAGGCCCCGTGGTAATAGCTTATCAGAGGCTGTATGCCTTCTGCCACGCCCTCCTGCAGCATTATCCCCACAGGGATGACATAACTTATCACCGAGTATGCCGCAATACCCTGTTCACCGCCGTATACCAGCGATTGCCAGTTATGCATGATCATAGTAATGGCCGCTGCCATCTGTACACCAAAAGGAGGTATACCCATGGTTATGATCTTTCCCGAAAAGGCAAGGGATCCCCAGGCTTTTTCAAATCTCAGCCTTACGTTGGAACGGCCCCCTATAAAGTGATAAAAGAAAAGTACCGCCGTCAGCAGCTGGGAAACTACTGTCGCCCAGGCCGCACCCGCTACACCAAATGGGTAGACAAGCACCCAGAGCCAGTCAAGGATGATATTCAGCACAAAACCGGAGACCATTATGTACATTGCTTTGCGCGGATAACCGTCGTTTCTTACGGCTCCCAGAAGCCCCATTGTGAATATCTGAGTGAAAGAGAATAAAAGCAGTATCAGTCCATAGACCAAGGCTAAATGTGAAAGTTCTGCCGAGACATTAAAAAGACCTATGAGCTTAGGCAGTGAAAGGCTGAAGGAAAAGGAGACCAGAAGGGAGGCGAGGGTCATCAACATCACCATAGAGGTGAGTATCCTCTCTGCAAGCCTTGTCCTCCCTCTTCCCCTGCTTATGGAAAGAAGGGCTCCCCCTCCTATGCCGATCCCTGCTCCCGCAGCCGTCGCAAAGAGAGTAAAGGGATATGAGATGCCTATAGCTGCGAGGCCTGCTTCGCCCGCACCCATTCCGACGAAGAATCCGTCAACTATCGTATATACACCGCTTAAAAGCTGGGAAGTAAGTGCAGGGATGACAAACCTGCAGAAGAGAAGAGACATATCCTTATAATTTTTGGCTTTAAGGGCCAACATACTAACAACTCCATATAATCCGATTTCGTATTATCCATATATGGATTTTACAACATTTTACTATTTTGTCAACTTCTCCGAATGGGCAATACACTCGATTGCGGTAACAAAGATAAGATGCTAACCTCATTATTATCTTTGACCGGAAACTGAAAAATGCGAAGCGGGGCCGCCAATGAAAGTGTGCGATACGGATCCATGCAAGACACAACATCTTAAGATGACGACACAGCCGATACCGGGCCTGGTTATCAGGCTTGCGATACCGACTGTGATAAGCATGCTCGTGACAGCTTTATACAACACGGCAGACACCTTCTTCGTCTCAAGGCTTGGAACGAGTGCAAGCGGTGCTGTCGGCATAGTCTTTTCCATAATGGCGATATTCCACGCGATCGGGCTGACCTTCGGCACAGGGGCAGCAAGCATGATTTCAAGGAAACTCGGCGCACATGAGACCGACTCAGCCAGCACATACGCATCGACATCCTTTTTCCTTGCATTCGGCACCGGACTCTTTTTTACTGTTTTCGGCCTCCTTTATCTCGATGATTTCATGATCAGGCTCGGGTCAACTGACACCATCCTTCCCTATGCAAAAAGCTATGCAAGGTACATCCTTCTTGGAGCTCCGATAATGTGCACCTCTTTTGTCATGAACAACATCCTCAGGGCAGAGGGCAAGGCAGCTCTGGCAATGGTCGGCCTTGTAACGGGAGCTTTGCTCAATATCGTGCTTGACCCGATATTTATTTTTACCCTCGGCCTCGGCATATCAGGAGCAGCTATAGCAACGCTGATATCCCAGTGCATCAGCTTTTCGATACTGCTCTCAGTCTTCATCACCCGAAAGAGCGCCATAAGGATAAGGATCTCCAATATTTCAAGAAAACCTAAGGAGTACTTTGACATCCTTACTCTCGGAACTCCCTCACTCTTTAGGCACGGACTCGCAAGCATGGCAGCAGTAGCATTGAACGTTTCCGCTTCCGTCTACGGTGACGCGGCAGTGGCAGCCATGTCTATAGTGGGACGGACCTTCATGCTCGTCCTTTCCGTTATGATAGGCCTTGGGCAGGGCTTCATGCCTGTCTCGGGGTACAACTACGGCGCAAAAAATTACGGCCGGGTAAAGGAAGCATTCTGGTTCACAGTCAAATCGGGACTTGTCGTTCTTTCTGTGACTGCGATCCTGGGTTTTGTATTCTCAAAGGAGATCGTTTCACTCTTCAGAAAAGAGGATGCAGAGGTCATCGCAATAGGTTCTCTTGCAATGCGCATGCAGTTTGCGGCACTCATCCTACAGCCACTTTTTGTTTCGACAAACATGCTCTTCCAGTCGACCGGATACGCCGTGAGGGCGACCTTCCTGGCCTCCAACAGGCAGGGCTTTTACTTTCTACCTCTGATCCTGATCCTCCCAAGGATCTTCGGCATCACAGGAGTACAGATGACTCAGCCTGTCTCTGACATACTGAGCTTCCTTACATGTATTCCCTTTCTATACTTTTATATGAAGAACCTGAATAGGCTCGAGAAAGAAAATATTTCCTGATGGCCGAAGGCGTGCTGCGTTTTAAGGAACGCTCCCTTACAGAGGGAAATATTACCTCACAGCTGATAAGATTTGCGATCCCCTACATGTCTGCCAACCTGCTCCAGGCCCTTTATGGAGCGATCGATACAGTCATAGTCGGTCACTTCACTAACGCGGCGGGGCTTTCGGCCGCTGCAATAGGAAGCCAGTTCATGTTCCTCATCAACGGCATTATAATCGGCCTCTCAATGGGCGGGACTATCCTGATCGCCAGATACTTCGGCGCAAGATCAGACAGCGACATCAAAGAGACTATAGGGACAATGTTTACTCTCTTTGCGATCGTAAGCGTTGCTCTGACATTGATAATGTTTGCTGCCGTAAAGCCTCTGGTAAGAATTATACAGACTCCCACGGAGGCAGTCTCCCAGACAGAGGGATATCTTTTCATAAGCTCCGCAGGCATTTCATTTATGTTTGCATACAACGCTCTAAGCGCAATGCTGAGGGGGTTCGGGGATTCAAAAAGTCCGCTTGTCTTCGTTGCCATAGCTTCAGTCTGCAACGTTATAGGGGATCTGATTCTGGTCGCTGTTTTCAAAATGGGCGCTCCGGGCGCTGCACTTGCCACAATACTCTCCCAGGGTCTGAGCGCCGTCCTGGCCGTCATATACCTGAAAAAACAGAGTTTCCACTTCGATTTTAAGCTCGACAGCTTCCGCATCAAGAGAGAAAAACTCAAAAACCTGCTCAAAATAGGGCTTCCTATGTCTGTCCAGATGTCCATGACAACAGTCTCATTCATGTTCATCATGGCAACAGTAAGCGTAATGGGAGGAGTTGTGGCATCGGCTGCCATCGGGATCACCTCAAAGATAAACGGATTTGTGATGCTTCCGCCCATAGCCTTTTCAGCTGCGATCTCTGCCATGGTCTCGCAGAATATGGGAGCCGGCCGGCCCAAAAGGGCGATAAAATGTCTATACGTGGGGATCTCGGTCACGCTGATATTCGGAGTGATATCCTTTGCCATGCTGCAGTTCTTTTCTCCGACTGTAATTAAAATATTCACCCCTGATACAGAGCTGATAAGAGCGACCTCACTCTACCTGAAGTCGTTCAGCATCGACTGTATCCTTGTATGTTTCGTCTTCTGCCTCAACGGATTCTTCAACGGATGCGGGCACACGAGATTCAGCATGGTAAACAACCTGATGGCGGCGTTTTTGATAAGAGTTCCTGCAACCTGGCTTTTGAGCAAGATCCCCGGAGCCGACCTTTTCAGCATAGGCTTCGCGACCCCCATGTCATCATTGCTCTCAATAACTATAGGTATAATATATCTGAGAAGCGGAAGATGGAGAAAACTAAAACTTTCATAAGGAGATGACCCTATGCAGAAACTGGATGAAATAATTTTGAAAAGGCAAAGCTGCAGGAGCTACGATACAAAACCTGTGGCAAAGGAAGATATAATCAAATGTCTTGATGCCGCAAGACTCGCGCCCTCGGCATGCAACAGCCAGCCATGGAAATTTACGGTGGTCACAGAGCCGGAAACGAAAGCGAAGCTCTCAGCCCTTCTGCAGATCGTGGGAGGAAACAAGTTCGCAGACGCGGCTCCGGTTCTTATAGCGGTCAGTGAAGATGAGTGTCCCAAGCTTATGCCCGGAGTGCTTGAAAGATGGAGCTGCAAACACTTTGCCCACTGCGACATCGGAATTGCGATAGCACACTTCACGCTCAAGGCTGCAGAATCAGGTCTTGCGACATGCATAATGGGGACCTTTGAAGACAGCGATGTCAAGGAACTCCTCGATATCCCGAAGGGCGACACCGTACGTGCGGTCCTTGCGCTTGGTTATCCGTCGGACGATAAGGTAAGGGACAAAAACAGAAAAGAACTTGACGAGATAGTCCGTTTTATCGATTAAAAGAAAAAGCTCACTCTATTTCCAGAGTGAGCTCAGCTTCGCATAAACTGTATCGTCTTCCATGTGCCTCAGTGAGTGCAGGAAATGCCTGCCCTCACTGCAGGCCAGCTCCTGAGTAAGGCAGCGCACCCTTGTACGCGGTATGGCGTGTAAGAACTCGGAGTCAACAAGTACAGGCGCCAATCCCTCGCTGACTTCGTCGGGCACAGTATCCAGCGCCCAGCTGAAGAAGACTGCATGGTTCGTGTGGTCGTTCACGTCCAGATCCTGCCAACGTACCTTCCACGTCTCCTTTATCTGCGGATCTGTCAGCTCCGGGACTTTCACGTCCTCAGGAAGCGTTTCCGAGACCCTCTCCATGAAACCCGTCATCAGTTCGCTCTTGTCGAGACGGATCGGCCTCTCCCTCTTAAGATCGAGCAGGACCCACCAGGTATAGGCGGAGCCAAGAAAATCGCCCGCGCCGTTCCACAGCTTGTACGAACGGAGGGAGTAAAGGTTGCGGTAAGGTTCCGCGTAAGTCTTTATCCTTATCTTTTCATCCATTTTAGTCGGATATTTTTCAAGGTCGATGCGATATTTCCTCAAGACCCATGTAACATCGTGCTCAAGGGTCTGTCTGACAGAGAGGTTGAACTTTGAGGCATCGATGTCTGCCATCTCCTGAAACATCTCCAGCAGCACACCAAACTTAAGCCTTCCTTTTGGATCGATCCCGCTGAAGGGGATCTGGTTCTCGATCTCAGTCATCGAGATAACAGTCGAAATATCCCTGAATATACACTACCGGGGTGCCTTTGTCCCCCGAGCCGGAGGTGAGGTCGCAGAGCGATCCGATAAGGTCCGTCATTCGTCTGGGAGTGGTCCCGAGCGTGCAATGCCCGAACTTGTCCATTTCGCCTTTAGACTCAATGGCCTCGCGGATCGCATCAGACGGATCCTTGTCCCCCGCATTGTCTGCAACATACTTGAACTTTATCTCCTTTGGCATCCCGTTCAGTCCGTCTGTGTAACCGGGTGAAACGACAGGATCCGCCAGCTCCCATATACCGCATACAGGATCCTTGAAAGCCCCGTCACCGTAGACCAGCACTTCAAGTTTTTTGCCGGTACGGTAAAATAGATCCTTCTGAAGCTCTCTGACAAATTCATCGCAATTCCTGGGAAAGAGTTTTACAGAATCGTCATTCGTATAGTTCGATCCAAGCAGTCCATACTCTTCATTGAAGCCTGCCCCTTCCCTTACGGGCGAGCTGCAGATCTCATCAAGCGAGATCACGTTTGCCCCTGCTTTTTCAAGGATATCCCTGTGGAGTTTCCGCGTATGTATGCTTGCCACTATCACTGTATTTGAGAAGCTGAGCGCAGCAAGTGGATTGTTTGCAAAATGTATTGATACCTTTTCAGGGTCTATCGATTTGTAGAGCTGCACATAATCGACTCCGGTAAAGGGATGCCTGCATTCACCGAAGACCTCGTAATATTCTTTTTCATCAAAGCTGTCGCCGGACAGCCTGTCGCTGTTGAGGTAAAAATTCATCGGATCGACGACCTGGTTGCCAACCTCATCCGAGGGGTAGGAGAGAAATACACGAACCTTTCCCCTTACACCGTTTACTATCCCCCTGAGCAGCTGATGGAACCTGTTTCTGCTCAATATGGGGAAAATGATGGAGACATCACCTTCCGGAACCCTTCTTTTCACATCCTCAGATATATCCGAAATGGTCACATAATTTCCCTGCGACCTTGCAACAAGTGACTCCGTGACTCCGACAATATCCCTATCCTTTATGATGAAGGGATCTTTGTGATTTTCAGATGCTGCAACGATCGTATCGGAAATTATATTTATCAGATCTGCACCTTTGGTTATTACCGGCAGACGGATACCTCTGGAAGCTGCTCCAACATAGCGCATGATATCTTTCCTCCCAAAACGGGCATATTTGTTCAAAACCAACTATGTATTTTACCATGAATCGCAGGATGAAACAGCCGGAGAAACATCCTGCGTTAAGCTGTCGAACCTTGTTCGGCGTGAAACGGTAGTGAAGCAATGGTGAAACGGTCGTAGGGGCAGAAAGAGATCAATGTCGTTGGGAAATTTACATCGCTTCGCATCGCGGAGATTTTGCAGCTTTTCAAGCTGCGGTGAATTACGGTGCCATGCACCGTGGGAAATTGGACCAAATTTATCTATTGAACTCAAATCACGTCATCCCCGCATCTGGCGGATAGGCAGTGCATGTAGAGCGGAGTTACATAAAATGACCGAGTCAGTATCCAAAACCTGCATGTAATTAACTATGACACTAGCTAAGGATGATTTGTAAGTTTTTTCTGAATAGTATGTATTTTATGGTATATTAAATTGTGTGATATGTAATTGTCCGTTAGAGGAACTTATGATGATTGACATTTCAAATGAAATATAAGAAACGAACTAATAACTCATTGGATGGGAAATTAAATTATTATTTAAATTATTTATTACAATTAATTAAATATATGAATGTTAAACTAGCCGAAAGGAGAAAATTATGAACATAAACAAAATAAGAGTCATTGTTTTTGCAATAACAGTTTTACTTACAACGATCGGTACTGTCCATGCTGAGAGCGGAACCACAATGACCAGCAAAACACAGGCTGCTATAACACCCGACGAGGCGATAGAGATGCTCAAACAGGGTAACGAACGCTTTATCAATGGCAATGCTGTGAAACGAGATCTGCTCACACAGGTTAAGCAGACTTCTAAAGGCCAATTTCCCTTTGCTGCTATCGTAAGTTGTATCGACTCGCGCATCCCGCCTGAAATCGTATTTGACCAAGGAGTCGGTGATATTTTTGTGGCACGGGTGGCGGGCAATTTTGTTAATGACGACATCCTCGGCAGCCTTGAGTATTCAACCAAAGTCGCGGGAGCTAAACTGATCTTGATTATGGGCCATACGGAATGTGGCGCAGTCAAAGGTGCCTGTGATGGAGCGCAACTCGGCTTGCTGACAGCGACTCTGGCCAACATCAATCCGGCTGTAGAGGCAGTGAAGGGTGACTACACCCCGAAGAGTTCAAAAAATAATGAATTCGTTCAGGCCGTTGCAGAGACAAATGTCAAGCTAACCATGCAGAAACTTCGCGAAAGAAGCGTTGTACTTCGCGAGATGCTCGACAATGGAGAGATTGCTATGGTAGGTGCCATGTATCATGTAAACACCGGCCAAGTCGTATTTTGGAAATAGCTACTGATCCCCCCGCTTCCAGGGGCGGGGGAATTTGCAGCCCCTGGGCTGCGGAGGATTTGCCTGACTCCGTCAGGCGGTGAATTCAAGATTTTTGATTTAGACTCAATATAAGGTTTTGGTGAGAGCCGCTCCAAAACCGCAATTGGGATTTAGAGCGAGTGATAACGACGCAACACGCAGTGGAGCCTTTCGAAGGCGTATATCAATACGTCGAAGGAAGGCTCCGCAAGTGTTGCTAAGTCAGCGCCGCTATAAATCCCAATTGCTATTGACAGCAAGGGGGAAGTGGCTGTATTATCTCGTGCAATCATTACAATATCTGACTTCAAAAAACAAAGGAGGCTCGCGAAAATGCCGGCTGATATGATCAGACAACTCTCCTATTATTACGCATATTCTTATCCTCGCTGCGATCACGCCTCGGGGCAACTGGTGTTTTCTGCGAAGTCTGAGTCCGCATAGGGATATTTCTGCCGGATGACACTTCAAGGACCGCCGACCCGAGGGCCGGCGGTCCTTTTTTGTTTATCATGCGGATGTGCATTTCAGGTCAAGTGTAAAAAAGATCGGAGGAATTATAAATGTTCAATACTGACATGTGGGTAATAATTTCAGGGGCTTCGCTTTTGTGGAGTGCGGCCTGGTCGATAATAATGATAATCAGGTCGGCGAAATAAAATGTTCACCTTTGCCCCCCTTTGGATAGGATACGCTGTACTCCTCGTCCTTATTGCCAAATATTCAAGAAGCAGAGACGCACTGCTGCCCGGAAAAGTCGGGGTCGTTGTTCAGGCCCTTGCATATGTTGCCACGTACATTTCTGCTGTGGCTCTGGTCGGGTTCGGCGGCCTCTGTTATATTTTCGGGATGCAGATGCTCCTTATAGCGGCGGGCAACGTCTGGCTCGGGACATGGTTCGTTTACCGTTACCTCGCATGGCCGACAAGGTTGTGGCAGAGGAAGCTCAATTCAAAAACACCGGCTGAATTCCTCTCGAAGGCTTTTGAAACACCAAAGCTGCAGGTGTTCCTGGGTTTGATATCGACAGTTCTGCTGATCATTTACGGATCAGCGGTATTCAAAGGCGCTGCAGTCATGGTCTCCGGAGTGCTTCCTGTCTCCACAAACACCGCACTTGCCTTTCTTGTGGCCGTTGTAGGCATAAGCGTAGTCTGGGGAGGACTGAGGGGCGTTCTTTACACTGAAGCCTTCCAGGGACTTGTCATGATAGTCGGCGTTGGAGCCCTTCTCCTTTCCCTCCTTCGTGAGGTGGGCGGGCCAATAACAGGTCTTCATGCACTTGCGGCACTTCCTCCGACAGAGACCGCAAACAACGGCTTTCTGGCCTTGAGCAGCGGTCCTGCCGGGCTCAACATCATCTTCCTGACCATCGTAACATCAGTCGGCATATGGGCGCAGCCACAGATGATCCAGCGGCATTTCGCCCTCAAGAGTACACAGGAGACAAGAAAGGCAGCCCCGCTGGCAATGCTTGCCCTCTCGGTCGTCGTAGGCGGAGCCTACTTTGCAAGCGCACTTTCAAGGCTGATACT
>LSQX01060486.1_pt2 | contig 13524 bp, 12 predicted proteins | sample 654561 | NCBI WGS metagenome assembly LSQX01 (sample SAMN04489861, study PRJNA283612) | anaerobic digester metagenome | isolation source: 4 biogas reactors fed with cattle manure at either 37C or 55C with and... | place: Denmark: Kongens Lyngby | collected 2014 | reverse complement strand
GTGGTGGGGGATGGATTCGAACCATCGAACTCGTAGAGGGCAGATTTACAGTCTGCTGCGTTTGGCCACTTCGCTACCCCACCGGGGCATTGATCCAGGCTATCGCATCATGGTGGAGCGGAAGGGATTCGAACCCTCGACCCCTACGTTGCGAACGTAATGCTCTACCAACTGAGCTACCGCCCCAGGCGTAGTTCCCTAACGATCAATGAAGGCGCAACCTACCAGCAGACGGGCCATAGCGCAAGCGGATTTTTTGTCCCGCTTTTTTGCGCGTCGCGCGCCACGCCCGACCCGAAGCGGCCAGGCGGTCACTCCCCCGGCTGGCCGTGCTTGCGCAACAGGCTGCAACCCGCGCCCAGCAGCGCCGCCACCGCCGTCACCCGCAGCGCCGCCCGCACCGCGTGCATGATCTCCCCGGCGCCGCCCGCGCCAAGATGATGCGTATAAATCAGCCCGGCCAGGGCCACGCCCGATGAAAAACCCAGCGTGCGCGCCGCCGCCAGCATGGCGCCGGCCACCCCCTGTCGGTTCCTCGGCGCCGCGCCCATGATGGCGCTGTTGTTGGGCGCGGTGAACAGCCCCGCCCCCCACCCCACCACCGCCAATCCCGCCAGCAGCCAGCGCCTCTGCTCCACGCCGCAACAGGCCAGCAGGCTGATGCCCGCAGACATCAGCAGCATACCCGTGGTCGCCGGCAGCGTGACCCCGATCTTGTCGGAAAGATGCCCGCTCAAAGCCGTCACCGACAACATCCCCATCGGCACGGCCATCATCATGAGCCCGGCCTTGGACGCCTCGAGCCCCATGCTGGAAATCAGCAGGAACGGAATCAAAAACGACACCGACGCCGAGCAGATGTAGCACAGCCACGCCGCCACGATGGACGCGCTGAAACGGCGGTTGGCAAACAGGCGCAAATCCAGCGCGGGATGTTGCAGGCGGCTTTCAATGATCAACAACCCCGCCAACGCGAGGATGCCAACCACCATGGAAGCGACAATCACCGGATGCCGCCAGCCCATCTCCCCACCCTTGCTGAGCGCAAACAGCAGCGCCGACAAACTGATCGCCATGCCCGCCGCCCCGGCCGGGTCGAAAGGCTGCTCGTCCTCGGCCTGATCCGCGCTTAGCGACCAATAGGCCACCGCCCACATCACGATGCCAACCGGCACGTTGATATAAAAAATGAAGGGCCACCCGAAATGCTGGGTGAGCAGCCCGCCCAGCCCCGGCCCCAGCGCCATGCCCAGATAGGTCAAGGTGGCCTGCAACCCGAGCGCCCGCCCCCGCTCCGAACGGGGAAACGCCGCCACCAGAATCGCCGGACTCAGCGCAAAAATCATCGCCGCCCCAATAGCCTGAATCACGCGCGCCACGATCAGCCACCCAATGCTCCCCGCCAGACCGCAGCCCAGCGAGGCCAGCGTGAACACCAACTGCCCGGCCATATAAATCCGCCGCCGGCCGTGGATGTCCGCCAAGCGCCCGAAAACCAGCACCGAGGCCGTCACCGTAATCAGATAGGCCAGGATCACCCATTCCAGCGTGGACACCCCCGCGCCGGTATCCCGGCCAATCACCGGCAGGGCAATATTGACCACGCTGGCATCCAGCGCGGACATGAAGGTGCCCGAGCCAACCACCCCCAGGGTCCACCATTTCCCCCGGCCGGTTTTCTGCGGCGTACTCACAGCGTGGACGGCCTTGTGCCGCCCGGCCCGGCCAATGGTTGATCCCACCCGCGCTCCGGGCCGCATCGCCGCCTCATGACGCGCGCGACTTTTCAGCGACAAACCGGACGTCCTCGCTGAGCCGCTCGGTTTCGTCCGCGCTCAATCCGGCCCAATGCTCCTCCGGCTTGGCCAGCTCGGCAAGGACCGATGTCTCGCGCGCGAAATCGGCCAGCCGGGCCGGCTCGTGACGGGCCACGCGCGCCAGCAGCACGCTCAGCACGATCAGACCGGTCCGACCGCCTTCCACCACTTCGCGGCGAAACTCGACCAGCCCGCGTGAGGCGGCCTGGCCGATCGTGTAGTTCTCTTCGAGCAGAATCTCATAGAAAACCTCGAGCACCGCGCTGCGCAGTTCGTAATAGGATGCGTTCATCATGGCTTCCAATCTAGCCGATGGGCCCGGCCCGGCCAAGCCGCTTTGCCGGTCTGAACCATTCACGCGACAAGTCCGGCCCGGATGTGAGTTGATGAATCATTCTGGTCAGGCTCGGGTTTTGGCGCGCCGCCGCCGCGGCCGCCGCCCCTGCCCCGCAATGTTGTAAAGCACCCCCATCATGAACAGCAGCACCAGCAGACTGGTTCCACCAAAACTGATGAACGGCAACGGGAAACCCTTGGTCGGCAGCCGCCCCGTCACCACCCCAATGTTGATGATGGCCTGCATGCTCACCAGCAGGGTGATGCCAAACGCCATGAGCCGACCGGCCGGATCCGGCGCACGACCGCTAATGCGCAGTCCGCAAAGCAGCAGCGCCACAAAGAGCAGCACCACCCCCACCGAGAAGACAATCCCCAGCTCTTCCCCGATGATCGCGAAAATAAAATCGGTGTGCGCCTCCGGCAGATAATGCTGCTTCTGCAGGCTCTTCCCCAGGCCCACCCCCCGGGCGCCCCCCGCCACAAACGCATACAGCGCGTTCAGGAGTTGGAACCCTTCCTTGTCGGCATATTTTTCCGGATCCAAAAACGCGAAAATCCGGCCCATCCGCTGGGGGTTCTGTGAAATCATCCAGCCCAGACCGCCCAGTCCGACCGCTCCCGAGGCCACCACCGCGCCCACCGGCGCGCCGGCCACAAACATGATGGCCAGCCCGGTCATGCCGATCAGCAGGGTGCTGCCAAAGTCCGTTTCAAACAGGATCAGCACCAGCATGGAACCCAGCAGCAAACCGGGATAGATCAGCCCCTCGAGGTAACCCTCGCGCGGACGCTTGCGGTCCCCATACCAGCGGGCCAGCATGGCTATGGCCACGAACTTGGCCAGCTCGGAAGGCTGAAAGGTCAAACCGCCCAGCGCCCGCGGCAAGCCGATCCAGCGGCTGCTGCCGTTGAGCGTCCGGCCGATGCCGGGCACATACACGAGCGTCAGCAGAACCAGGGTCACCCCCAGCAGCGGCCAGATCAACTTGAACCAGTGCTGATACGGCACGCGCGCGCCCACCCACGCGGCCGCCAGCCCCAGCAGCATCCAAAGCAACTGGCGCTGCGTAAAGTGGTCCGGATTCTGATACAGCTTTTCACCCTGAGGCCCGCTGGTGCTGTAGAGCATGACCAGGCCGAACAGGCAGAGCATGCCCACCACCAAAATCAGGACCGATCGAGTCTGCACAACAAGTTCCTTTGTCCGCTTTCAAGCAACACGCCCGGCCCAATCGGGCCGGGCGCGCGTTTCACCTGCCCCCATGGGCAAGGCTGTTTGATCCATTACTTCGATTCGGGAATCACAATCCGTGAATTGGGAACCAGTTCCTGATCCGCCTTGAGTTTGTTGGCTTTGCGCAGATCGGCTTCCCGCACGGAGAACAGCTTGGCCACAGTCGAAACCGTATCATCCGGTTGCACGGTGTATTGCAGGTCTGGTTCGAAGTGCTCCCCCACGTCCTCGGGGGCGGCAGCCGGCGCATCCTCCGCGGCGGCGGGGGCGGCTTCCTCCACAACGGGAGCGGCATCCTTGGCCGGCTTCTTCTTGGCGGGAGTTTCGCTCTTGGCCTCGTCCGTCTTGGCCTTCCCGGCGCCTTCGCCGCCGGGGATCGTCAGCTTCTGGCCAACCCGGATTTTGTTCGGATCCGCAATCTGGTTGGCCGCCGCCAGATCCTTGGTGCTGACCTTGTGGGCCGCGGCAATCTTCGAGAGCGAGTCGCCCGCCTTCACCTCATAGGTGCCGCCGGGACCAGACTTCTCGGCGGCCTTCGCCTTGGGCGCGGCCTTGGCTTCGGGCTGCGACTGCGACGGCTTGGCATGGTCCGGCAGAATCAGTTTCTGCCCGATGCGAATCTTGTTGGCGTCGGCAATCTGGTTCAGCTCCGCCAGCTCGCGGGCGTTCACGCCATGCTGCACCGCAATCTTCGAAAGCGAATCACCGGAACGCACCACATAAATGTTGCCCGCGGCCACATCCGTTTTGACCGGCGCAGGCTTGGATGGCGGCTTGATGTCCGGGAACGTGACCGGCGGCACCGCTCCGGGCGTCACCACGGTGGCCGAAGGAGGCAGCGGCGGAGCCGTGGGCGGCTCCGTGGGATAAGGTTCCGTGCGACGCGTGTCGCGCCCCGCCGTCGTGCAACCCTGCGTCATCACCACCGACCCGATCACCGCGATGTGCACGGCAACAATCAAACTGGCTATAACCGATACCCTCATTTTCTGCTCCTTGGTCTGTCTGTTTAAATTATTTTCCCACTGGCCATCCATTATGCCCCCTCTGACGGGAAGAATTCAATCTTTATTCCTGCGCCGTTTTCCCGTCCGCGGCCAGGCGGGCGAAGGCATCGCCCCGTTCCACATAGGAGGCAAACTGGTCATAGCTGGTGCAGGCCGGGGCCAGCAGGATGCAATCACCCGGCCGGGCCATGGCGCGGGCCTCCCTCACGGCTGTTTCCAGCGTGTCGCAATTCCAGCAGGGAACCACCTGCCCCCATGCCGCCCGCATGGCTTCGGTCGCCTCGCCAATCAAAAGAACCCCGCGCGCCCACTCGCGCAACGTCTCCGCGGCGGCGGCAAAATCCGTCTCCTTGGCCCGCCCGCCCGCAATCAGCCAGATCGGCCGATTCTGCATGCGGATCGAGGCCATCATCGCGGCCAGATTGGTGGCCTTCGAGTCGTTGACCCAGCGCACCCCCCCCCGCTCAGCCACCACCTGCGCCCGATGCGGCAGCGGAGTCAACGACCGCAAGCCCCGCTCGATGATGTCGGCAGGAACCCCGGCGGCCGCGGCCGCGCCAACCAGCCCGGCCATGTTCGGCCCCAGGACGGCGTTGTCCAGCCAGGTGCCGGCCAGCGAAACCTCGATCCCCTCTCCGCCCACCCCGCCGGCGCGGCACGCATAATCATCGTCATCCGCCGTCCCGAAGGTTCGCCATGTTCCCGCCCCGCCCGACCATTCCTGAAAACGCGCCAGCCAATCCCCGGGCACCAGGGCAACATCGCCCGCCCGCTGGTGTTGAAACAGCCGCGCCTTGAGACGCGCGTACACCGCCATCGAACCATGACGATCCAAATGGTTCGGCTGCAGATTCACCATGAGCGCGATGTCCGGGCGAAAGGCCGCGCAGGTCTCCAGTTGAAACGAACTGACCTCGATCACCAGCCACGCCGCCTGCGGATGCTCCAGCACGGCTTGAGCGACCGGCAGGCCATAGTTCCCGCAGGGAACCGCCGCGGCGCCGCCCAGGGTCAGAATTTCCGCCAGCGCCTTCACCACCGTGCTCTTGCCGTTGCTGCCGGTCACCGCCAGCGTGCGGCCGCGAAAGCGGCTCCACCCCAGCTCCAGCTCCGACACCAGCGGTATGCCCCGCGCGTGAATGCCCCGCAGCATGGCGTCATCAATGTCCAGACCGGGACTCGCCACCGCCAGATCAAACTCTCCCGACGGCGCTTGGGATGCTCCCAAAACTACCTCCCCCCCGAGCGCCCGCACCAGCTCGGCCCGTTCGCGCAGCGCGGGCGTGTCGCGCTCATCCACAACCAGCACCCGCGCTCCCTCCGCCCGCAGCAGCCGCGCCGCCGCGAGACCGCTGGCCCCAAGGCCGCAAATCAACGCTCGAGTGGGCTTGGCCATACGCGCCGCGTCAACGAACCTTCAGCGTGGCCAGCCCGAGTAGCGCGCACACGATGGATACAATCCAGAAGCGGATCACCACCGTGTTTTCTGCCGCCTCCGGCGAACGCCCCTCCGCCCGCGCGCGATCCTTCGAGATCAATTCAAAGTGGTGATGAATCGGCGTCATGCGGAAAGGTCGGCGCTCCTGCGCCAGCAGCTCGCCCGTGCGCCACCGGTGCAGCTTGCAGGCGCCCCGCTGGATCAGCACGCTGCCCGCCTCCACCACAAACACCAGCCCCACGATCACCAGCGTCAGCTCATGCTTGATAAGAATCGCCACCATGGCGATCGCCCCGCCCAGCGCCAGACTGCCGGTGTCGCCCATGAATACCTTGGCCGGATAGGCGTTCCACCACAAAAATCCCAGCACGGCGCCCAGCAGGCATCCGCAAAACACCGCCAGCTCATGCGCGCCACTCACCGACGGCACCTGCAAATAGGTGGCCATCGTCAGGTGGCCCGCCACATACGCCAGAGCCAGATAAGCCGCCGACACCGACCCCATGCACCCCGCCGCCAAACCGTCCAGACCGTCCGTCAAATTCACCGCGTTGGTCGTGCCCACCAGCACGCCAAACATGATGGCCACCGCCACCCATACCGGCAGATGAGCGGCCAGCGGCGCCTTGAGAAACGGCACCATCAGCTGCCGCGCGTACACCCGCGTGCCGGGCACGGCCTCGATCGCCAAAAACATCAGAATAACCCAGCCGCATTGCAGCGCCAGCTTTTGCCATTCCTTCAGCCCGCCGGAATGCCGCTTGCGCAGCTTGAGCCAGTCATCCGCGAACCCCACGCCCCCCATGAACAGCATCGTCCCCATCGCAATCCACACCTGGGGGTTCGACGTGCGGCACCAGAGCGCCGTGGCCACGAATGTCGCGAACAAAATCAGCAGCCCCCCCATGGTTGGCGTACCCGCCTTGCGCTTGTGGTGCTGCAGCATCGAGTCCACTTCCTCCTCCTGCCGCACCACCTGCCCGATGTTGAAATCGCGCAACCGCGCGATCATCCAGCGCCCCAGCAGCAACGAAAGACCAAAGGCCGTGCCCGCCCCCATGAACGCCCGGAAGGTCACATAGCGGAAAATGTTCAGCCACGTAAAATGATCTGTTTTTGCCGACAGATAATACAGCATGAGTCAGCGCTCCTCTTTCAATCGCTCCAATACATCTTCCAGCCGGATCCCGCGCGACGCCTTGAACAGGACCGCGTCGCCCGGCTCCAAGCGCTCGCGCAGCCATGCCGCGGCGTCGGACGGCTCTGCTGCAAGCCGGGCGCGCTCCATTGGCCAGCCCGTCGCCTTCAGACCATCCAAAATCGCGTCTGCGGCCGGCCGGGTGTCATCCGTACGCGCCAGCACCACCACCCCCCCCCAGGAACCGCCAGCCACCTGCCGCCCCAGGGCTTCATGCGCCGCCTGTTCGCGCCGTCCCATCTCAAGCATCGGACCCAGCGCCAGAAAACGACGCCCCTCCACCGGCCAGTCGGCAAAAGCCCGCAAAGCCGCGCCAATGCTGGCCGGATTCGCGTTATAAGCATCATTGATCGCCGTCCAGCCCCCCACAGCTTCCACCGCCCAGCGCATGCCCACCGGCTGGAAACTTTCCAGCGCCTCGGCGATCGCCTCCCAGGACACCCCGCACACGCGCGCCACCGCCACCGCCGGCATAACGTTCGCCGCCATAAAACCGCCCGGCGGCGGCAGCGGCAACTCCGCGGACTCGCCCGTTGCCCGTTCATACACCCAGAGCCGCTCCGGACTCATCGCGTCCCCGGCATAGTCCGCCTCGCGCTGCCTCAACGACCACGTCACCACCGGCGCGGAGCTTCGCGCCCGCAACAACGGAGAAAACTCGTCATCCAAATTCAGCATCGCGCGGCCGTCCGGCGGCAACTGCTCCAGCAGCTCCGCCTTCTCCTCGGCAATCGCCCGCACTGACTCAAAAAACTCGATGTGCGCCTCAACAATGCCGGTCATCACCGCAAGATCCGGCCGCAGAATATCCCGCAGGACCGCCATTTCACCCGGATGACTGATGCCGGCCTCGAACACCCCGAACCGGCACTCCCGATCCAGGTCCGCCAAACTGAGTGGCAGTCCGATCTCATTGTTGAAGTTGCCCCGCGTGCGCGCGGTCTTGCCGGCCTGCGCCAGCATGTCCGCAATCAGTTCCTTGACCGTCGTCTTGCCCACGCTGCCCGACACCCCGATGATCCGGGCTGGCATCGTTGCCCGATAGCCCGCCGCAATCCTTCCCAGCGCCGCGAGCGGATCCTCCGTCCGCAGATAAAACCCTCCCGCGGGCAAATCGGCCATCGGCCGCGACGCCAGCACCACCGCGCAAGCGCCCGCACCCGCCACCTCCGCCAAAAACTGATGCCCGTCCGCCCGCTCGCCCTTCAAAGCAAAAAAAAGGCTGCCGGGCCCGGCCTGCCGGCTGTCCACGCAAAGATTCGTCAACGGCCTGTCCGGCAGCAACGGATGCCAACTCCCGCCGCACCATTCCGCCATCTGTTTGGGCAACACGCTTTCCATACACCGAGCGGTTGTAAAAGGTTTGTCCCGCCAGCGCAATCCATTTCCAGTTTCCCTCCCGTTCATTTCTCGCTACGGTGTGGCCATGCAGGTTGTTTCCATGGGCGATTGCATCCGTTCCGGCCGCTACCGCGTGGCTGCCCGCCACACGCGCAGCACCCTGCTCGCCGGCGCGAAAGGGTGCATCCTGTTCATGGTTGCCTGCGACATCGGCCCCGGCCCGCTCAACATCGTCGTGGACAACCCCGCCCGCCCCCTGTCCGGCGATGCCCTCCAACTCCCCCCCTGGCCCGCCGCCCCCCGTTTCAATTCCGCCATGCCCCTCCCCGGCAAATCCGCCCTCGCCCGCCTCGAACAACTCCTCGACACCGCCCTGCCCCGCCATGCTCCGCCCGAAAGCCTCATCACCCTCTTCGAGCCCCCCCGCCGCCTTCCGCCGCGACAGGCCGCCCGGGATCAGCGTTTCCACGAAGCTCTCGACCTCATCTCATGCGGACGCCTCGAAGCCGGCATCGCCCTCATCCGCGGTTGCGGCGAAGGCCTGACTCCTTCCGGCGACGACTTCATCTGCGGCCTCATGCTGGCTCTGCGTCTGCAGCGGCATCCCGCCCGGGCCCGCGCCCTGCTGCCCCAGGCCCTCGGCGGCAACCTCGTCGCCAACGCGTTCCTCAAACTCGCCGCCCGCGGACGCGTCAACATCGCCCTCCAGCGCCTCCTCGAACACCCCACCCCCGCCCGCCTCAAAGCCGTCTGCGCCTTCGGCCACAGCTCCGGCGCCGACCTCCTCTGCGGCCTCCGCCAGGCCCTCGCCCACCCCTTCTAAATCCCCCTTTTCCACGCCATGGAAACTTTCTTTCCACACTGTGGAAAAGGCGAGTGCCGAGCCAAAATCCGCCACGCGGACGCATGGCGAACGCGAGCTCCATAGCGCGCGGCGAATACCGGCAGCTGCCGACAAAACCCGGGGCAAGGCGCGAGAGGACCCAAAAAACGTCTCTCTTCCGCCCCTTTTTCCCGCCGCGCCAGCGGCGTCCCAAGCGTCCGTGTCAGTCCGTGTGGATCCGTGTAGGTCCGTGTGGCTGTTCCCGCCGTTGCCCATCCCGCCCCGCCGTCGCCAAGGCGCGGCAGCGCCCCCTCCTTGCTCCCCTGCGCCATGCTCGCCGCGCGGGCGCGGCGACGCGTCAGCGCGGAAAAGGCGCACCTTGGTTTTGCCGCCTCGTTTTTCCAAATCCTTTGCCGCCTCTCTTCCCCCCACATCACCCATCAGCACCCCCCCCACCACCACCGCCCCCCCCCACACCACCCATCAGCGCAACACCCACAACACCAGCACCCCCAACCCAATGCGATACCACCCAAACCCCGCCAGCGTATACCGCGACACCACCCTCATCAAAAACCTGATCCCCACCCGCGCCACCACAAACGACACCACCAGCCCCACCACATACGTCCCCACATCCGCCCGCTGCAAACTACCCCACCCCTTCGCCAAGTCATACGCCCCCGCCAGCAGCAGCACCGGCACCGCCGCAAAAAACGAATACTCCGCCGCCGTCCTCCGCCCCAACCCCAGCAGCCGCCCGCCCAGAATCGTCGCCATCGAGCGCGAGGTCCCCGGCACAATCGAGAAGCACTGGAACAGACCAATCCCCAGCGCTCGCCGCCAGCCCACCTCATCCACGCTCTGCTCCTCCACGGCCGGCAGCAGCCGCTCGAGCACAATCATCACCACGCCGCCACCCACCAGCGCCAGGGCAATCGGCCCCGGCGCAAACAACCGCTCCTTAATCGTCGAATAGAAAAGCAACCCCACCACCGTCGCCGGCAGGGTCGTCAGCCCCAGCCACAGCCAACCGTTCAGACCGGCAAACCCTGTCTCCACCCTGCAGGACAGCAGGCGCGCAAAACGACGGCGATACTCCACCAGCACCGCCAGCACCGCCCCCATTTGGATCACCATCTCGAAGCTCTCGTGAAAACTCTCACCAAAGCATCCCTCAAGCCAGTGACACACCAAAACCAGGTGGCCCGTCGAAGAAACCGGCAGATATTCCGTAAAACCTTCGACAACCCCCTGCAGGGCCGCAAACAGCAATATCATCCATTGACTCATCAAACTCGTCCGTATCTTTCTCCGGCCGGATGCCGACCCTGCTCGCGCGCCTCTCGACCCAACCGATACGGTCACCTTAGTCCTCCACCACCCCCAACGCAAGCCAGAGCAACACGCCACGCGCCACCCCCCAAAGCACGAAGCGCACTCCGCGGCACAGCCGCGTCCCCAGCGTCCGTGTTTGACAGTGCCAGTCCGTGTTCGTCCGTGTGGCTGTTCCTACGCGTCAGCAGCACATTGCACACCGGCGCCTCCCCTGTCAACAAGGTCAATCAGGTCAACAAGGTCACCCGCGCGTCAGCGCGGCAACAACGTCCCAAAACACCCATTTTGGCCATTTTTCGCCCGCACTGACGCCGGGCAATGCCGGGCTGAGGCTCGGCGACCCCAGCGTCCGACCCGTCCCGCCGTCACCTTGACGCGCCAGCGCCCCCCGCTCCCATGCTGGCCCCGCGATCGTGGGGCCTATCCATCGTATAGAGTATCGTCCCCGCCCCCGAGGCCACCGCCACCATCTTCCCCGAACACATCGCCCATGTCCTCTTCAATCGCTTCGGGATCCTCGCCCGCTTCGAGCCGCCGCACCATCTCCTGCATTTCGGGAGGCATGGGTTCTCCGGTTTCCTCGGCCATGCGCCGCATCAGTCGGCCCATCGCGCGGGGATCATCCTCATCCATGCCTTCCGCCTCCGCCAGCAGACTCTCCATGCCCGGCGGCATGTCGTCGTCACCGGGCATACCCCCGAAATCATCTCCGCCCGCGGCGGACGCGCGACTCTTTGGCGCGGCAAACCGCGACAGCACACGCGTCATCTTCTCATGACCGCACTTGGGGCACTTTGGCGTCTGGTGGTCCGCCACATTCCGCACCAGAAAACTAAACACCCGCTTGCACTTCTCGCACTGATATTCAAAAATTGGCATGGCTGTCCTCCGCCAAATATGTAGCAAATTTGCTGCATATTCCGCAATTCTCAACCGTCGCCGTTCGCTCCCCCGGCTCCTCGGGGTCGTTTGACAACCCCTCACGACCTTTGGCATTCTGCCCCTGTGATTCCCCAAGCAGTCATCCTTCTCGGCGGCAAAGGCACGCGCATAGCTTCCAGTTTTCCCGATCGCCCCAAATGCCTGGTTCCCGTCCGCAGCCGCCCCTTCCTCGAGTGGCAGTTGGACTGGCTCAAAGCCAACGGCATCCGCCAAGTTCTCCTGGCCGCCGGCCACATGGCCGACGTGCTCGAAACCTGGCGGGCGGCACGCCCCCCCGACACTCTCGAATTGACTCTGACCCGCGAGCCCGAACCGCGCGGAACCGCCGGCGCGCTCAAATATATCGAGCCCCGGCTCGCCACCGAACGCGTGCTGGTGCTCAACGGCGACTCACTGACACCCCGCCTCACGCTGGCCGGCGATTTCTTTGCCAACCTCGACTCTCTGCCCGGCCTCGACGGCAAAACTCCCCCCGCTGTCCTGATGGTGACCCCCATCCGGAAAACCGGACGCTACGGCACGGTCGAATTCAACACGGACGGTTTTGTGACCGCCTTTCGCGAAAAAGCTGAACGCGACCATGGCTACGTCAACACCGGCGCCTACATCCTCCCGCGCGAGATCATCGCGGCCATTCCCTCCGACCGCGCCGTATCGCTCGAAATGGAGACCTTCCCCGCCCTGGCCGCGCAACGACGACTCCTCGCGTTGCCCTGCCCGCCTCCCCTGCTCGACATGGGCACGCCAGAAGGCCTGGCCGAAATGGAAGCCTGGCTGCGCGCCTGGACCCCTCCATGAGCCCCACCCAACCGGACCATCTGGCCGCCTTGCGCTTAGCCGTACGCCGCCGTCTGCTGCCCTGGTTCGCCCGCCACGCGCGTGATCTGCCCTGGCGTCAGGAACCGCGCGACCCCTACGCCGTCTGGATTTCAGAAATCATGCTGCAGCAGACCCGCGTGGACACCGTCATCCCCTACTTTCAACGCTTCATGAAGCGGTTCCCCACGCCTGCGCATCTGGCGGCCGCCCCCATGCGCGACGTCCTCAAGCACTGGGAAGGCCTCGGCTACTACGCCCGCGCCCACCGGCTGCACCAAGCCGCGCAGGTTCTCGTTCGCGATTACCAAGGCCGCCTCCCCGACGATCCCGCCTTGCTGGCCAAGCTGCCCGGACTGGGCCCCTACGCCACCGCCGCCATCGCCTCCCTGGCCTTCGGTCACCCCCGCGCCGCGCTCGATGGCAACATCATGCGCGTTCTTGCCCGCCTCACCGCCCTCCCCGGCGACATCACCCGCTCCGCCACCCGCCGCAAGCTGCAGCATCTGGCCGACACCCTCCTCGCGCCCAAACATCCCGGGGCCACCAACGAGGCCTGGATGGAACTCGGCGCGCTCGTGTGCACCCCCCGCAACCCGCGCTGCTCCGCCTGTCCCCTCGCGCGCCTCTGCAAAGCCCGTGCCGCCGGCCGCCCCGAAGCCTTCCCCCAAAAGCCCAAAAAGAAAAAATTGCCCCACAAAGTCGTGGGCGCGGCGGTCATTCTCAATCGCAGCAATCAAATCCTGATTGCCCAGCGCCACCCCGACAAAGGCATGCTGAACGGGCTCTGGGAATTCCCCGGCGGCAAGCGCCGCGACACCGAAACCATGGCCGGGTGCATCGCGCGCGAACTCCGCGAAGAAATGGGCCTCACCCTCGAAGTCGGCCCCCGCCTCGTCATCGTGCACCACGCCTACAGCCATTTCACCATCGAGCTGCACGCTCACTTTGCGCGCATCCTCAAAGGACGCCCCCTCCACCTCGATTGCGCCGATCATGCCTGGGTCACCCCCGACCAATTCGACGCCTATCCCTTTTCCAAAGCCGATCACGGCATCATCAACGCCATGCGCGCCCTGCCCCGCCCGCCCCGACAACGCGACTACTTCTAGCCCGCCTTTTTCAGACCAAATACCGCCCGAAACGCCCCGAAATCACCAAAAACAGCCCGAAACCTGCCGATTATTGGCCAATATCGCCCAAAATTCTCCATTTTCAGCCACTTCTTGTC
>LSQX01174567.1_pt1 | contig 13525 bp, 16 predicted proteins | sample 654561 | NCBI WGS metagenome assembly LSQX01 (sample SAMN04489861, study PRJNA283612) | anaerobic digester metagenome | isolation source: 4 biogas reactors fed with cattle manure at either 37C or 55C with and... | place: Denmark: Kongens Lyngby | collected 2014 | reverse complement strand
AGATGTGTATAAGAGACAGCCTTTGGTGTAGATGGAGCCCAGGGCTGCATGTTGGAAGCTAAGATCAGCGTCAATGCGGCCGCCCATCTAGCTGCTGCCAAAAAAATCATTACCCGAATCGATTTAGATGGACCGGCGTTATGCCTTGAGGACCCGATCGATGGCGGGGCTGAATTCAATGAATCCGTGATCAGCTTGAGCAACACGCCGGGTTTCGGTATTAAACACATTCACAATCTGAAGTTGATCTAGATTTCTGCATTAAAAAAGTCATGATATGAATTCATGACTTTTTTTATGTATTTAGTCTGAAAATGCCCAGTCGGGTCGTGACAGGATCGCCTGATTGTGACCGATCGATTTGGCCGGAAAACCTTCTAAAATTTGATTGTCTTCAAATGTGCTGCGCTGTTTGACCAATGTGCCGGCTGTGACCAGTACATTGTCGCCCAAAGCACTATAATCACATACGATAGAACCGGATTCGATGACACAATGTTTCCCTATCGTAGTGCCATGGATCATACACCCCGGGCCGATCGTAACATCATCCGCGATCACCAGACGATTGTCGGGCAGTAAATGCAGGACGGTGTTTTCGAGTATTTGAACATTATTACCGATGATCACCGGACCGTGAGAATTACCGATGATACGTACGCCCGAGCCAATGATCGTATTCTCTCCGATAATAACATCACCGGTGATTTCGGCTGAGTCAAAAATCCGGGCAGTTTCAGCCACCTGAGGCATTTTATCTCGATAAGGGTAGAGCTGTCCCATCTTATCCTCCACATATCCTTCATGAGTGATTTTCTCATCATTGTCGTTTAGCTGAATATCCCCACCGCGCATTCGTGTGATCATGGCGATGTCATCTTCTGTCAGTCGTCGGATGATGCGTCCCGGTCGGCCGACTACCACCGAACCATCAGGTATCACCTGGTTCGATTCAATCATAGTCCCTTCGCCGAAAATACACATTTTGCCGACCACACAACCGGGCAAGAAAATGCTTGAGTTTCCGATTTCACACAGATCACCGATCGTTGCCCCCAATACCAGACAGCGGTGCCCAAAAACTGTTTTCTGTCCCACCACGACGGGGTGTTCAGGTGTGCCGATCAGGACAGAGTTTTCCAAAATCATACTAGAACCACCGATCGTGACTGCCTCGCCGATCGATCGAATGATTGTTCCCTGAGCGAAATAGCTGTTGTGACCGGCCTTGATTTTACCGATCAGACGGGCGGATGAATCGATTTTTAAAGTCATGAAATACTCCATTTCAAGTTGGACGCAACATGTGAAGCTTCCGATCAATCATCGTTACACTACGATTATAGCATGTAGACCACTCATCAAGCTTCATCAAGCCCTCCTAAGTGTATTTGGATCAGATTGCGGGTAAATCTATCATATGCCACATAAAAAGGAGAAATTATGGAATTTAAACATGACAACAATAAAATTTATCTGGGCGATTCAGCCGACAATAACAAAGCAGAAATCAGCTACAGTCATGGCGGGCAGACGTTGATCATTGATCGCACATTTGTTGCGGATGAACTCAAAGGAAAAGGTATCGCCAAAGAGTTGGTTAAAGCAATGGCTGACTATGCTCGACAGGAAGGTTACAAAATCATGCCATTGTGCTGGTACGCTAAAAAAGTGATGGAGTCAAATTCGGAATACCATGATCTACTGGTCTAAACGGGAGTCTATCCCGTTGTTTTTTTGATATATATAGGTGGAACAGGTGTATTGAAAGAAAGGTTGTGAAGAAATGTTGGGAGCCGTGATCGGCGACATTGTCGGATCGAGGTTTGAATGGAATAATCACCGAAACACCCAATTTGATTTGTTTACACCGGAGAACTTTTTCACGGATGATACCGTTATGACATTTGCCATTGCTCAAGCCCTCATGCAGGCACAGGATCTGATCCAAGATCATGCATCTTATGATAAGGCATTGAGTCAGCTGACCGTCAAAAGTATGCAACAATTGGGCCGGATGTATCCCAACCGCGGCTATGGAGGGCAGTTTGGCCGATGGCTGATCAGCCCGGATCCGCGGCCTTATGGCAGTTGGGGCAATGGTGCAGCTATGCGGATTTCTCCGATCGGCTGGGTGGCTGAAAAGGAAACGGATGTCAAATCATGGGCTACAATCGTAACGCGGGTAAGCCATGACCATGAAGAAGCCATCAAAGCAGCTGGGGCTGTTGCCCGGGCCATCTGGTTGGCGAGACACAATTTCACCAAACATGAAATTGGCCGATCGATGGAAAATGACTATACTTTAGATTTTTGTCTCGATGACATCAGACCGACCTATACGTTTGATGTATCATGCCAAGGCAGTGTTCCACAGGCCTTAGTTGCATTCCTCGAGTCCGATTCGTTTGAAGATGCCATTCGCCTGGCCGTCTCGATCGGAGGAGACAGTGATACCATCGCGGCCATCACCGGATCGATTGCCGAGGCTTACTATGGTATTCCGGAGGATATTCGACAACAAGCCCTGAATTATCTCGACCGACCGCTCAGGCAGATTTATCGGGCTTGGGAGCAATTCCTGATAAACAGTGCTCTGTCCGGTGATCAGGACTTGGGTAATAAACCATAATTGCGGCAGTGATGTTTATGACTATTCGATAATTCAAAAAATAATTTGCATTTTAATGTTTTGAATGTCGGGTTAAGGATAAATATGTTATTAGCACATGCCAATAAATAAAGGAGTATTATTTAATGAAAAACTGGGATAAAGTAAAAATGTATGACCTGTCGGTTCCGACCTCGATTTTAACACCACCGTGGCCGACATATGAACCGTTGCAAGTGAAGTTCTTTAAACGACTGTCACCAAACGGTGCCAATGGCCAAATCATAACGACATCAAATCACGTGGGAACCCACCTTGATGGTCCAATACACTTTGACACTTCCGGTCGCGACATTGCCAGCCTGGAAATGGATAAATTAATGGGACCCGGTGTGGTCGTTGATTTAAGCGATCAAGCGGAAGACTTCGGCATCTACACACCGGAAGATATTACCAGCCGGGTTGAAGTAAGAGAAGGCGACATTTTGATCATTAACACAGGCTATCACAAGTATGGTTGGGATCAGCCGGAAGCCGATGAGCGCCGCTATATGCTGCGTCACCCCGGCCCAAGCATGTCATTTGTCAAATGGGCTCAAGACATGAAGCTCAAGTGGATCGGTGTTGACTGTGGAAGTGCTGACCACCCGATGAACACCAAGATTCGTGACTGGGAACCGGATGAAGCTGAAAAATGTGACAACTTGTTCCAAGAAAAATATGGCAAGGGTCTCAACGAAATCTACAAATGGCCGGAAGATTACCAAGCCATGCACATTCAAATGTTCCCCAAAAAATATGGTGAGATCATCCATGTTGAAAATGTGGGCGGACAGATCAATGAGTTGTCAAACAAGCGCGTAATCGTCGGTAATTTCCCCTGGAAATTCAAAGATGGTGAAGCAGCCTTCACTCGCGTTGTTGCTTTCGAAGAGCAAGAATAATCTACAATAACAATTTAAGAATCAACCATTACGGTTGGTTCTTTTTTTTGTTAGAACAACAACTCGAAAATCATAGCCGTTGAATACCCTTTTGAATCGGGTATTGATAAAATATACTCAGAAACTTTTTCGGAGGCACCATGTGATCACTTACCATGAAAACATTCCAACAAATTCTACCGATCTGACGAATCTTTATGACAGCGTGGGATGGACGGCTTACACCGAACATCCCGATAAGATGGAATGCATACTAGATCGATCGCTATGGTACCTGACAGTACGAGTAGATTCGGAACTGATCGGTCTTGTCCGGGTCGTTGGTGATGATTGTTCGATCATATATATTCAAGATCTCCTGGTCGACCCAAGATATCAGCGACAAGGGATCGGAGCGGAGCTGATCAGACGGACACTGGAACAATTCAGCCATGTCAGACAAATCGTCCTGGTGTCAGATAAAGAACCGGCGATAACCGCGTTTTACCGGTCAGTCGGCATGCAACCCATCGAACAAGTCGGCGGAGTCTGTTTTGTCCGCTATGCCAGGGAGGTATGAATTGAAGGATTTTATTATTATGAGCGCCGGGCCGACATCTGTCCATCCCAGGGTACTCGAAGCGTCTCGGCGGCCTCTGAAAAACACCGACCTTGATGCCAGTTATGTCGCCTTTCACAGAAAGACAGAGCAAAAAATCTCTCGCCTTTTACAAACTGATGCCAGGTCATTTATTATGCTGGGAGAAGCTATGCTGGGGCTTGATGGTGCAATGGCATCGCTGATCGAACCGGGGGATCGGGTGCTGGTTATTTCTAATGGACCATTTGGCTCCGGATTTCACGATATAGCCAGACGATATAGCGCAACAACAGTTGCTTTTGACGCTGATCCGCAACATGGTGTGAAGGTAGAGGAATTAGAAAAGTTTCTGGCGACCGATTCAGACTTCAAACTGGCGACGGTGGTCCACTGTGAAACGCCGACCGGCGTGACCAATGATGTTCATGCCATCGGAAAGCTGTTGCACCGATATCATATTTTGACGGTGGTCGATTCCGTATCCGGCATCGCCGGAGAACGGCTTGATTTTAATGAAGCCAAGGTCGACGTTGTGATCGGAGGGACCCAAAAATGTTTGTCCGCTCTGACGGGGCTTACCACCATTACTATCTCGCAACGTGCGCTCGACAGCATAACTGCCCGACAAGTGCCTGTGGCCGGATTTTATGCCAATTTTGAAAACTATCTTACGTCAACTGATGGTTTTGACTTTCCATACACCCAGAGTGATACCTTAGTCAATGCACTCGATGAAGCACTTGATATTGCCATCAGTCATGATTATGTCGAGCATCACCGTGAGGTTGCCGAATTGACCAGACAGTTTGTAGTGGACTTAGGCTATGAAATTTATGCCAAAGACTCTCGCTCGAACACGGTCACGACAGTACTTTTAAAAGACTGCCAGACGACAGAACAAATATTAGGTGCAATGCAAGACAGAGGTTATATTATTTCCGGGGCGATGACGGATTTGGCAGGAAAGGCGTTTCGAATCGGCCATATGGGACATAATATATCTGACAGAGCAAGGTATCTTTCAATGCTGGAAGCCTTGAAAGAAGTACTGACTCAATAAATGGGAGATGACGTTCAACACTCAAGAAAGACTGATAGTAAGTATCAGTCAACTCAGGAGGTAAAAATGAAGCAAACCTTTAAACTGCACAAGTATCTCAGTGAGCATATTATTGAAGGTTCGCCTAAAGTGTCGATTTACATGCCAACCCACCGCTCTATGCCTGATGCAAAACAGGATCCTATCTTATTTAAGAATTACGTCCAACAAGCGGAGCGGGAGTTGGAACAGAACTATAACAGGCGTCAGTGGCAACCGCTGATCGAATCTCTCGAACAATTGAATGAGGATCCCGATTTCTGGATCCACTCGACGGATGCATTGGCTATATTAGCTGATGAGACCGGTGTGGAGACCTTTCGACTGGAACAATCGATTCCCGGAAAAGTAGTAACCGGAAAACATTTTGACCTGATACCGCTACTGCGCTATTATGACACGATCTATTCCGGTTACCTGGTCGATATTGGACGTGACAGGGTGAATCTCTATCGGGTGAATCAAAATGGTGCGGAACAAGTTGAAGAGGAAGACTTAATTAAGAGCTTTCCGGAACTGTACGATGATTTGGACGCAGAACCGAGAATGCATGCCGGTGGCACCCGGGCCGATCTGTCAGTTATGCATGGAAACAAAGCCAAGCCTGAACTGGTGGAAAAAGACCGGATCAAATATTTCCGTTATATCGATGAGCAATTGAGAAAATATATCACCAAAGACACACCGGTAATCATCGCAGGAACAACAGAAAACGTAGCTGAATATAAGAGCCTGGCAAAAGGTGACTTCTATACTGAACAATCGATCGACCAACCTTTCGAATCGATTGAACAGCAACAACAGCCCGAGAGGCTCCGTGAGATTTTACGACCGCGTTATCGGGAGCGGATCAAGAAGCAGTTGGAAGAATTCGGTTACTTGACTTCTCAGGACAAAACAGTTGCCGGGGTCGAAAAAGTATCGGAACAAGCCGAACAACACCGGATCAGCACCTTGTTCATCAATAGTGATTATGAGCCGGACGACCGTGGCCAACTCAACAATATCATCGATCGAGTGATTGGCTCCGGTGGTGATGTGATCATATTGAGCGATGATAAAGTCGATGATAATATAGCTGCTACGTTGCGCTACTAAAGGAGACATTATGCCCGAACTACCTGAAGTCCAAACAGTCGCGAGTGGTCTTCAATCCGTCGTTGTCGGTAAAACAGTCGTGCAAGTCGAGCATGACTGGCCCAAGAGTTTCCCCAATTCTTTGCAAACAGTCGACGACCATCTGTTAGGTGCAACCATCACAAATGTCAGTCGTCGGGCAAAAATCATCCGGATGGATCTAAATACCGGCTGGGCAATCCTGGTACATCTTAAAATGACCGGTCAGCTGATCTACAATTTGGATATTTTTCCTGACTCAACAACCAGAGTGATCATGACATTCAGTGATGGGACGAAGCTTTATTTCAATGACCAGCGTAAGTTTGGATGGATGATTCTGATCGATCAAACTGAAATCGACCGATTGCCATTGATACAGCGACTCGGACCGGAACCTTTGAACAGAGATTTTACTTGGCAGGTGTTACGAGATCGGGCCATGAAACACAAACGTACCAGTATCAAGGCGACACTTCTTAATCAGTCTGTCCTGGCAGGCATGGGAAATATTTACACCGATGAAGCGTTGTTCCTGGCGGGGATCCAACCGGCAAGACTGACAGCTACATTGACTGATGAAGAGTTTAAACGCTTGCATCTGCATATCCGATCTGTCTTACAACAATCGATCGATCTGGGTGGCTCCAGTCGACAGAATTATCTGGCAGTCGATGGCTCAAAAGGCGACTATCTGGATGACCCCTATGTGTATGGCAGACAGGGACGGCAATGCAAGGTATGCGGTTCTGTGATTGAAAAAACAAAAGTTGCCCAGCGAGGCACACACAGTTGTCCGATATGCCAGATCTAGTTACACAAAGGCCTGTTTCCATTGGAACCAGGTCTTTTTTGTGTAAAAATTGGTGAAATCTTCACAATTATTACGATATTAACTTGTAAATTAACTTTAACAGGGATACAATATTATTAATAAGAATTAATTAGTTAACGCATAAAAATCAAATGGTAAGGAATATTCATATCTTAATATAGTTTGAGATGTAGGAGATAAACGTGCAATTTGAAGATTATAGGGAACGATTGAGCGCCAGGTTATTCTCAAATTTTGATTTGTACCGCGACATCACACTGGATGATTTACAAATTGACATGATGGCCTCATTTAAGAAAACGACAGAGCGTTATGTCCTACTTAAAAAAAATGTCCAATATCGTTTTAATACATTTGAGTATTTTTATCTGATCCAACAGGAGTCACTTTCACTGGACCAACTTAAAAATTTCATGGAGCGACTGACAGATCATATTGTGCAATCTACCGAGCCGGACCAGGATCATATGTCAAGTGATCATACGGTGATTTTTCATGTCAAAGAAAACCGACCGGAGGTAGCAGAATATGTTCAGAAGTATATATTCCGTAAGATGTTTAAACTGGGCTTCAATGGGTGGGTTCACATCGGTCTTGTAGTAGTTGATACTAACGGGAAAATCGTGTTTTCAAAACATCGAAAACAAAAACCATATCGATTTTTGGATGTTCAAACACAGTAGGAGGCGATTATGGCAATTGTGCTGGTATTGATTGCCTTGGTAATCTTTATTATTGCATATCTTACTTATGGCTCATGGTTAGCCAAAGAATGGGGGGTAGATCCATCCCGAACCACTCCGGCCCATACCATGAATGACGGAATCGACTATATGCCGGCTAGGCCGGCCGTACTACTCGGTCACCACTTTGCATCGATCGCAGGTGCCGGACCGATCGTTGGTCCGATCACTGCAGCCGTATTCGGTTGGGTACCGGTTTTCCTGTGGGTTGTTATTGGAAGTATTTTTGTAGGTGGTGTCCATGACTTCGGCTCACTGTTTACCTCGGTTCGCGAGAGAGGTAAATCGATTGGTTTTATCATCAATAAAACCGTTGGGGATACTGAAAAGAAACTATTTGATATTTTTAGCTGGTTGACATTACTTTTGGTAATAGCCGCCTTTGCAAATATCATCGTTACCAGCTTTGTCACCATTCCATCAGTCGCTACGACATCACTCTTGTTTATTGTGTTAGCGGTAATTTTCGGACTCGTCAACTCCCAAACTAAGCTTCCCTTGTGGTTGACCACGATCGTCGGTGTGGCGGCACTGTTTTTCTGTATTTTGGCAGGACAATGGTGGCCGATCATAGCCGGCCGTGGAACATGGTATATGATCATCATGGCCTACATTTGGGTCGCCTCGACTGTTCCGGTCTGGATCCTGTTACAACCGAGAGATTATCTAAATTCTTTCCTGCTCTATGCAATGATCATATTTGCTGTGATCGGGATCATAGTCTATCGGCCCAGCCTGCAATTAGAGGGGTTCACTTCGTTTATGCCCACAAAGAACAACTTCCTGTTCCCGATGTTGTTTATTACGATTGCTTGTGGAGCGATTTCGGGCTTCCACTCGTTGGTTGCTTCAGGTACCACTTCCAAGCAAGTCGATTCCGAGAAGGATATTAAGCTTGTCGGATATGGTGCGATGCTGATCGAAGGCATGTTGGCTGTAGTAGCCCTGATTTCAGCTGCCTATCTGACCCAACCGGAATATGCTGAACTGATGAAGGGCACGCCGAACAATGTCTTTTCGACCGGTTTGGCGACCTTTATGGCAACGATCGGGATACCGTTTGAATTCGGTAAAACCTTTGTAGCTCTAGCCATCAGTGCATTTGCCCTGACTTCACTCGACACGGCAACCCGGATAGGGCGCTATATCTTCCAGGAATTCTTTTTGACGGAAGAACAAGTTGAAACCGGCCAGACACCCATAATTTCTAACATGTATGTTGCTACCACAATTACTGTTCTGATGGGAGGCCTGCTCGGTTGGAGTGGTTATGCGGTGGTTTGGCCGATATTCGGTTCCGCTAATCAGTTGCTGGCAGCCATGGCACTGTTGGCGGTTGCTATGTGGCTCAAGAGTAAAGGTAGAAATCATAAAATGATCATCTTACCGATGATATTTATGTTTGCTGCCACTCTGTCGGCCCTGGCATTGTTGATTTACAATCATACCAGTCTGCTCATGGCAGGCGAGGAAGGAAGCGTGCCTCTGCTGATCATAGCAATTGCACTCATCATCCTGGCGATTGTATTGATCTATCGGACCTGGAAGCATTTGCGCAGTGAAACTCCAGCTAACACATAAGGCATTACATTACTTAAAGAAAAAACAGATCGACGTAATTACCGTTGATCTGGATAGTTTTGGCACCTGTCTTCCGGTATCGGTAGCTACAGTGCTTGAAGCACCACCTCAAATCAAGCCGGAACTGTATGACAAATACCTGGTGGATGGGATCACCATCTTTGTCTTTGAGCCGATGGAGTTTCGGGGGAATGTGATCAGGATCGATCTTCAGAAGAAACTTTTCGGCCAAGCCCACCTGGTAGCGGGTGATCTGAGGCTGACCTGATGATTTGCTCCAATGTCTATTCTCGGACTAAATCCCGGCGCAGGGCAAAGAGGGGCCAATAGACCAAGAAGGAGGTACTTCATGGTAACTACTGTCAAAGAGTTATTTGATGCTATTGTTGTTTTTGAAAACAATGTCGGCAAATTATATGACAACATCTCTGATGATGTCAAAAAACAGTATGGTGTATTCTTTGAGAATATGGCTAAAGATGAATATCGCCACGCCAAGATATATAAGGCACTGGGTGATCAGGCTCAGGATGAAGAAATGACGTTGACCGATCCAAAGGATGTTGCATATGTCCAAAGCCTGATCGAAGGCACATCGTTTGATGCTGAAGGTAAGTTGATCGACGATATCAAAGGCGTCAAAAGTAAGCATCAGGTGCTCGACGTCGCTGAACGAGTAGAACGAGAAGCCATCCAGTATGTGTTTGAACTCAGTCGACTGTTTCCTGATTTTGCCAAAGACCAGGTGACGATCTTGCTTGAAGAAGAACAAAACCATCTTCAAATGGTACTTGATCGTAAGAAGGAGGCAGAGATCGGTTATATTCTGCTCTAAGTCTCATCCAGACAGCCCTTCGGGGCTGTTTTTTCTTGTGAGAAACAACTCCAAAAGGAAGGCCCCTCCGCGAAGAGGGGCTGATCTTATTTGATGTCTAAGATATCAAACTGTGTTTCCTGTTGATTACCGGCCACCTTGATCGTATCACCGACTTCAAGAAATACGGCTTTCGCTCCCAGGGATTTAGCGGTAGCAACATAGATGATGTCATCATCTTCTGCTTTGATAAAGTATATCGTGTTACCGTCGATAACGACCTGTTTCATCTCTTCGATTGTGATCGTGACTTCCAGTGTTTCACCCACCGGCTCAGGGTCTGCTGCATTCGCCAGCAGATAGCTGTTGACTGCTTCTTGCGGGGTATTGCCGATGTATACATTTTCGAAACGCTGGGCATCGACAATGGCAAACATCTTAGCGATCGAGGCATCGTCTTTGAGTCCGACGAAGTAGACCGGCCGATTTGTCAGGTTTAACACCACGGGGAAGGCGGAATGGTAGTCTTTTTCCTGCACCTTACCCTGAGCTGAATCCATCGCGGCGTACTCTGTCGCTGATGGGACCGAATACATCTTGGTTTCCTTTGTCCGGAGATTGACATAGTAAAAACCGAGGTTTGAGGTATCGCTCCTGACAGAGGTTACACCGGTCACCATAAAAATATCGGTTCCGATCGAAATATAATTGTAGCCATCCGTTGTTGAGGTAACATTTCTCTGACCAAAAACGGAGTTGATAAAGCCGTTGGAATAGAGTCCTCTCCAGTCGAGCTGCCTTATCATCAGTTCAGAGGGGAACACCCGGTCGACCCATTCAGGAGCCTCATCGATACCATACTTGGTGCTCTCTCCCGTATTGGCATCAGTAATGATGACACCTTTGACATCGAGGCCGCCGAAGAAGAAGATCCGTTTGGTCAAAACCGGCGTGATATAGTAGGCATCACCATTGTCGTCCAGCTCAAAGTTCATCTCGCCAAACATGTCAAATGGGTATTGGAAGCGGATATGACGTCTAATATTTCTCATCAGGTAATCGGAATTGGAATAGAAGATAGGACGCTCTAGCAGGTTGAGATTTGCTTCCTGACTCGTCATGTCAACACTGATATAGTGTTGGATCCCGTTGCGGAAGTTACCGAGATATTTAATCAGGTCATAATACTTCAGCGGCGAGATCCGTATCGGTTTGCCTGCCAGATTGATTTGGGAATAATCGGTGGCGATGTCAAACTGGCTGACCAGTTCACCCACTTGACCCATTTGTTTTTCACCAAGAACAACGGCAGCTTCACGGTCAACGATCGGGATCTGATCCATACTGATGCGGCTGACATCTTCCGAAAAAGTGCCGGGTTGGACATCAATTAACGAGGCGTACCGTTTGGCGTGAAAGAAGGGTCCACTAAACAAGGATAGTATGATCGGTATCACGATCAATACGATAAGTAATATGCCACCGATCCCGGCAAAGAAACTTTTGTGATCTTTTCCGATGATCAGGTTCAGGAAATTAAAGATGACCAATGCCAGGATGAAGAAGGTGTAGAACTCCATGCTCATTGGAATGATAGCCGGCAAAGCAAGAAAAGAGTAAATCAACATAATGACAGCAGTAATCAAACCGATCCACCAACTGCTGATGCCCCATTTCGACAATGGTTCCGATTTACCGGTTTCATCGACTTTTTCAAAACCGGGCTTTTTTCTATCCATCATCTTTTTGATGATATCTTCCAGATTAATGTTCTGTTTCATTCATTTCCCCCTTTGTGTATCGGTTTAATTATACCTCCTTTGGGCAACAATAACCTAGGGAGGAAGGATGAAATTATATATTAAACAAAAGGCGTTCTCTTTTGCCGACCGTTTTAGCATCTATGATGCGTCTGGAAATCCGAAATACTGGGCTGAGGGAGAACTGTTTACCATGGCCAAGCGGCTGCATGTTTATGATGAAGCCGGTGAAGAAGTCGTCACGGTAAAACAGGAGCTGTGGAACTGGCTACCGACATATGCGGTCTATTATAAAGGAAAGCAATTTGCCACCATCAGGAGCAGGTTCAGTTTGAGGCCTCGCTATGAAATCGAAGGGCCGGGCTGGTTGGTAGAGGGTAATTTTATGGGACTCGACTATACGATTTCTTCTGATTCAAGGCAGATCGCTACGATCAATAAAAAATGGATGAGTTGGGGTGACAGTTATGAAGTCGACATTGATGATCCGATCGATGAGTTGCCTGTCCTGTCCGTTGTGCTGGGGATAGATGCTGCAGTAGCATCAAGTGGAAAATAATTTGTCAACAAAAAAACCGGCATAAACGACCGGTCGGAATACTTATGGTGGAAAATAGCATAAGTAAGTGATACTTATTTTGGTGGTTTACGTTTCCGGAGATAACCCATGATAGCCATCACAAACAAAAATACCGCCAATGTACCCAGGGATAGCTTAAGGGTCATCGGTGTATTCGGATCTTTTGATAGAAACTGATAAACGATTAACGCCACCAGCCCCATTAGGGTGAAGCTTAGACTGCGATCCAATTTTTTCATCAAGCCCTCCTTAAGGACATTTTAGCACAAAGAGGAATTATATGACGATAGAACAAGTAAGACAGACCATCCGCTCTCAGGCGGAAGAGAAACGACGCCTCAGCAATCAAAAGCGTGGAATCAGCGACAGCATCGGCACACCGCTGGGAAAGGTCCGCCCGTTGGCCAAAAAGCTGGGGCACCGGCCTGACATGGCTCGCCAGTTGTGGTCCGGTGGAGTGTATGAAGAACGACTCTTGGCGATGATGATCATCAAACCTGATGATTTGAGTCCGGATGAAATCGAAAATTGGGTGACACAAGCTGATCCGCTTCTAAGTGATGAGCTGGCTTTTCGAGTGCTTAAAACGCGAGAACTTGATCTTGATCACTGGAAGGGGCGGAGTGATAAGTTAGAACGCTTTGCCTGGATGCATCAGGCTGCCACGATAAAGCAGACCGGACCGACCTCGGATGAAGATTTAGAAATAATGCGCAGGGACATGAAACAGGCACCTAAGCTGATCCAGGAAGGCATAAATCGGTTGTTGGTAGAAACCGGTCTGGCTTATGATGAATTACTGCCCAAAGTTCTGGAAATCGCTGAAGAAATCGGTCCCTGGGATGATAGGGTCGTTCATCCG
>LSQX01080930.1_pt2 | contig 13528 bp, 11 predicted proteins | sample 654561 | NCBI WGS metagenome assembly LSQX01 (sample SAMN04489861, study PRJNA283612) | anaerobic digester metagenome | isolation source: 4 biogas reactors fed with cattle manure at either 37C or 55C with and... | place: Denmark: Kongens Lyngby | collected 2014 | reverse complement strand
ACCAGGCCGGCGAGGATCAGGGAGGCGGAGGCGCGCAGGTCGGTGGCCATCACCGGGGCGCCGCTGAGGGCGGGTACGCCGGTGACGGTGGCGCGGGTGCCTTCGATCTGGATGTCGGCGCCCAGGCGCATCAGCTCGTTGACGTGCATGAAGCGGTTTTCGAAGATCCGCTCGTCGATGGTGCCGATGCCTTCGGCGATGCAGTTCATGGCCATGAACTGCGCCTGCATGTCGGTGGGAAAGCCGGGGTGCGGCTCGGTGACGATGTTGACGGCCTGCGGGCGGCGGCCGCGCATGTCGATGGTGATGCGGTCGCCTTCAACGGCGGGCTCGGCGCCGGCTTCGGCGAGCTTCTCCAGCACCGCGGTCATGGTCTTGGCGCGGGTGCCGGTGGCGGTGACGTGGCCGCCGGTCATGGCGGCAGCGACGAGGAAGGTGCCGGCTTCGATGCGGTCGGGCAGCACGGCGTGGGTGCCGCCGGCCAGGCGTTCCACCCCGTGGACCACGATCCGGCCGGTGCCGGCGCCTTCGATGTCGGCGCCCAGGGCGATGAGGCAGTCGGCCAGGTCGACGATCTCCGGCTCGCGCGCGGCGTTTTTCATCACGGTGGTGCCTGTGGCCAGGCTGGCGGCCATCAGCGCGTTCTCGGTGGCGCCGACGCTGACCATGGGGAAGCGGATGAGCCCGCCCTTCAGCCGGTCGGCGCGGGCGCGGATAAAGCCGCGCTCGACTTCAACCTGCGCGCCCAGCGCCTGCATGGCGTGGATGTGCAGGTCCACGGGGCGCGAGCCGATGGCGCAGCCGCCGGGCAGCGAGACCTCGGCGGCGCCGTGGCGGGCCAGCAGCGGGCCGAGCACCAGCACCGAGGCGCGCATGGTGCGCACCAGCTCGTAGGGGGCGACGTGGCCGGTGGCCGGGCACGGGTTGATGAGGAAGCGCGAGCCGGCGAGGTCGTGCTCCACCTGCGCGCCCAGCTCGCGCAGCAGGCGCGCGGTGGTCAGCACGTCCTGCAGGTTGGGCACGTTGGAGATTTCCACCGGGCCGTCGGCCAGCAGGGCGGCGCACAGGATCGGCAGGACGGCGTTCTTGGCGCCGGAGATGGCGACTTCGCCGTTGAGGGCGCGGCCGCCGGTGATGAGGATTTTCTTCATGCGCGGTACGGTCAGCCTTCCGCCTGGTCCGGGGTGAGCGTACGCAGGGCCAGGGCGTGGATTTCGCCGGTGTCCATGCGGTCGCCCAGGGTGGCGTAGACCATGCGGTGGCGGGCCAGGGGCAGCTTGCCGCGGAAGGATTCGGAGACCACCAGCGCCTCGAAGTGGACGCCGTCGGCGCCCTGCACTTCCACCCGGGCGCCCGGGAGGCCCTGTTCGATCAGTTCACGGATGATGTTTGCGTCCAACGTGCGCCAGCTCCGGCTTGTGAAGCCCGCCTGAGCGATCGGCCCGCGGCAGCGCGCAGGCAGGGATATCCAGGGCGGGACATGCGTAAAATGAACCAGTTAGCCTAACGGAAAGCGCCCGGCTTGGACATGCCCGACCCCGCAACGCACCCGCCCATGGATACGCGCTCCGCCGCCACTTTCGCGGAAAACGGGCGGCGCGTGATCAAGATCGAGATGGACGCCCTGCAGGCCGTGCACGACCGGCTGGACGGCGCGTTCAGCCAGGCCTGCGAGCGGATCCTGGCCTGCNNACGGCGACTTCTCGCGCGCCTGCGCGCTGCTGCTGGCCTGCCGCGGCCGCGTGGTCTGCACCGGGATGGGCAAGTCCGGCCACGTCGCGCGCAAGATCGCCGCCACCCTGGCCTCCACCGGCACGCCGTCCTTCTACGTGCATCCCGGCGAGGCCGGCCACGGCGACCTGGGCATGATCACCGACGCCGACGTGGTGCTGGCCCTGTCCTATTCCGGCGAGTCGGACGAGATCCTGATGCTGCTGCCGGGCCTGCGCCGCCAGGGCAACGTGCTGGTCGCCATGACCGGCCGCGAAACCTCCACCCTGGCCCGCGAGGCCGACGTGCACCTGGACGTGAGCGTGCCGGCCGAGGCCTGCCCGCTGAGCCTGGCGCCGACCTCCAGCACCACCGCCAGCCTGGCGGTGGGCGATGCGCTGGCGGTGGCGCTGCTGAACGCGCGCGGCTTCACCGCCGATGATTTCGCCCGCTCGCACCCGGCCGGGGCGCTGGGCCGGCGCCTGCTGCTGCACATCCGCGATGTGATGCACGGCGGCGACGACGTGCCGCGCGTGAACGAAGGCGCGACCCTGGCCGAGACCCTGCTGGAGATCAGCCGCAAGCGCTTGGGCCTGACCTCGGTGGTGGACGGCGAAGGCCGCCTGCTGGGGCTGTTCACCGACGGCGACCTGCGCCGCACCCTGGCCGACGAGTCGGTGGATATCCGCACCGCGAAGATCGCCGACGTGATGACCCCCTCGCCGGTGACCATCGGCAGCGACGCGCTGGCCGTGGAGGCCGCCCGGCTGATGGAAACCCGCAAGATCAACGGCCTGCTGGTGGTGGACGAGGCCAACCGGGTGGTGGGCGCGCTCAACATCCACGACCTGCTGCGGGCGCGGGTGGTGTGATGATCGGAGCCCCCACCCGCGACCCCGCCGTGCTCTCCCGCGCCGCCCGCATCCGGCTGGCCTGCTTCGACGTGGACGGCACCCTCACCGACGGGGGTGTCTACATGAACGGCGAGGGGGCCGAATTCAAGCGGTTCGACATACGTGACGGCATGGGGATCGTCCGCCTCCGGAAGGCCGGGGTGGAGGTCGCGCTGATCAGCGGAAGACACTCTCCGGCAACGGAGCGGAGGGCGAAAGATTTGGGAATCACCCGTCTCTACAACGGCGTGGGCGACAAGATGCCCGTGCTTTCCGCTCTTCTTGAAGAGCTCGGGATCACCCTGGAGGAAACGGCCTACATGGGGGACGATGTGAACGACGTGGACTGTCTCCGTGCCGCCGGACTCGCCCTTGTCCCCGCCGACGGCGTTCCCGAGGCCCGCGCCGCGGCGGATTACGTTACGGCCCGGGCGGCGGGAAGAGGGGCTGTCCGTGAGGCTGCTGAACTCATCCTCACAGAAAACGGGAGGAAAAGGATTTGAGTCGAAGGGGAAAAACGTTCGGGCTTCTCGACAGGTACGTTCTCAAGGAGCTTTCCGGCTCCTTTCTTTTCGGCGTCACGGCCTTCACCATGGTGTTCGTGGCAGGAGACCTGCTGTTCCAGGCGGCGAACCTCATGATCGAGCAGGGGGTCTCTCTCGCGGTGGTGACACGGCTTTTCGTCTATCGCCTTCCCGAGGTAGTGGCCATGACCCTTCCCATGGCGAGCCTTCTCTCCTCCCTGCTGACCTTCAGCCGCCTCTCGACGAACAGCGAGCTGGTGGCGCTGAAGGCTGCTGGCATTCCGTTCCACCGCATTCTCCGTCCCGTCTTTTTCGCCTCGATTCTGGTGGGGATCGGGGCCCTTGTGGGCAACGAAACCCTCGTCCCCTTTTCCAACAGGGCGGCGGAGAACCTCATGAAGTTTGAGGTCATGAAAGAAAAGCCCTCCATGCTCAAGGAAAAAGTCTTCCTCCGGGAGGAGAGCAGGGGGGTCCTCCAGCGGGTGATCTACCTGGACCAGCTTAAGGCACGGGAGGGCACCATGAAGGACGTGATCATCCAGGAGTTCGACGGCGGCCGTCTCAGCCGGATTTCTCTCGCAGACAACGGGATATGGGGCGACGGTGAATGGTGGCTCCAGGACGGCCAGGTTTTCGAGGTCACCCCGGAGGGACGGGTCAACCCCCTTCTCCGGTTCGAGCGGCAGAAGCTCCAGCTGAACCTGACCCCTGCCCAGGTGGAAAAAGCGTCCCGCAAGCCCTCCGAGATGAGTTCCACGGAACTTCTCGTCCAGATAGCCCTCCTGTCAAAGGAAGGACGGAACCTGGCCCCCCTCAGGGTTATGTTCCACCTCCGGCTCGCTCTTCCCTGGGCAAGCGTGGTCCTTGCCGTGCTCGGCGCCAGCCTCGGTGTCCGGTCAAGCAGGGCGGGTCCGGGAATCGGCTTCGGTCTCAGCGTCCTTATCGTGTTCGCCTACTACGTCACCATGTCCTTCAGCCGCGCTCTCGGCGAGGCCGGCTACCTTTTTCCTGCCGTTTCGGCCTGGATACCCAACGTAACATTCCTCCTCGTGGGAGGATACTTCGCCCGCAGGGCCAACGGTTAGAAGAACTGAAAGGAATGATCTCATGAGTGCTTTTTCTGGGAGGGTGGCTCTCATAGCCGGTGCAGGAGCCCTGCCGGAGGAAACTGCCCGCCGGATGTCCGGGGCTGGCATGGATGTGACAGTCTATTCCTTCGGGCCCGGAGGCGAAAGCCGTTTCCCCTTCCTCGACAGCGGCCGGGTCCTGTCCCTTCTCTCCCTGCCGGGCGCCGGGGGGAAAATCAGCCTTCAGGCACTGCTCGCCGACCTCAAAGGGAGAGCCATTCCGGCGGTGTGTCTCGCAGGTTTTGTCCCCAAGACCCTCATGTACGGCAGCGCAATCGATCCGTCTCTCCTCCGGGTTCTCTCCCCAGGGGACAATGATGACCACAGCCTTCTCGGCCGCATCGTCGCCGCCTTCGAAAGCTTCGGCTTTTCCGTCCTCCCCTATGCCGGCTTTGTCGGTGAAAGCATTGCCCGGAAAGGATTCGTAGCGGGAAGGAAGCCTTCGGAGCAGGAACTGGAGGACGTGAACTGCGGAAAGAGAATCCTGTCCGGCACCCTTCCCCTTTCCTTCGGCCAGTCCGTCGTTGTGGCACGGGGTGCCGTGGCTGCCGTCGAGGCAATGGAAGGCACGGACGAAATGGCCCGAAGGGCGGGGGTGCTGCTCTCCGGAGCGGGAGGCGTGCTGGTGAAGATGATGCGCCCCGATCAGGATATCCGGTTCGATCTTCCCACTGTGGGAACGGAAACCCTCAGGGTCATGGCGGCGGCGGGCCTGACGTGCCTTGCCGTCGAGGCGGGACGGACGATCATCCTGGACCGTCCCGAATTCGCTTCCCTTGCGGAAAATCTCTCAATCGCCGTGGAGGGCATCACCCCGTGACGCCGGCCGGGCGGGGAGTATTTTTCAGCTGCGGCGAAGTGTCCGGTGACGGTTACGCCGCCGGTGTGGCCGCAGCACTCCGGAGAAGGGGGGTCATCGAACCTTTTTTCGGCATGGGCGGCCCCCTTGCCGCCGGAGGGGGAGCGGAAGTGGTCCGCGATTCCCGTTCGCTTCATCTCATGGGGATAGCGGACGTCCTTCCGGCCATTCCCCGCCTTCTCCGCCTGAAAAATGACCTCGTCCGCCTCGTTCTTCACCGCCGGCCCCGGGCCGTCCTCCTCATCGACAGCCCGGATTTCCATCTTCCCCTTGCCGCGGGGCTCAGAAAAAGCGGATGGCGGGGACCCATCGTGTACGCCGTGCCCCCCACAGTGTGGGCGTGGCGTGCGGGCAGGGTGAAAAACCTCCGGCGGGACATCGATCTTTGCCTCCCCCTGTTCGGATTTGAGCACGACTACCTCCTTCGGTCCGGTGTGAACTCGGCCTGGAAGGGGCATCCTTTCGTCGACGACTTTCCTGTTCCCTTTCCGGGGGAGACGGTCCCGAAACTGATCGCCCTCCTCCCGGGGAGCAGGCGCTCGGAAGTTTTTCGGCTCCTCCCCCCCCTGAAGGAATGCGCGTCTCTTCTGGAAGAAAGGGGCTACCGTCCTGTCTTTTCCGTCGCTCCCGGAATGCCTGAGGATCTCAGGACCCGTCTTCGGGAGGAATTGAAAGGGCATGAGACCTGGGAAGGGCAGGGGAGGGACCTCATGGCGAGCAGCGCCGCTGTCGCCGGGGCGAGCGGCACGGCTGCCGTGGAGGCCATGATGCTCGGCAAGTTCATGGCCGTTCTCTACAAGGGAGGATTCCTCTCCTGGCTCGTCTGGAAGACCATGATACATACGCCCTTCATTTCCATCCCCAATCTTCTCGCCGGAGAGGAACTGTACCCGGAATTCCTCCAGGAAGAGGCCACAGGCAGGAACGCCTTCTCGGCCCTGACGGGATTCCTTGAGGACGAGCGGGCCGCGGAGCATGTCCGGGCAGGCCTCCTGTCGGCCCGGAGGGCCATGGGGCTCCCGGGAGCCGTGGACTTCTGGGCGGAGCGGATTGAGGCCTTTTTCCCTGGAAACGGGGACTTCCGGGAGGGGAGGGGAGGAGAGTGAAACCAATTCTCCTTCTCGCAAACGGGCCGGGAGAGCTCTGGGGCTGGGTCCGCCCCATGATCCATGAACTGCGCAGCCGTTCGCGAAAAGTGACCCTCCTGCTCCTCCCCTGCCAGTTCGCCTCAGGAGAGGAACGCAGGGTCGCCGAAAGCCTGACCCCTGACGAACTCCGAGGCCCTTCGTCCCTCGCCGGTACGCTGGAGGACGCGCTGATCCTGGGAAGAAAAGCGGAAGCTGTCCTCCAGATGGGTGGAGACCTGCTCTGGGGCCGGATTGCCTCCAAAGCTGGACGGACGCCCCTTTTATGCTATGCTTACGGCAGAAAACAAGGCCTTTCCCGGTGCGACAGGGTCTTCACAGCCTTTCCCTCCATGGCGGAAGCAATGGGAGGCGGAGTACAGGTTGCCGGGGATCTTGTCAGGGATTCTCTCGCTCTCGACGGGCAGGATTCTTCAGGAGAAGATACGGAGCCGGCGGTCCTGTTTTTCCCCGGAAGCCGGGCTGCCATCCGGGAGTTTTCCTTCCCCTTTCTCAGGGGAATGCTCCCTTTTCTGAAAAAACAGGCCCCGGGATGGCGTTTTCGCGTCGTCCTCTCCCCGTTTTCCACGCAAGGAGAGGAAGAGGCATGGCATTCCGAAGGCTTTTCAACCGCCAGGGGCGGCGAGGCCTTTCGGGGAGCGGAATTTGCCGTCACCCAGCCGGGGACCAATACCCTTGAACTCATGCACCGGGGAATTCCTTTTTGTGTGCTCGTTCCCTTCGCCTCTCTGCGGAAAATTCCCCTTCCCGGAATTTTCGGGCTGGTCGCCTCTCTTCCGGGGATCGGGCCGAGGCTTCGGGAAACGGTTCTCAGGCGCAGAAGGAGGAAAATGGAACTTCTGGCCTGGCCGAACCGCCTTGCCGGGCGGATGCTGGCGGAAGAATGTATCGGTGACTATTCCCCCGAAACGGCGGCAGAGTTCGTGATCTCGTGGCTCCGGGACCAGCCCGGGAGGGACGCGCTCCGGGATGCCCTCGGGGAAACGGCTGCATCGGCGCCTCAGGGCGCTGCCGTCCGGATCGCCGACGAAATAGAAAGGATGACTCTCAGGGTATGAGCCTGATGACAACGCAGCAGGGCGGCGAAAGCCAGGGAAAGAAATCGGTATACCTCAGGCTTCTTGCCAGCGCCCGGCCGTACAGGAAGCGGTTTTACCTGGCGGTGGGATGCATGCTCATCGCCTCGGCCTGCAACGTGGTTCCCCCGTGGCTTCTCAAGAACGTGGTGGACGATGTGCTCATCGCCCGAAATCTTGCCATGCTGAACGCTCTTCCCTTCATCCTGGTGGGGCTCTTCGCCGGGAAAGGCATTGCGTCCTACGGACACCAGTACCTGATGAACTGGGTGGGCCAGAACGTGGTCATGGATCTTCGGCTCCGCCTTTACGACCACCTCCAGAGAATGTCTCTCCGGTACCTCTACGGCAGCCGGCTGGGAGAGATAATGTCCAGAATTACCAACGACGTGACCATTCTCCAGAACCTGGTCACCTCCGTGGTGGTCAACCTGGTGGTCCAGTCGGTCACCTTCATCGGAATGGTGGGGTTTCTCCTGTACATCAACTGGAAGCTCACCCTCATAACCTTCGCCATCCTTCCTCTCACTGTCCTTATCCTCGACCGGGCTGCAAAAAAACTCCGCACCGTGGGGCACGCCATACAGAGCGAGCTTGCGGGACTGTCTGCAGTTGTGCAGGAGGCCTTTTCAGCGGTGCGCATCGTCCGCTCCTTCGCCACCGAGGATCTTGAGCTGGCCAGATTCCGGAAGAGCAACAGGGAAAACTTCAGGGCGGTAATGCACGGCGTCCAGGTGCAGGCGGCCCTCGCCGCCATCATCGAACTGGTTCTCATCTCCGCACTGGCTGTCATCCTCTGGCTCGGAGGGAGAGAAGTGGTGGGGGGCGGCCAGACGCCGGGAGAGCTCATCGCCTTCCTCGGCTACCTCGGATTCCTCGTCCAGCCGATCCGCGTCTTCACTTCCGTGGTCAGCTCCATGCAGCTGGGCCTCGCCGCAGCCGAGAGAATTTTCGGCCTCCTGGACATTCCGGCTGAGACCCAGTCCCCGGCGAACCCCGTGCCCCTGGGAGTGCTGGAAGGCCGCGTCGTTTTCAGGAACGTCACCTTTTCCTATACCGAGGGGCAGCCGGTGCTCCGGGATATCTCACTGGAAATTTCCCCGGGCGAAAAGGTGGCCCTTGTGGGTCCCACGGGCTCGGGCAAGTCCACCCTTGCCGACCTCATTCCGAGATTCTACGACCCCGACAGCGGGGCAGTGCTCGTGGACGGTGCGGATGTGCGGCAGGTAGACCTCCGGGAGCTGAGAAAGCAGATCGGCATCGTCCCCCAGGAATCGCTCCTGATGAAGGGGACCATTGCCTTCAACATCTCTTACGGTCTGCCGGAGCTTTCCCAGGAGCAGATACGGGAAGCCGCGGAAATCGCGGGCATCCTCTCCTTCATCGAATCCCTCCCCGAAGGCTTCGAGACGGAGGTGGGGGAGCGGGGCGTCACCCTCAGCGGTGGCCAGAGGCAGCGCATTGCCATCGCCCGCGCGGTGGTCCGCAACCCGAGAATACTCATCCTCGACGAGGCCACATCCTCCCTTGACCTCGAAGTGGAACGGCAGGTCCAGGAAGCCATGAACCGGGCCATGAAGGGGCGGACCTCACTCGTCATCGCCCATCGCCTTTCCACCATCAGGAACGCCGACCGGATCGTGGTCCTCGACGGAGGGCGGATCGTGGAGCAGGGACGGCACGAGGACCTTCTCGCAGGGGGCGGGATCTACTGCAGGCTCCACAACCTCCAGTTCGACCGGGGGTCAGGCCAATGAGCCTTCTCAAAAGCTACCTGTCCTTCGCCAGGGGAGAAAAGCCCCTTTCCCTTTGGGGGGCCACCTACCCCTTCGGGCTCGTGGCCAGGGGCGTGGTTTCCCTCCGGAACTTCGCCTACGACCACGGGATCGTTCCGCCCGCTGAGCCGCCCCTTCCCGTGATCAGCGTAGGGAACATCACCCTGGGCGGGACGAACAAGACCCCCTTTGTGGAAATGCTGTGCCGCATGCTCCTCGAGGCGGGCATCCCCGTGGGGATCGTCAGCAGGGGATACGGCGGAAGGACTATTGACCCGGTGGTCATATCATCCGATTTGCTCCGGAAACAGGACGGTTTCTGCGCCGAAGAAATTGCCGCCCTCCGTGGTCTCGTTGGTGACGAACCGCTGCTGCTGGCCTCCCGGCTGCGGGGCGTCCCCGTGGCTGTGTCAAAGGACAGGCTGCGGGACATCGAAGCTCTTTCGTGCCGGAACGTGAAGCTCATCGTCGCAGACGACGCATTCCAGCACCGGCGGATGGCACGAGATGCCGACATTGCCCTGGTGGACGCCTGCTGCCCCTTCGGCAACGGCTGGGTGGCCCCTGCGGGTATCCTCCGGGAGCAGCCCTCGGTGCTGTCCAGGGCTTCCATGGTGGTGATCACCAAGTCGGACCAGGTATCTGCTGAAAAGCTGGGCCGACTGGCGGACGAGATACGCCGGTTCGTGCCGGAGGAAAAAATCTTCTTTTCCAGGCTCTCCGTTCCCACCTGGCGCCGGTGGAACGGGTGCTGGGGAGAGGATAGCTGCGGCGCCCCGCGAACCGTCCTTGCCTTTTCCGCCATAGGAAGTCCCGAGAGCTTCCGCAGGTCCCTTGAGCAGCGGGGAATCGCCATCCTCAGGGAACACCGGTTCAAGGACCACCACAGGTACGGCTCCGAGGACATGGAGATGCTGGAGCGCGCCTTCATCGAATCCGGCGCGGAGGCTATGGTCTGCACCGAAAAGGACATCTACAACCTTCCCACGGACTGGAAGCCCTCCCGGGACATTCTCGTGCCCCTCATCTCGACGGAACTCGACGATGAACCCAGATTCCGCAAGGCCCTGGCGGAAACCCTCCGGCCGAGAATTGTTGTGGCGTCCAACGGATACGGCGAGGACTCCATGGGTGCCCTCCTCGCCCGAAAACTGAAGGAGCGTTTTCCAGGCGCTGCCGTATCCTCCTTTCCCATCGTGGGAAAGGGAGAACATTACGCCAGGGAGGGGATTCCAGTGGATTCCGTTCCCGAGGATTCCCCCAGCGGCGGAGTCATCAAGTACCGCTTCTCCGATCTCTGGAGGGATCTCCGTTCGGGGCTCCTGAGGTCCATCTCCCGGCAGATGGGGGCCTGGAAGAGGCTCCGGGGGACTATCCGCACCCCCGTCTGCGTGGGGGACGTCTACCTTCTGCTTCATGCCCTGTGGGGGCAGGGGCAGCTCCCGGTGCTGGTGGCCACGGCGAAGACGGTCTACCTCAGCGGGCACTGGCGCCTCGAACGGTTCATCATCAAGCACAGAAGCCGCATCGCCTGGACCCGGGACAGGGATACAGCCGAAGAGCTTCTACGGTCAGGCGCATCCGCCCGCTTCGACGGCAATCCCATAATGGACCTGACCTGTGATAATACTATCGAGAGGGTGTCATGGGGTGAAAAGGACGGTTTCCGGGTGCTCCTCCTTCCCGGCAGCCGCCGCAGGGCCTACGAGGACGTCCGCCTCCTCCTCGACGCCGTGGAGCTCCTGAGCGAACGTATGGCCTGCTCGTACCTCATGGTGATCGCCCCCACCCTCCGCATGGAGGAGCTTCTGGCCTCCTGCCGGGGGTGGACCTCCTTCGAGGAGGACGGACGAAAGGGAATACGGAAAGGAAAGGCCTCCATATTCTTCTTCTTCGGTCCCCTCCCTGCCGTTACGGGGGGAGCCCACCTGCTCATCGGCCTGGGCGGCACGGCGAACCAGGTCTGCGCCGGCATGGGGGTTCCCGTGGTGTCAATAGAGGAGAAGGGGAAGTTCGTGCAGAAAAAACTGCTCGGCGAATCGGAGCTCCTCGTTCCGGCCACGGCCCGGGACCTTGCCGAAGGAGCGGAGAGAATACTCTCCGACGATGAACTCCGCCTCCGGATGGCCAGGGAGGGGCGGGAGCGTCTCGGCGGCCCCGGCGCACTGGACATGGTGGTGGAGCACACCGCGTCCGTCATGGGATGGGGACTCCGGTGCGATGTGTACAAAAGGCTGTCGGAGCGCTGGAGCAGCGAATGATCTTGATTTGTCATCCTGAGGAGCGTAGCGACGAAGGATCTGCCTTTGATTTTGACCTGCCTCAAGGGATTTCGGTTCTGGTTTGCCCTGAATTAAAAACGAGATCCCTCGTCGCCTGAAACCGCTCCTCGGGATGACAGAAAGGCTTGTCATCCCGAGCAGAGCTCTTTTTCATCCTGAGGCGTTTGTTTCTGTCATCCTGAGGCCGGCCTCTTGGCCGAAGGATCTCGGGCCTGATTTGTCATCCCGAACGAATGTGAGGGATCTCGGGGTTGATTATGTGATTCCTCAAAACCAGATTCTTCGCTCCGCTCAGAATGACAGCACGGCTTGTCATCCCGAGCAACGCGAGGGATCTCGGGGCAGGCATGTCATCCTGAGGAGCGCAGCGACGAAGGATCCCGGTTCTGGTTTGCCCTGAATCAAAAAGACAGACAAACAAAGGGCCTGGTTTGTCATCCTGAACGGAGTGAAGGATCTGGTCCTAGGGCTTCAAAAAACCAGATTCTTCCCCTGCGGGGATGCTTCGCGATCGTCGCTTCGCTCCTCAGAATGACATAATTACGGACAATTAAAGGATGAGTACTAACACTAGGAGATGATTCTCGATGAGCGATACAAAACAATCAGCGGCCTTCACCCCGGTCCGGGTGGAAGACCCCTCCGGCGAGGGGCGCTGGAATTTTGCCATAGGGGAGGGGAGCCTCGCCCTGATCGCCGGGCCCTGTGCCCTGGAAACCCCCGAACTGGGACTGGAGATCGCCGAGACGGTGCGGGACCTCTGCAGGCCCCTGGGGATCAACTACATCTTCAAGGCCTCCTTCGACAAGGCCAACCGCACGTCCCTGAAAGGATTCCGGGGCCCCGGCCTGGAAGAGGGGCTCGTGCACCTGGCCCGCATCGGCCGGAAGGCCGGCGTTCCTGTGCTCACAGACATTCATGAGTCATGGCAGGCCGATTCCGCCGCCCGCTCCGTGGACATCCTCCAGATACCTGCCTTTCTCTGCCGCCAGACGGACCTGCTCCTCGCCGCGGCCCGCACCGGCAGACCCCTCAACGTGAAGAAGGCCCAGTTCCTCGCTCCCTGGGACATGAAGCACGTCCTGGAGAAGTGCAGGGAAGGAGGAGCCCCTTCGGTGATGCTCTGCGAGCGGGGGACCACCATGGGATACGGCCAGCTCGTGGTGGACATGCGCTCCCTGCCGGTCATGCGCTCCTTCGGTTGCCCCGTGGTTTTTGACGGCACCCACAGCGTCCAGATGCCGGGAGCCGCCGGCAACGCCAGCGGAGGCGACCGGCGGTTCATCCTCCCCCTCGCGAGGGCTGCTCTTGCCGCCGGGGTGGACGCCCTTTTCCTGGAAACCCACCCCTGCCCGGAAAAGGCCCTCAGCGACGGCCCCAACCTCGTCCCCCTCGGGAAAATGAAGTTCCTCCTGGAACAGCTTGCGGAGCTCCATGCCCTGGTGAGGGACAGGCTCGGCATGCCCTCCCTGGAGTGGGCGGAGGAGGAGCGCTGATATGCTCTGCCTTCCCTGGGAGCGGGAGGGACGATGCCTCTCCGACGAACAGCTTCTCGAGGCCGGAAAGGGTATCCTCCGGTCCGAGGCCGCCGAGATCCAGCGGGCGGCGGACAGGATGGACATGGAGCTTGTCCGGGCCGCACGGATCATCCACTCCTGCAGGGGGCGCCTCGTGGTGGCGGGCATGGGAAAGTCGGGGATCATCGGGCGGAAGATCGCGGCGACCCTCGCGTCCCTGGGCACGCCCTCCTTTTTCCTCCACGCCGCTGAAGGCTCCCACGGCGACCTGGGTATGGTCTGCCGGGACGACGCCGCCCTCATCCTGAGCAACAGCGGGACCACGGCGGAGGTCCTCTCCATCCTTCCCCACTTCCGCAGGCTCGGGGCGCCCATCATCGCCATAACCGGCGGACTGAAATCACCCCTGGCCCAGAACGCCGACGTGGTTCTGGACTCCTCGGTGCTCTCCGAGGCCGGCATCCTGGCGAAGGTCACCCCTGAGGACGGCCTGGGACAGGACGAGGACGCCCTGAACCTGGCCCCTCTCTGCAGCACCACCCTCCAGCTCGCTCTCGGGGACGCCCTCGCCGGGATGGTGACGGAACTCCGGGGCCTCCGCCCCGAGGATTTCGCCCTCT
>LSQX01292900.1_pt4 | contig 13529 bp, 14 predicted proteins | sample 654561 | NCBI WGS metagenome assembly LSQX01 (sample SAMN04489861, study PRJNA283612) | anaerobic digester metagenome | isolation source: 4 biogas reactors fed with cattle manure at either 37C or 55C with and... | place: Denmark: Kongens Lyngby | collected 2014 | reverse complement strand
CCCAAGACTTTGAAAATCTCAGACAGGCCAGCGACCTCCAGCAGCCCGTCCCGGAGCTTATCCAGGTCTGGACTGGTGGGGCAGTATAGGTCACATACATCCTGCCGGGAACGGCCGGTTTCAGTCATGGGTGGTTCACTCCTCTCACCATTTGACGATTAAGTAACCGTTTAATTAAATTATATGGGTGCTCAGATGCGTTGTCAATGGGGGTTCTGGACCTGTTCATCGAATATTAACGTGGGTATGGTATGGTAAGGCAGAGTCATAATAGGAGCCAATTTCGAGAAAACGGGAGGAGAAACTGAATGCTGCTAGATTACCATCTCCACACGGTGTATTGCCATCATGCCGTGGGAACTATAGACGATTACCTGCGCAGGGCAGAGGAGTTGGGGATGGAGGAAGTGTGCTTCACTGAACACATTTCCCGCCAGTGGCTGCCGGAGGATTTCAAACGTCAGCTCCCATATACCTGGATGCTGGAAGAAGAATTGGACGTCTACTTACAGAAGGTAGAGGCCGCTGCGGCGGGAACTCCCTTGACCGTGCGGCGGGGCCTGGAAACAGATTATTTCGCTGGCTATGAGCAGGAGCTGCAGGAGTTCTTGGCATCCTTGCCCCTGGACTTCGTGCTGGGTAGTGTGCACCTGCTGCCCATGTATGGGTTCGAGTATGTCATGAGCATAGAGGATGAGCCGGTGAGGCTGCTGCTCAATTACTTGGAATATGTCAAGCTGGCGGTAGAGAGCGGCCTCTTTGACTCCATGGCCCATATCCATCTCGGCTGGCAGGCAGTGCCCTGGCCCCATGGAGCCGACGGCCGGCTGGTAGAAGATGCCTTGGCTGAGATTGTGGCTGCTGCCCGCAGACAGGACATGTGCCTTGAGATCAACACCCGGGCATTCAACTTCGAGGGGTATGGAACACCGGAAGCCTACGGGAAGTTCTTGCAGCTCATCGCCGATAACAATGTGCCAGTCACTTTAGGTTCCGATGCCCACAGCCCCAAGGAAGTGGGCCGCAATTACTCTAAAGCTCTGCGGGCCTTGGCTGATTACGGAATAAAAGAAGCCGCTGCCTTCACTCAAAGGAAGCGGCAGATGGTGCCCTTGGGCTCTGTAGTCATCCGTTAAGCTTGCTGCCTAGCTGCCTTCGGCAGCTTTTTGCACCACAACCTTCTCCTTCCAGCGGCCGCTGCGGTAATACAAAAGATGGAAAACGAATCCGATACAGGTGCCCAAAGCCATTGCCAGCCAAACTCCGGCTACTCCCAACTGGGGCAGGGAACTGAGATACCTGGCCAAGGGCACCCTGACGATCCACAGGGAACCGAGGGTGAGGTACATGGTGGCTACTGTGTCTCCGGCACCCCGGATGACGCCCCCGATGGTGAACATCAGGGCCATGGGAATATACGATAGGGCCACGTAGCGCAGATAGCGGGAGCCTTCCACCAACACCGCTTCATCTTGTGTAAACAGTACCATCAGAATCCTGGGCCGCACAATAGCGACTATGGAGACAATGACTGTGATGCTGGAAGCGAGGATGGCGCCCCACTTGACTGTTTCACTGACCCGCTCAGGCTTGCCCGCGCCCAAATTCTGGCCTACCAAGGCGGAGACTGCCATCCCCATACTCATGGAGGGCATGAAGGCAAACTGGTCAAGACGGGAGCCTGCCCCAAACCCTGCAATTACCGTAGCGCCGAAACTGTTGACTATGGAGTTGACCACAACAGCACTCAGTGACACCAGGACCTGCTGGATGCCGGCGGGAAGCCCGATCCGGAAGGTGAGGAGAGTCAGATTCCAGTCCAGCCGAAGGAGGCCCGGGTGGTAATGGAGCAGGCCTGACTGTATGTACAAATAGCGGAGCGCTAACACTGCAGAGATACCCTGGGCGATGATAGTGGCCAGCGCTGCACCTCCCACTCCCATAGCGGGAATTGGGCCCAATCCGAAGATAAAGATCGGGTCAAGAATGATATTGAGCACCGTTGCGTAGGCCAGAAAGCGCAATGGTGTCCGGGAATCGCCCAGCCCCCGCAGGATGGCACTGGCGGCATTGTACAGAAACATGCCCACTAGGCCAGACATAAAAATACCGAGGTACGTCATGGCCATATCCAGGATCTCTTCGGGTGTATTGATCATCAATAGCAGCGGCCGGCGAAAGACAACCCCGATAACTGAGATCACCAAACCCAGTGCCGTGAGCAAAATCAAGGAGTTGGTGATGGTCTTAACCAGCTCTTTATGCTGCTGGGCCCCGAAGTACTGGGAGACCAGGATGGTGGTGGCCATGGTGATGCCGTTGACCATGGCGATTAATGCGAAGATAACGGGAAAACCGACGGAAACCGATGCCAACGCATTGGCTCCCAGGAAGCGGCCTACCCAGATGCTGTCAACGGTATTGTATAATGCCTGCAGCAGGTTGCCAAGCAGCATAGGCAGTGCAAAGGCAACTAGGTGACGCGGAATGCTGCCCTGGGTAAAATCAGTGACTTTTTCATTTTGCACCGGCAAGACCCCCTTCGACTAACTGATATATCCTGCCCTCAGGGGGCTGGTTCACCTCGATGGAGGCATACATCCTCTAGTCTACCACGGATGACAGATCCTAGCAAGAAGGGCCAAGCTGCCGAGGGCCGCGGCTTTCTTATCAATATTCCGCTGCAGTCCCTAGCTGATGTCCCCCAAGAATTTCCCTACCCTCTCCAGGAGAACAAAGCCGTCATCGACATCTAAAGCCAGTGTCTCTATGGGGCACATGCCATCCCGGCTGCGGTTGAGGATATGAGGGCAGGACCTGCCGAACTCAAGCTCGATGCCCGCTGCCTGCAGAGTCTCAATGGCGATTTCCGATATGAGCAGGGCATAGACACTCTTTACCCTCACCAGCTTGCAGAACAAGGCTGCGGCTTTGCCGATTACCTTATCTGCAACACTGGCCCCTCTCAAGGATTCTCCAAGTTCCCGCACAGCTTGATAGATCGGCCTAATGCCTGCCTCTCTACTGGTAAAGAGCAGTTCTCCATTCTTAGCTATTACTAAGGCATAGTCATCGGCCAGAAGGGTCCTCTTGGCCAGTTCGAGATCATTGCTCTGATTCATCAGATTCTGCGTCCTTTCTCATAATTGGTCTGGGAAGCATTTCCCCATAAGAGTTCTCTCCTGCTATTGGTATACCTGCCGGCTGCAATAGCATTCCAGATGGCCAATTCTCTAGTGTACCAGGCGTCCCGTGCTGGACCCTGCTGTAGTACCAGCATCTCATGCTGCCTTGCTTCTTTGGTTACATAGGGAGCTGCTCCGGCGGTCATAATCAAAGGTGAAAGGAGTGTGAGTGATGTCTGAGCACCACCCGAAAGTAATTTGCGAAGTAGACACATGTACCCACTGGCTGCCGGGGGAGGTATGCGGCGCCGCTAATATCGATATTCTCAATGAGGAGGAGCAATCGGCAGAGTCGGTAGAGCACACCATGTGCAAGACCTTTGCCGAGCGCCGGGGCTTGGCCAACCTGCTGGGTTCAGCAGATAACGTCAACTGGCGGGGAGCCATCGAAGCTGCGATCATGCCGGATCGGGAATTGTCTCCCACTACAACCTGCGTTGTTGATTCCTGCGTTTACTGGGAGACTGGCAACCTGTGCATCGCTGATGAGATCTTTGTCAGCGGCAGCGGTGCCAAGGAATGCCAGGACACCAACTGCGGCACTTTCAAGAAAAAGTAAGCTCGACACGATAAGAGGTCTGGTAATGACTGGGTGTGGGGAAGGTGACTTTGCGGGCGCCTTCCCCGATGCCTTGAGGGCCGGCAGCAGCGCTTGAGCAGCTGGGTGAATTAGAGGATATGAGCTTTCCCTGGCTAATTCTGGGATCGGTAGAAGAATGCTTTCAGCCTTGCAGGAGAAGCGGATCCCACGGTAGGCCAGTTGAAAGGAAGGATCATATGGAACTAATGTTTCTGGGGACCGGAGCATCAGAGGGATGGCCGGGAGCCTTTTGCCAATGCAGCTGCTGTGAAAATGCCCGGGCATTGGGCGGCAAGAACATCCGTACCAGAACTTCTCTGCAGATCGACGGGCAGTACAAATTCGACCTGCCGCCTGATACATACCACCATGTAATTACCCATCACCTCGACCTGGCTGATATTCGCCACTTGTTTATCACCCACTGTCATCAAGACCATTTCTATTGGCTGGAACTGGCCATGCGGGGAGAGCCCTTCGCCCACAGGCGCAATCAGGAAGCACTCCATGTCTACGGCGACCAGTGGGTCAAGGAGACTGCTGACTGGGAGGCTCTGGCGGATGCAGGGGTTGTCTTTCATGAAATGGAGGCCGGCGGCAGCTGCCAGGCCGGCGAAGCACGGCTCTTTGCCTTTAAGGCCAATCACTTTGAGCGAAAGGGCGCCCTCATCTACGTTTTTCAGAAAGACGGCATCAGCTTACTCTACGGCCATGACAGCGGCTTCTTTCCCGAAGGCGTCTGGGCCCAGCTGAGCCAGTTCCGGCTGGATGCCGCGGTACTGGAATGCACCCATGGCGAAGAAGACGTTTGGGATAACCATATGGGCATTCCCGCCGTGATTAAGACCCGGGAGCGGATGTTGGAAAGCGGCATCGCTTCAAAGGATACCCTCTTCGTCGCTACCCACTTTTCCCACAATGGCGGCCTGCTCCACCATGAGCTGGAGGAACGGCTCAATCCCCACGGTGTGTTGATCGCCTATGACGGGATGCGCCTGGAGGTACCGAAGCGGAGCTGAGGAGAACGGGGCAGGATTCTCCGCACTCAACTGGAATGATTAACCGGGGCTGGCCGGCACAGAAAGTGATCGCCCGTGCCATTGGCTGGAGGCTGGCCCCAATTTACCAGGGAGGGAGAGATCATATGACCATTAGGGTGACAGTGTGGAATGAGAATCGGCACGAACAGATGAATGAAAAGGTCCGGCAGGTATACCCTGAAGGTATACACGGTGCCATTGCCAATCACCTCCTTGCCCAAGGGATGAAGGTCAGGACTGCAACACTGGATGAGCCGGAACACGGCCTTACTGACGAGGTCTTGGCAGATACCGATGTCCTAATCTGGTGGGGGCATGTAGCCCACCATGAGGTCAGTGATGAGGTGGTGGACAAAGTACACCAGCGGGTGCTGGAAGGCATGGGCCTCATCGTTCTCCACTCCGGCCATTTTTCCAAGATCTTCCGCAAGCTGATGGGGACTACGTGTGACCTCAAGTGGCGGGAGGCAGAGGAGAAGGAGAGGCTTTGGGTGGTTGAACCGGGGCATCCCATTGCCGAAGGCATCGGTGAGTACATCGAACTGCCCCATACTGAAATGTACGGCGAGCGCTTTGACATCCCTGCACCGGATACCCTGGTGTTTATCAGCTGGTTTGCCGGAGGGGAAGTTTTCCGCAGCGGCTGCTGCTATCACAGGGGCCGAGGCAAGGTTTTCTACTTCCGGCCAGGGCATGAGACATTCCCCATTTTCTACAACAAAGACATCCAGCGGGTATTGACCAATGCTGTCCGCTGGGCGGCTCCAGTAGAGGGCCCTGTTCCCAAGTTTGGCCATCATCCCCAACCGCTGGAGAAGCTGGAGAGATAAAGAGGGCTGCCGCAGGGCGGCTCTCTCTATCAGGGCGGCCATGTGCCGGCTGGGTTTTGGAGATGCCGGCAGGCTGTTTGCCTGTGAGCTGGACGGGGCTTTGGGGCTGTGTTAGGCTGAACATAGGGAAAAGAAGGGAATGAGCTTAGTTGGATCTATCGGAAGTAGTGATTTATACCGATGGAGCTTGCTCCGGCAATCCCGGGCCCGGCGGCTGGGCGGCCGTCTTGATCTACGGCCCCCATCGGAAAGAGGTGACCGGCTATGAGCCGGCGACCACCAACCAGCGCATGGAGCTGATGGCGGCCATCGGCGCTTTGGAGGCCCTGAAGCGTCCCTGTTCTGTAAAGCTGCACAGCGACAGTGCTTACCTGATCAATGCCTTTCGTCAGAACTGGCTGGGTAAGTGGCAGCGCAGCGGCTGGCTGAATTCCCGAAAAGAACCGGTGGAGAATCAGGACCTGTGGAAGCGGCTCCTGGAACTTACTGAGATACACCGGGTTCAGTGGGTGAAAGTCCAAGGCCATGCCGATGATGAACTGAACAACCGCTGTGACTACTTGGCTAGGCAGGCTATTATGGCGAATGCTGACGATGCTGGGAAATGACGGCAGGCTGGGAAGGAAACAAATCCGGCTCAAAGAATAACGAGAGTAAAGTGAATGTTCAGCTCTATTCCGATGGATGAAGCATCAAGAGGCTTCCAGACCGCTATAGGAGTTCACGGAGGTGAGAGACTGTGAGAGTTGGAGTTGTCGGATTGGGCAGCATGGGTACTGTCCATGCCGCCAGTTACCAGCAGATTCGCGGCTGCGAGCTGGCAGCGGTAGCCGACATTCAGCAAGAGCGCCGGGACAGGCTGGCCCAGCAGTACGGGGTCAGGGGCTATGCCACCCTAGCTGAGATGTTGGCAAATGAAGAACTGGATGTAGTGGACATCTGCCTTCCCACCCATTTGCATCGGGAGCATGTGGAGATGGCAGCGGCCGCGGGGAAGCACGTATTCTGCGAGAAGCCCCTGGCCCGGAGCCGGGAGGACGGGCTGGCAATGATTGATGCCTGCCGCAAAGCAGGGGTGACCCTTGGTATCGGCCATGTTGTGCGCTTCTTCCCTGAGTATCGCCGAGCCCGGGAGATCATCCAGACAGGTAATTTAGGCCAGGTAGGGACTGTCTTTACCTTCCGGGGCGGAGGCGGCTTTCCCACAGCATGGCAGGATTGGTATGCCAACTACCACTGGAGCGGCGGGTTGACCCTAGATCTGATTATCCATGATTTTGATTTTCTCCGCTGGACTTTAGGTGATGTGGAGAGGGTGTATGCCAAGGGTACCTATGGCCGGGCATACAACCGCCTGGAGCATGTACTGGTGAGCCTGCGGTTCAAGAACGGAGTCATCGGCAATGTGGAAGGCAGCTGGCTCAATTTGGGCGGGTTCGGCACCAAGTTTGAGTTTGCCTGTGAGAAGGGGCTCTTGACCCATGATTCTAAGACAGCAGCGGGCTTTCGCAGCTATCTGCAGAAAGCTGCGGCTGCAGGAGCCCCTGGTGTGGCTGTGCCGGAAAATCCCCTGGATAGAAGCCCATACACACTTGAGCTGGAGCATTTCATCCAAAGCATTAGTCAGGGCAAAGCGCCCTTGATCACGGGAGAGGAAGGCCTGGCGGCCTTAGACATAGCCTTAGCCGCTCTAGAGTCCATGGCCACCGGCCGGCCGGTGGCCGTAAGCGGGGAGAGGGGGTAGAAGGATGAGACTGGGGATCATGAGTTTTGCCCATATGCATTCCTATGGCTATGCTGCTGCGATCAGCCAGCTGCCCGGTGTAGAACTGGCGGGTGTAGCCGATGAAGAGCCCGATCGGGGCAAGCAGGCAGCTGAACAGTTGAATACTAGGTATTTTCCTTCCTTTGACGAGCTGCTTAAGGCCGATCTCGACGGTGTGATCATTACTTCTGCCAATCGGGATCACAGGGCCCTGACCGAGATGGCTGCTGCTGCAGGCAAGCATATCCTTTGCGAAAAGCCCATTGCGACAACTTTAGAGGATGCCTATGCCATGGAGAAAGCCGCCAAGGAGGCAGGCATCAAGTTCCAAATGGCCTTTCCCTGCCGCTTTATCCCGTCTGTGCAGCGGCTGAAGGCGCTGTATGAAGAAGGGCGTTTGGGCAGGCTGTTGGCCATCCGCAGCACCAATCACGGGAAGATGCCCGGTGGGTTCTTTATCGATCCAGAGGCCGCCGGAGGCGGTGCTGTGATCGACCATACTGTACATTTAGCTGATTTGGTGCGCTGGATTTTCCAGACTGAGTTCCGGGAAGTATACTGCGAGATTGACCGCCGCTTCCACGATATTCCCACAGATGATTGCGGGCTCCTCACCCTGGAGTTGGACAACGGCGCCTTCATGACCATAGATCCCAGCTGGTCCAGGCCCGACAGCTTCTACACCTGGGGAGATCTGTACATGCATGTAGTCGGTACAGATATGGCCGCTGAGGTGGATCTAATGCGGCAGAGCTTAGAGCGGATTACCCTTGATCAGCCCACCTACCAGTGGGATTTCTGGGGAGCAAACATGGATTACTATTTGGTCAAGGAATTTGTGGGCAGCATCAAAGAGGATCGGGAACCGAGCATCACTGCCCAGGACGGGATCCGGGCCCTCGAAGTGGTAGTTGCTGCCTACGAATCGGCCAGGAGCGGGCAGCCAGTGAAGCTGAGATGAAGGGAGCAGCCATGCTGGGCGAGAGGCTTCGGGCGTTTAGAGAGAGAAGGGGCCTGACGCTGCAGGAGGTCGCCAGCCGCAGCGGATTGTCCCGGTCTTATCTCAGCGAGCTGGAAAATGGGAAAAAGCAGCCGTCGATCAAAGCCTTGGAGGCCTTGGCAGACGCGCTGAATGTTGCCCTGGATGCACTCATCCCGGATGGAGGAAGAGAAGCTGAGGCAGAAGCCGAGGGCCGCTTGGGTGAGCACCTGCGACTGGCCCGGGAACGAAAGGGCATGTCTCTGGCGGCGGCGGCAGAGGCTGCCGGCATCTCCGCGGGTTACTTAAGCGAGATCGAGCGGGGCCAGGCACAGCCGGCGGTGGAAACACTGCGGCTGCTGGCAGAGGTAGTGGGCCTGCCGCTTTCCCAAGCATTTCACTGCGGCTCCATCGGCGATAAGGTGAGGATGCTCCGGGAGCGCCTGGGCCTGTCCAGAGCGGAACTGGCGGAGGCTGCCGGCGTGACGCCGGGCTTCATCGCCCAGCTGGAGAACAACAAGACCCAGGCTTCTTTGGCGACATTGAGACGGATAGCCCAGTGCTTGGATGTGTCTCCCTGCTACCTGATTCTCGAAGATGATACAGCAGAGGAAATGATCCGGGGACTGAATCCTGAATTGCGGGCACTGCTTGAGGAGCCCCGGGTGCAGCTGGTGCTCAGAATGGTCTGTGATATGACTGGCCCGGAGTTTGAGTTTCTGCTGCAGTTCATCCGCTTGTTGAGGCGCAGCGGTTTGCAGTAGCGGGTTGTTGGCCGGTAGTGGCGTGACTAGGCCGAAGCCCTAAGTGACGGGGAATGAGGGGTAGAATAATGGGAAGAGATTTTGATGTCATAGTCATCGGCGGCGGTGCTGCCGGTTTAACAGCAGCTGCTTACCTGTCCCAAGCTGGGATGCGGGCAGCCGTATTTGAACAGCAGCATAAGCTGGGAGGCCTGGCCGGTGCCTTCTCCCGCAAGGATTTCTTATTTGAACAGGCCCTCCAGTGGGTGGTCGGCTGTCATCCTGGGGGAACAATCTATACCTGCCGGGAGGAACTGGGGCTGAACTTGAGCTTTAAGAAGCTGGACCCTTGGAGCCGCCAGATCGGCCCCGGCTTTGATCTCCTGCTTTCCTCCAATGTGAGGGAATGGGTTGGAGAGCTGTGCCGGCTGTTTCCCAAGGAAGCTGGGGCGATCCAACGGCTGACAGCCGATGCCCTCAAGCTTTTCCGCCGCATACCCGACACTCCCAGGAAACCCAATGATCTGCTTACCACATGGGAGAAGCTGAGAATCGGTTTGACGGCAGTATTGAACATGCGGCTGTATAGAAAGTATATGGGGATCAGCATCCAAGATCTGCTGGTGCAGGAGTTTAAGGATCCCCAAGTCCGCACGTTTTTCTACTCCCTATGCCCTGTCGGCAGTGCCTCAGCACTGCTTCTGCTCACCACCATCGGCTGGATCAAAGAAGGGCACTTCTACTATCCAGTGGGTGGCGGCCAAGCTATTATTGACAGCCTTCGTCAGGTAATCACAGATAGCGGCGGTGAGGTTATCTGCGGCCGGGCAGTTGAGAGGATACTGGTGGAGGACGGCAGGGCAGTTGGGGTCGTCCTCGATGGGGGCGAACAGGTCAGCGGCAGCTGCGTGGCAGCTGCTTGTGATGCCATGCAGCTTTACAGCCAGATGCTTCCCCCCGGTGCAGTGCCCGATTATGTCTTGGAAAACCTTAAGGAATTGGAGCCCTGGCCTTCGTACTTCTTAATCTCCCTGGGAGTAGATGACAGTGTCGCCCAGCTGGGTGCATGGCACCATCATATTACCTACTGCCCGGCATTGATGGATGCCCTGGACAGCGAGGATCCAAACCACTGGCTGATCAATGTCGTTGATAACAGCTTTGCCGACAGCCTCCATGCCCCGACGGGCTGCCGCAGCATCACCATTGGAGCCCCGGTGTCCTTTGACTACAGACAGCGCTGGCAGACCATCGGTGAGATGCGGGGCCCCGAGTACACTGCACTGAAAGAAGAGGTTGCCGCAGCTCTCCTGGCTTCAGCGGAACGGATTCTGCCCGGGCTGCGGAGGAGGATTAGGGTGGCCGATATTGCCACTCCCATTACATATCGGCGGTATACTGGCAACTGGAAAGGGGCTCGCCGGGGCTGGCTGCCTACGGTTGAGGGCATGTCCAGGCTCAGGCGGGAAGGTACAGCCCTGCCCGGCCTTTTCCAGTGCGGCCACTGGCATGTGACCTCTGGCAGCATCAGCGGAGCCATGCAGTCAGGCAAAAACGCTGCACTGCTGATGCTGCGGGAGGCCGAGGCGGCAAAGCGGTGATAAAGTCCGGATACTCGTTCTCATTATCCACATAACCGTATGTTAGCTGATAGAGGAGCTTGTCGGCTAGACCCGAGTATTGCCTATAATAAGCTTTGATTTCATCGTTCTTCGCATAGATATCTTGAAAGAGCTGTTCCATATAGGCTTATGAGCAATCCTGAGGCGCCCCCTCTAACCAGAGCCTTCCTTGAGCTTGCGGTTCTCAGCCTCAGCCACATTCCGCTTCTTGGCAACCTCGGCCATCAGTTTGTCTTGGAAGGAGATGCCCCGCATTCTCTCCCAAAAGCTGGGCGGAACTACCAGGGCAGATACCTCCGCAGGGGCCCTATACCAAGTGCATTTCGGCCCATCGATGGCTTCCACCTGCGCAGTGTCTTGGTAAAGGGTTACTCTGATTCCCCACACATCACCGGGGCGGATCTCAGTATAGACTGCCATCTTATCGGTGGGGCGGGTCCAAGTCCCTATGGTCAGCAGCTTGTATATATCCAATGCCAATCATCCCGTCGGTATGTCTTTTTGCCCAAGGCGGGCGGTAAGTATAGCTTCTTGAGGGAAGATTGGTTTCCTGCCTTGCCTATCCTGAGTCAGCCGCGGGAACTGTCTAAGTCTTTGTGTTCGCTGCTGCTTCGGAGTCTGCTCAAGATCCCCGCATCCTGCTCTAAGCAGATGGGGCAGCTCACAGTGCCAGAGACCAGATCAAAATGGGGTTCATCGGTTTCTTCGCCGCACCGCATGCAGATATAATTGCCCACAATGCCACCTCCTCGTGCAGGGCCGGGACAGGCGAAACCCCAAGGTTGGGATTCCGCCCGGCAGTCTTAGGTAGTCCAAGTTCCGCTCAGCACCGGTTAGTGGACCCGAATTGTCCAGTCCAGCCCGTTGTTGTTATCCCAGTTCATGGCGCTGTCGTGGAAGCAGAAGTTGATTTCATTCTGGGCTGATGCCCTGATCAAAGACTGGAACGCACCTGTGTGGTTCCGCATCATTGGTATGGTCGTCGGGTTCTTCCAACCGTCTGCTCCATAGTGCAGGAACACCTGGTCTGCCCCGCTCTTGTGCAAGAGGCCGTCATAGTTGATGGTGATGTCCTGGTTCTGATATGGACTGCTGGGGAAAACTGACACTCCGTGGATTAGCTGCATTGTCCCAACTCCTTTCTTACAGTCTGGTATGCTGGGATTGCCTGTTCTTGCATCCTTAGATTTCCCCATGGCTTGGAGAGCCATGCATTTTTTCCATTCAGGGAGCAAGCGGCTGGCAAAGCCTGTCTGGGGCAGTGGGCCGGCTGGAAAGAGCGGGCCTGCTGGAGGGGGCAGGTGGCAGGAGAGCTTTCTGGATGGCAGCCGGAGAAGGCGGTATGCGGTGAGAGGCCGGCAGGGGCGGCATGCTGGAGGCTATATGTGAAGCTGGGAACAGCAGGATTGTGATACAATTTGTAGTATTGAAGAGTGGTGTCCCGTAGAAGCTAATAGCAGTGCTGCTGGTGCCGGCAAAGCTGGTCAAGTGAGCGCATTAGCCGACGGCCTAGGGAGGAGGTCTTGTTTTGCTGACTATCGATAGGACGGTGCAGCAGAAGTACAAGGATAAACTGATGACACCAGAAGAAGCAGTATCGAGGCTGAAGAGCAGCTCTACGATTATTCAGCCCCTGGGTGCCGGTGAGCCCCCTGCACTCTTGGCAGCCATTGCCGATGCGGTGAGAGCCGGAGAACTGAAGAACATCACCATGCATGCCATGCTGCCTTTGACCCATACCCTGCAGACGGTATTGAGCCCTGATCTGCCTCCGGAGATCAACTGGGAATCATACTTCTTTAGCGGTGTGGACCGCAAGGCCTATAAGGCGGGGAGAGCTACTTATACACCCAACTTGTTCCACCAGGCCCCCCGGATTTTCGTTGAGAAAGGCGAGATCGACACAGCTATTACCGCGGTTTCCCCTATGGACCGCCACGGCTGCTTCAGTTTGGGGGTATCGGTAGACTACAATCTGGAAGTATGCCGCAAGGCCCGGCAGGTGATTGTGGAGGTCAATCCCAATATGCCCCGCACCCACGGAGCAGGTTTCCTGCATATCGACGACATCGATTTCATCGTCGAAAATGACGCGCCCCTTCCCGAGCTGCCGGTGCCTACCTTCGGACCGGAGGAAGAGCGGATTGGACAGCTCATCGCCGAGATGATTCCCGACGGAGCTACTCTTCAGCTGGGTATTGGCGGTATCCCCACTGCTGTGATCAAGTATTTGATGGACCACAAAGACCTGGGCATCCATACAGAAATGCTCAGCGACGGCCTCATGGAATTGATGCTGGCAGGGGTGGCGACGGGCCGGTGCAAAACCATTCACCCTTACAAGGCGGTCATTGCCTTTGCAGCAGGTACCCGGCATTTGTATGATTTCATGGATGACAATCCCATGATCGAGGGCCAGCCGGTGCAGTATGTCAACAATCCGGCAGTTATTGCCAGAAACACTAAGCAGGTGGCCATCAATGCCGCCTTGGAGGTCGACTTGACCGGCCAGATCTGTGCTGAGTCAATGGGAACAGATCAGTACAGCGGGACCGGCGGCCAGTTGGATTTCATCAGGGGGGCATATGATTCGCCGGGGGGCAAGGCCATCATCGCCTTCTGTTCCACGGCTAGGGGAGGGGAAGTATCCCGGATTGTGCCCACCTTGAGCCCGGGAGCAGTAGTCACTACTCCCAGAACCGATGTACACTACATCGTCACTGAGTATGGAGTTGCCCAGCTGAAGGGCAAGTCTATGCGGGAAAGGGCCCGGCTGTTGATCGGT
>LSQX01148182.1_pt1 | contig 13530 bp, 13 predicted proteins | sample 654561 | NCBI WGS metagenome assembly LSQX01 (sample SAMN04489861, study PRJNA283612) | anaerobic digester metagenome | isolation source: 4 biogas reactors fed with cattle manure at either 37C or 55C with and... | place: Denmark: Kongens Lyngby | collected 2014 | reverse complement strand
TGGTGTTTCAAAAGCCCAATCCGTTTCCGATGAGTATTTTCGATAATGTCGCTTATGGGCTGCGGGTACAGGGCATAAAGAATAAAAGCATCCTGAGTGATACCGTGGAAGATTCACTCAAAAAGGCCGCCTTGTGGGACGAGGTCAAAGATCGTCTAAATGACAATGCTCTGCAATTGTCAGGGGGTCAGCAGCAACGACTTTGCATCGCCCGGGCGATCGCCCTGTCCCCGGAAGTGATCCTGATGGATGAACCGACTTCGGCGCTCGACCCGATCGCGACCGGAAAAATAGAAGAACTGATGGGCGAATTGAAAAAGGATTATACCATCGCCATTGTGACACACTCGATGCAGCAGGCGGCCAGAATATCCGATGTGACTGCCTTTTTCCTGATGGGGGATTTGATCGAGATGGGGGCCACCCGTGACATCTTCCACAAACCAAATGATACACGGACCGAAGACTATATCACCGGACGATTCGGTTAGGGGGAATCATGAAACTGAGAGCCAATCTAGACCATCGCATGACAAAGATCGAACATCGATTGATCAAAATGACCTCATTGGTCGAGGAATCGATCGCCCGCAGCATGAAATCTCTGATCGACAATGACGATCAGATGGCCCTAAGTGTAGTGGAGGATGATCGTGTGGTCGATCAGCTGGAGTTAAGCATCGAGAAAAACTGCATCAATGTCATCAGCCTTCAACAGCCCATCGCCACCGACCTGCGCGAAGTCACCGCCGTCCTGAAGATCATTACTGATCTGGAGCGGATCGGGGATTATGCCGTCAATATTGCCAAGATACAGATATCCTTCGCCCGGCCGATGGATGAAGAAGGCCGTTTTCTTGAAAGTATGGGCGATACTGTTCGGGTCATGTTACAAAAAGCCTTGTCGTCATTTATCGATAAAGATCCCGAATTGGCCCGTGAGGCCGCTTTGATGGATCAATTGGTCGACGATTCATATGAAGAGTTCTATAAGCATCAATTGGATCTGTTAAAAAAGGATGACTCATCGACTGGGGATCTGGTGCCTCTTTTGTTTATCGGACGATATCTGGAACGGGTGGGAGACCATATTGTCAACATGTGTGAGCGGATCATCTATATGGTTGAAGGTATTTATGAATATTATTAAGGCACTGACCGATTATCGAAGGCGCTTTCCCGGTGAAGGTGATGTCATCGATCGATTTGAGCGTTTTCTGATCGATCATGATCAGGTAATGGATCGAAATGCCCTGCCGGGTCACATCACAGCCTGTGTCTGGATCCGGTCATATGATCAGACAAAAGTCTTATTGATGAATCATACCAAGTTGGGGAAATGGATCCAACTTGGCGGACATATCGAGCCGGGCGAAACGCCATTGGAGGCAGCCTGGCGGGAAGCCAGGGAAGAGAGTGGACTGACCAGCCTCCGACAGGTGGACCGGGGGATCTATGATCTGGCGATCCATCAATTTCCGGCAATCGGCAATATGCCGGAGCATATCCATTACGACATCCGGTTCTTATTCGAAGCTGACGGTGAGGAAGAACCTCACAATTCACCCGAGTCGGTGGCCGTGAAATGGATCGATCGAGACCGATTGAAAGAGTATACCGACGAACCGTCTGTCATACGACTGGCAGAAAAGGGTTAAGTTTGCAAGAAATTGCAAACTTTTTTATATTCCATCAACTAGTTTGGTATAATGAAATCAGCACAGTTAACGGAGTAATCATGAACTATATTATTACAGTTTTACAAAGCCTCCGCATCACCGATATTCTTGACATCCTGATCGTAGCTTATTTGTTTTATAAGATCTACGGATTGATAAGCTATACCCGGGCAATTCAATTGTTGAAGGGCATCGGTGCGCTTTTGATCTTCTGGCAGCTGTCGGAATATGTCGGATTGCGGATGGTCCACTTTTTCTTGAGAAATGTCCTATCCTTTGGAGCCCTGGCACTGGTTATCATTTTTCACCCTGAACTGCGTCGGGCGCTGGAATACTTAGGGCGCAACAAATTGATCTCACGATCTTTTTTTATCCCGGCTGAAGCATACAATAGTCAGTTCATCAGTGAGATCATAACAGCAGCCGAAAATCTTTCCAATTCAAAAACCGGTGCTTTGTTGGTGATAGAAGGTGAAACCGGATTAAATGACATTATTGATACCGGAACCGAGATAGATTCTCAGATAAAAAGCACATTGCTTGAAAACATCTTTTTTCCCAAATCCCCGCTGCACGATGGAGCCACCATCATCCGTGATGATCGCATCATAGCTGCGGGTTGCCTGTTGCCGCTAAGTAATGATCGTTCAGTCTCCCGTGATCTCGGGACTCGTCACCGGGCAGCTCTCGGTATGAGTTCGAATTCAGATGCACTGATCATTGTTGTTTCAGAAGAGACCGGTGTCATCAGCGTAGCTCATAACAATGAGTTGGAACGCTATATTTCACTGACCAGGTTAAAGAATATGATCGAAAAATTCACAGCAGATAAAGACAAACGTTTTAGCCGGATCCTGAAGGGAGCAAAAGATGAAGAAGTTCTTTAGTCGAGTGTTCCGGTTGGATTTTCTGAAACATAAACTGCACGTCAAACTGATCTGTTTGATCCTGGCTGTTTTGGCCTGGTTTTATGTCATGGATAATCTTAATCCTGAAGTAACAAACACCTTCACCAATATGCCGGTCGAAATATTGGGCGTAGAACAAATCGAGAATCAGAATTTGATCGTAGGCGAGATTGAAAACGCTGATGTCGATGTATCTTTGACCGGTCCATGGAAACGAATCATGTCGATGTCAGAACGTGATATCACCCTGACAGCAGCGCTTACCGGATCGACCAAGGGTACGGTGGCGATTCCGATCGAAGTACGCCTGTCTGATTCAACTATATCTGTTGATCTGTCGGAAAAAATCATGCGAGTCGAGCTTGATGCCATCGAAACAGAACCACGCCCGGTAAAAACTCAGCTCACCGGTACACCTCCGGCCGGAGTTGAAATTGGAGAATTGGTCAAGAAACAGTCCGAGGTTTCTGTGACAGGTCCATCCAAACTGTTAAAAACGATCGCATACGTCGATGCAGTCGGTGACATTGGAACGAATCAGACCAGTTTCACCAGTTTTATGCAGTTGACTCCGCGGAATGACAAAGACGAGGAAGTTGCCGGGGTCGATGTTGTTGAGGCATTCCTTGAAGTCGAAGTTCCGTTTATTATTACCAAGGAAGTACCGATCGATCTGGCCTTTACACCCAGCTATGGTGATAAACACAAACTGGTATCACAATCGATCTCGCCCGAAACCGTGATGATTCGGGGAGAAAAAAGTCTGGTCGATAAGATCGAATCCATTCCGACCAGAGAGTATGTCCTGGCCTCATCGACTCCGGTAGAGATCGTCCTACCGTTGATTTTACCGACAGATGTGACGGCTGAAGATGATGATGTAACCGCCAGTTTTGAAGTTCAACCGATTGAGTCGCGTACCTTTAATATCCGAGTGACTCAGGTAGAAATACTCAATCAAATGCCCAACTACAAATATGACTTCCAGAATCCGGCTCTGACGATTCAGGTGGAGGTTCGAGACAGTAGGGAAGTCTTGAATGAAGTCGAGGCTTCTGACTTGAAATTGACTATTGATATGACCAATCTTTCGCCCGGCACCTGGACAACACCCATCAAGCTGGAAGGTTTCCCTGTCGGATCTACCGCCAGTGCTAATCCGGGCAGTCTGCCGATCGTGATATCAGAGACAACCGGAGAAGAAGATGAAACCGGAAATTGAACTGATTCTGGACTCAACTCATGATGCCATGATCGCGATCGATGTCCATCAGCGAATCACTTTGTTCAATCGGGCGGCGGAACGACTGACAGGCAAAAATGCATCCGATTCAATTGGCAGAGATATTACTGAGGTGGTCGAGAACACTCGACTGCCTTTTGTCATGCAGCATGATGTTCAAGAGTTGAATCGGCGTCAGCAACTGGGAGAGACCGAAATCATCACGAACCGGATGCCGGTCAAAGACGAACAAAACAATGTGATCGGCGCAATCGCTGTGTTTCGTGATGTGGGAGAATTGTCCCGGCTGTCGGCTGAAGTAACCGATTTGAGTCATACTATCGAGACCCTGCAATCATTATTTGATGCTATTCAGGATGCCATCAGTGTGGTTGATGCCAAAGGCAATCTTTTGCTGGTAAATGAACATTACAAAAAGTTGACCGGAGTAAGTTCCAGCCGCGGCATGATCGATTCCTTGGGTGAGGGGAGTCTGCATAAGCGGGTACTATCGACCGGTCAGGTCGTCAAATCAGTCCAAAAGTATATCGGCATCCTGGACAAGCATGTAATCATCGACTGTGCTCCGCTCAAGGTCGGATCGAAAATTATCGGCTCAGCTGCAGTGATCCATGATTTCAGTGAAATAACCAAATTGAGTTCTGACCTCGATCAGGCCAAATCGATCATCCGAAATCTGGAAGCAAAGTACACCTTTGACGATATTCTGGGACGACACCCTAAAATACAAGATGCGGTCGACAAAGCGAAACTTGCCGCCACCACCAATGCGACCCTGCTGTTAAGAGGGGAAAGTGGTACCGGTAAAGAGTTGTTTGCTCATGCCATCCACAATGCCTCTGAGCGAAAATATCATCAGTTTATTCGGGTCAACTGCGCAGCGATCAACCCCAACCTGCTGGAAAGCGAACTGTTCGGTTATGTGGAAGGCTCCTTTACCGGAGCCAAGAAAGGCGGGCATGTCGGATTCTTTCAACAAGCTCATCGGGGAACGATTTTTCTTGATGAAATTGGCGAAATCGATCTTAACACCCAGGCTAAGCTGTTGCGTGTCCTTCAGGAAAAGGAGATCCAGCCGGTCGGGTCCTCTAAAACCATCGCCGTCGATCTCCGGATCATATCAGCTACCAATGCCGATCTGGAACAATTGATCAGAGCCGGGAAGTTCCGGGAAGATCTGTATTATCGTCTCAATGTGTTCCCGATCTATCTGCCTTCCCTGGACGAACGACCGGACGATATCGAGATCCTGGCGTTGGAGCTGATGCATAAGTTGAATCGGGAATACGGCAAAGTGGCTGAGTCGATTTCACCCGAGGCACTATTCGAAATGAAGCGCTACGACTGGCCGGGGAATGTCAGGGAGTTGGAAAACTGTATCGCCCGGGCAATGATCAATATGAAAATCGGAGAACGGGTGATTGAAGAACGGCATTTGCCGGTCTTGAGTAATACTACCGTTCAGGTGACCAGTCGACCGGTGATCAGTCGGGAGAATTGTATGCCCCTGAAGGCCTTTTTAGCCCATCAGGAAAAAGAATACATTGAACAGGTCTTGGCCCAAAACGATAATAACAAGACAAAGACAGCTAAGGTGTTGGGCATTTCCATTCGCAGCCTGTACTATAAGATCGATGGCACGAAATGAAACGATTTCAGATCAACATATCACCATACTGACTCGAAAGGAAAACTTGCATGATAAGACAGGCAATAGATGCCCTGACGGATCACTATCAGGCCCTGGGACTGTTATCACCCCATGATAGGGAATATTGTCGCAACCGGGCGTTTCGTTTGTTACAAGAACCCCCTCAGGCTTATCGCCCGCCTCAGCTCGGTCGAAAAGATGCCTTAAATACATTGCTCCTGGCGGCTAGAGACAAAAAACTACTGGCCGGTGAAGGTATCGCCTTTGAAGATGACTTTATGGCCAAATTGACCGATGTATTTATGCCTCGACCGGGAGAATACCAGGAGTGGATCGGGGATCTGCTCGAGCGTTCTCCCGAAGCAGCGACTGAAAAGATGTATCAGGTGGCAATAGAAACCGAGTACATCAAACTTGAGCGAGTTCAGCAAAACATACATCATCGCTATCTGGCTGACTATGGTGCGGTCGAGATAACGATCAACTTATCCAAACCTGAAAAATCCCCGGAAGAGATACGACTAAGCCAGGCGGCCGGCTCTGATTATCCGGCCTGTTTGTTGTGCAAAGAAAATGTCGGTCTGTCTGAGGTGCCGAATCCGGCGCGAAGCCATCACCGATTGTTTCAAATCGAACTGAATGGTGAGGATTATTTTTTCCAATATTCCCCGTATTCCTATTTTAATGAGCATTGCATCGTGTTTTCAAAACAACATGAACCGATGGAGATCGATGGCCGTGTGATCGACCGCTTTTTAGATTTTGTCGATATCTTTCCTCATTATTTTATTTCAGCCAACGCGGAGTTACCGATCGTCGGCGGTTCTATTCTGACGCATGATCACTACCAGGGAGGCCGGGCAAACTTTCCGATCGATTCCGCCCGTTCGAGTTTGATCTACCAGTCAAAAGAACTGACAGTAGCCAAATTGGATTGGCCTATCAGTGCAGTCCGGATAGAAGGTGACAGACAGGCCGTGGCACAGGCTGCCAAAAAGCTGATTAATAGTTGGCGCAGTTATTCCAATCCAAAGCTCGGGATCCTGGCTCAAACCGATGATATTCACAATACCGTCAACTTGATGGCCCGAAAACCGGGGCGTTATCAAGTCATCCTGATGTTTCGAAACAATCGGACGGATGCTGACAACCCGGATGGTATTTTCCACACCAACCCCGTGTGGCAGGTAGTCAAGCGGGAAAACATCGGCATCATTGAGGTCATGGGACTGGCCATTCTACCGGCCAGGTTGATGAATGAAATGGGTCAGTTTGATCAATTACCGGAATATCAAAAGTGGTTGACAGCAGTGCCGCAGGCCGATCCTCTGGACCAACTCGGTTATACCTTCAGTCAAATTCTGAAAGACTGTGGCGTGTTTAAACCGGATCAAGAGTCACAGGCTGCCTTTGAAGCATTTGTTACCGGCAGCTTAACCGGGTCGGAATCAGAATAAAGTTGTCAGATAGGTTTCCCGGGTATAAATAAAGCGACTGATGATAAACTGATGATGTTGACGATGGTTAAGATCATCAGTTTTGATCCTTTGACCAATTCGGCTGTGTAAATACAGCTTTTCAGGAGTGAATATGAAAACGATCTATTTAGCCGGTGGATGCTTTTGGGGCGTGGAAGATTATTTCCAGCGAACCTACGGGGTGATCGATGTCATTTCGGGCTACGCCAATGGAACAACCGCCCAACCGACTTATGAAGATGTTTGTTATGGCGGAACAGATCATGCTGAGACAGTGAAGATAAGCTATGATCCCGAAAGGATATCACTGGAATATTTATTGTACCGCTATATGTCGATCATCGATCCGACAAGTCTAAACCGTCAGGGCAATGATGTCGGCCGGCAATACCGGACCGGTATCTACTATGAGACAGATGATGATAAGGTAGTGGCTGAGCGTGTGCTTGAAAACACGGCCAAACACTATTCTCGACCCCTGGTGGTGGAACTGGAACCGCTTGATCATTTTTATGACGCCGAAACGTATCATCAAAACTATCTGGTCAAAAACCCAAATGGGTATTGTCACATCAGTGAAAATCCGGATGAAGTGTTTATCCCGGCCGATTTGTATCAGCCCGGTGATGTTGAATTGAGCAAAACAGCGATCCAGGTGGCATATCATCAGGGGACGGAAGCACCGTTTTCGCATCCATACTACAATCAGACCGAACCCGGCATCTATGTTGATATCGTCTCGGGAGAACCCCTGTTTTCTTCATGTGACAAGTTTGATTCGCAGTGTGGCTGGGCCAGTTTTGTGAAGCCGATTGCTCCCGAGGTTGTAACAAATCATTCAGACAAGTCTCATGGCATGAATCGGGTCGAGATCCGATCCAGAGTAGCAGACATCCATCTTGGGCATGTGTTTGAAGATGGTCCGGTCGATCGGGGAGGATTACGCTATTGTATCAATGGTGCGGTCCTGCGGTTTATTCCCCAAACAGACATGGATCAAGCCGGATACGGTTACCTGCAATCCACATTAAACTGCAAATAATTGCAGGAATTGCTCGCTCTGCAATATATTGCATGCATCAAGCTGCAATCTGATAGTAATCGCTTGGAAAAGCGCTGTTTTTTTGGCATCGGATTTGCTATAATATGAGTTGGAGGTGTCAATGGGAAAACGAATGCTGGTGATCAATCCCGGCTCAACATCGACTAAAGTCAGTTATTTTGTCGATCGCACAGCCGTCCATGCCGTGACGATCAATCACGATCCAACAGATCTGGAACACTTTGAATACGTTGCCGATCAATTTGATTATCGCAAAACTGCTATATTAGAGTGGTTTGAGGGGTTAGACCTGCCAAACCATGAACTTGAAGCTGTTGTCGGCCGGGGAGGCATCCTGCGACCGATACCCAGCGGTACATATTTAGTCAGTCCGGACATGTTGCAAGACCTGCAATCGATTGTCCGGGGAGAACATGCTTCCAATCTGGGTGCTTTGATCGCTCAGGCGATCGCTGACGAAAAAGGTATCCATGCCTATATTGTCGATCCGGTAGCGGTCGATGAATTTCATGACGTGGCCCGGATTTCCGGTCTCAAGGAAATCACTCGGCAGTCCTTAGGACATGCCTTGAATGTAAGGGCGACGTCTATTCGTTATGCCAAGGATATTGAGAAGTCGTTTGATTCGTTAAACCTGATCGTTGCTCATATCGGCGGCGGCATCAGTGTCGTGGCGATCGAACAGGGAAAAATGATCGACATGAACAATGGCAATGAGATGGGCCCGTTTTCACCCGAGCGGACAGGTGGCCTGCCGGTCTGGCCCTTGGCTCAACTGATCTTTCAGGGTCGGTTTAAAAACTTTAATGAATGCAAACAGTGGCTCCGGGGAAAAGGCGGTCTGGTAGCCTATCTCGGGACCAATGATATGCGTCTGGTCAATCAAAAAATCGATCAAGGGGATGACTATGCCCGTTTGATCACTGAGGCAATGGCTTATCAGATCGGTAAAGAAATCGGTCTGGCGGCCACCGTATTGTCCGGTCAAGTAGATGCGATTTTACTGACCGGCGGTGTGGCGCATAACAACCGGATAACAGACTACATTACGGACATGGTCCAATGGATCGCTCCCGTCCGGATCTATCCGGGGGAAGATGAAATGGAATCACTTGCCCTGGGAACGCTCAGGGTACTAAACGGAGAAGAAACTGCAAAAGACTATGCAACGGAGGTCCATGCGTGATTACAACCTTTGAACAGGTCCTGCAAGCTGCGGCTGCACTGGATGACAAGAAACTGGCTGTTTGTAAAGCTGAAAATGAAGAGGTGCTGCAGGCGGTCGAGATGGCCAGGAAGGCCGGGATCGCCAGTAGTATATTGGTCGGTGATGAAAACAAAATCAAGTCACTCTTAAACCAACTCGGATTTGACTCGTCCAACTATGAATATGTTCACTCAACTGATGATGAGATGACTGCCACAGAAGCTGTCAAATTGGTATCCGGTGAAAAAGCCGATGTCTTGATGAAAGGTGTCATCGATACCGCAACCATCCTGAAAGCCGTCCTGAATAAAGAATATGGACTGAGACAAAGCAAGGTCATCAGCCATGTCGCTTTGTTCAGTTTGGACAGTTATTACAAAATGCTGTTGGTGACTGATGCCGCCATGAACATTGCGCCAGATGTCGATGCCAAAGAATTGATCATCCGAAATTCACTTCATGTCACCCGGGCACTTGGGATCGAGACGGCCAAGGTGGCAGTTGTCTGTGCCAACGAAAAGGTATCCGATAAAATGCCGGCTACGCTCGATGCCCGGGAGCTGAAAAACAGGCCGATCACCGGGGCAATGGTCGACGGACCGTTAGCTTTGGATAATGCCGTCAGCAAAGATGCTGCCCGTATCAAAGGCATCGAATCTCCCGTCGCCGGTGATGCCGATATCCTGTTGATGCCTGACATTGAGGCAGGAAATATTTTATACAAATCACTTGGCTTTTTAGCCAAAAGCAAAGGTGCCGGCATTGTCGTAGGAGCACGCCGTCCCATCGTGCTGACCAGTCGGGCGGATGAAGAAGAAGCCAAACTAAATTCGATTGCATTGGCCATACTGGTCAGTGAAAAAATGAAGGAGGGGTAGATGTATCGCATCCTATCGATCAATCCCGGATCGACCTCCACCAAGATCGCCCTGTATGACGATGAACAGGAAGTGTTCAATAAAACATTGCGACATTCGGAAGTGGAATTAAGTCAGTTTGATTCGATCATCGACCAGGCGGATTTTCGCTATCAGGTAGTAATGGATGCCTTGGCCGAGAGCGACATCAATATTCAAAAACTTTCGGCAGTAGTCGGTCGGGGCGGTTTGATCAAATTCATCCCCGGAGGCACGTATGCCATTACACCGGGACTGTTGGCCGATGTCCGCAAATCAGAAAAGGGCGAGCACGCTTCAAATTTAGGTGCTATTTTGGCTCATGACATCGCCAGCAGCCTGAACTTACCATCTTATATCGTTGACCCGGTGGTGGTGGATGAAATGGAACCGATTGCCCGGATCTCCGGTCATCCCGAGATCGAGCGTATCAGCATTTTTCACGCCTTGAACCAAAAGGCAGTGGCTTATCGCTATGCCAAGTCGGTCAATAAAAAATATGAAGACCTCAACTTGATCATCGCTCATCTGGGCGGTGGTATTTCTGTCGGAGCTCATCGAAAAGGCAAGGTGATCGATGTCAACAACGCCTTAAACGGTGACGGTCCTTTTTCACCCGAGCGAGCCGGCGGACTACCGGTCGGTGATCTGGCCAAGCTTTGTTTTAGTGGGAAATATTCCGAGAAAGAGATCAAAAAAATGATCACCGGAAACGGTGGCTATGTCTCCTATTTATCGACCAATGATGGTCGAAATGTCGACGAAATGGTAGATCAGGGCGATGAATATGCCGGGTTGATCCGTGATGCCCTGGGCTATCAGGTGGCGAAAGAAATTGGAATGTGCGCAGCCGTCCTCAAAGGACAGGTCGATCAGATTATTCTGACCGGGGGTCTGGCGCATGGCAAGTATTTGACAGACTATATCAGCCGGCGGGTCGAGTTTATTGCTCCGGTATCGGTCTATCCGGGAGAAGATGAGATGAGCGCTTTGACCGACGGAGCACTCCGCATTCTAAGAGGTGAGGAAGAAGCCAAAAATTATGACGACTATTAAAATAATAACCGGACACTATGGGAGTGGGAAAACCGAATTCGCTGTCAGCCTGGCGATGCAGCTTGCAGCTAAGGGTCGCAAGGTCGCTCTGGGAGATCTCGATATTGTCAATCCCTACTTTCGTTCCAGGGAACGGGCGGAAATGATGGGAAACGAAGGGATCCGCGTGATCAGCTCGACCCTTGGTCATGCATCCAGTCTTGATCTACCGGCTGTTTCGGCTGAAATTCGCGGACCGATCGCTGATCCTGAATACGATGTCATACTGGATCTGGGAGGCGATGAAGTCGGAGCCAGAGTAGTGGTGGCGTTTGCCGAGGATATCAAAGCCAGGGGCTATGAGATGCTTCTGGTGATCAATGCCTACCGGCCGGAGACCCGGGATCTCGATGGTGTCATGCGTTATTTAGAAGGGATCGAATACACTTCCAACCTGAAATTTACCGGGTTGATCGTCAACACTCATATGATATGGGATACGACGACAGAGGATGTTCTGGCCGGTATCGAGTTAGCTCGCCAGGTATCTCACAGGAGTGGATTACCGATCCGATATATCAGTGCGATCGAAAGCGCACTGGCAGGTTTGCCCCCGGATATTGAGGGCGAACGATTACCCGTCGGTATGTACATGCGCGATGCATGGATGTAATAAGGAGGAAAAAATGGCCAAAGGAACCGTCACTTTCAAACAGGATCTATGTAAAGGATGTGGGCTGTGTGTCAGCGTCTGTCCGACCAATATCCTGGCGATGGATGACAAAGCGATCAATCGGAAGGGATACCATCCTGCCACTGTGGTGGATCCAGACAATTGTATTGGTTGTGCCAACTGCGCGATGATGTGCCCTGATCTTGTCATCACCGTGGAAAGGAATTAGGAGGAATCGATGTCAAAAGTCTTGATGAAAGGCAACGAAGCAATCGGCGCTGCCGCTATCGCTGCCGGATGTAAATATTTTTTCGGGTATCCGATCACCCCGCAGAGTGAACTGCCGGAATATATGTCAGCTCGCCTGCCGAAAATCGGAGGCGTCTATCTTCAGGCGGAGTCGGAAGTCGCTGCCATCAACATGGTTTATGGTGCTGCCGGAACCGGCAAACGGGTCATGACCAGCTCCTCTTCCCCCGGTATTGCGCTAAAACAAGAAGGTATCTCCTACATAGCCGGAGCTGAACTGCCGTGTGTTATCGTCAACATGGTCCGGGGCGGACCGGGTCTGGGTAGCATTCAACCCGCCCAGTCAGACTATAACCAAGCCACCCGGGGCGGAGGAGACGGTGATTATAAGCTGTTGGTCTATGCGCCGGGTAATATCCAGGAGATGGTAGACCTGGTCCAACTGGCCTTTGATAAAGCCGATTATTACCGCAACCCTGTCATGATCCTGGGGGACGGTATGATGGGGCAAATGATGGAGCCGGTTGAATTTAAAGAAATGCCGAAGATGGATCTTCCGGCAAAAGACTGGGCCACCACCGGAACACAAGAAAAACGAAAACCCAATGTCATCAACTCGCTCTATCTGGCGGCTGAAGAATTGGAACAACATAATATCCACCTTCAAACCAAGTACCAGGAGATGATAGACAAAGAGATCATGTTCGAAGAATACAACATGGAGGGAGCCGAATTGGTGATCGTAGCCTATGGTACGACTGCCCGGATCTCCAAAGCTGCGGTCGATCTGTTGCAGGCCCAAGGCATCCATGTCGGATTGATTCGCCCGATCACGGTCTGGCCTTTCCCATATCAGGCGATCAAGGATCTGCCTGAATCAGCCAAAAACATCTTGTGTGTTGAGATGAGCATGGGCCAGATGATCGATGATGTCAGAATCGGGAATGAAGGTCAGAGGCCAATTCACTTTGTTGGTCGTTCAGGTGGGATGATCCCGACACCTCAACTGGTAATCGACAAAGTCAAAGAAATCCTGAACGGAGGCAAATAATGGCGGTTGTATTTCAAAAGACCAAAGGCTTAACCGATGTCGAAACCCACTATTGTCCCGGTTGCACACACGGGATCATTCATCGCCTGGTCGGTGAGGTGATGGAAGAGCTTGGTATCCTCGGTAAATCGATCGGCGTTGCTCCGGTCGGATGCTCGGTACTGGCCTATAATTATTTTAATTGTGATATGTCAGAAGCTGCTCATGGACGGGCACCGGCTGTTGCTACCGGTATCAAACGGATTTTGCCCGACAATGTTGTGTTTACTTATCAGGGCGATGGAGACCTGGCATCGATCGGAACGGCCGAAATCGTACATGCCGCTCACCGGAGCGAAAATATCACTACTATTTTCGTCAACAATGCGATTTATGGTATGACCGGCGGTCAAATGGC
>LSQX01236793.1_pt1 | contig 13533 bp, 10 predicted proteins | sample 654561 | NCBI WGS metagenome assembly LSQX01 (sample SAMN04489861, study PRJNA283612) | anaerobic digester metagenome | isolation source: 4 biogas reactors fed with cattle manure at either 37C or 55C with and... | place: Denmark: Kongens Lyngby | collected 2014 | reverse complement strand
AAGGCGATAAATGAGAATAAGCAACCGAATCAATTAAATTATTGCTTGCATCGAACAAACGAACGATATCGGGACGACCTAAACCAAAGCTAAAACTGCCAATGTAGTTTTTTACATTTGGATAGGAATTTGAAAAGCTTTCTTCATTTTCACATAAAACAAGATATTCTTTCGGCTTGACGCTTGTTCCTTCTGGAATTAGAAAAATATGGCTATCATCGTCATCTTTGAAAATCCAATTAGAAATATCAATCGTTTCTTCTGCTGTATTGTAGAGTTCAACCCAATCATCGCATTTTAAATCTTTTGAGCTTTTATACATAATTTCGTTAAAAATAATCGTTCTTTCCTCTGGATTTTCTTTGAGTTTGAAAATTGGATTTAGAACCACTTCCGCAGAGTCGAAAGCGATTCTAAGGCAACTGCTATCTGGAAGGAGTGGATTTCCCCAGCTTACAAATTCATAGCCCTGCTTTGGAACTGCTTCCAGAGTAACAGGGATGCATTGAAAATATTTCATGCCGCCCAGAAAGTCTTTTCTTTCAAAGTCGTGTAGCTTAAAATCGCCCCCTTCTATATTTGACAATTTACAAACAATTTTCCCTATACCTTTTAATTTATAGTGAGTTAGAAGGTTTGAAAGAACAGAATAATTTCTTTGCAATAAAAACTCTTTAATCGCGTGAATCTCGTTTTCCCAATCAAGCACTGAGCCTTCCCAACGCTTTTGTTGGCTTGGTATTTCATCTTTGATCTGCTCGGCTATGCTTTCTAATAATGGAATTGTGTTGCTTTTATGCAGTTTTGTTGCGAAAATGCCTGCAAAACCGTTAAGCATATAATGTTTAAATTGCTCGTTTTCAAGCAGCTTTATCATCATTTTTGAAAACATTTTTGTAGAATCTTTAAGCACAAACAGACTATAATTGATATAGTTAAAATTATTTCCCAAGGCAATATCGGAATCATAAGCAACCCAACGCCACTTGCCATCAAAATCTGTTGAAGACCAATACTTTTGATTTCTTTCGGGCCAATCTGGTATTCCGCTCCAAATCCTAAAAACGAAATAATTTATTAAACTTTTCAGGTCAACAAGCTTTTCTACTTGTTTAAACTGATTAGGGTTAGACATATCGTTATTTTCTATAAAATCAAGCAGTTCTAAGTAAGAATCTCTACTTCCACAAAGAAGAACGGCTTTGTCTTCAATTAAATTCAAGTTCTTTTTTGAAACAGCATATTTTATTGAAATGTGATCATCGTCAATCCTTTCTCTTAAATTTTGCAAGCCGTAATATTCACCATTGATATACACAACTGCAGGTCGGTAATTGCTCGCTCCCAAATTCATTTGCAGCGCTAATTTGCAAGCAAAGCCATCGCGAAGAAAAGCTTTGCCCCAGTCTCCGCCAGCGTTTCTTAAAAGCAGCTTGTCGTAAGTTTCGTAACTATTATCTTTAAAGAAAGGATATTCAAATTTTGAAAGAGCATACCTGCTTTTCGCTATTATGGATAACGATTTTTGAGGATATTTTGGCGCACGGGAAGTAAAACCGTGTAGTTTCATCCCAGCTTTTCCAGAAAAATTGGGATAACTTTTATCTTTTTCATAGAACTCAAAATCTGCTTCTACCTCCATTTTTTTGAAAACGTTAGCCTCGTTCATAATTCCTCTATCCCTGTCCCACAAGTCTATAGAATCAACAATCACCGACACAACAGGCAATTTGTGAGTATTTTCTTCTATAAAATATGATTTTGATACTGTTTGACTTGGCACGGAGTTTTCGGCGTAAGTTTTTGCCCTCACAATAGTTGTCTTGTCTATTTCAATCGGATTCCCTTCAAATAAAAAAGAATTTTCATTTGGTTCAGAAGAATTTAATGTATAATAAATTTTTTCTTCTAGCTTACTGTTTAAAAAAGTAAGTGAAAGCTCTTGGCTGTGCCAGCCTGCTTCTATTGAAAATTCTGGCTCTTCTGCAAAAGCATAACAAGGATTTGCGTTTTCAAAGCTTGGAGTTGAAGGGTAAAAATAAGCAAATTCATTTTCACCATTTGGATACCTCCCATAGCTAATATCTGCTTTTAACTCTGGAAATGACAAACTGTCGACTAATTCCGCTTTGTTGTTCCAAAGGAAAACCGTTTCGCCTTCCTTGCTTAAAGAAAAGTTTGTGTGTAATTCTTTATAGAATCGTTTATAAAATATTTGATTTGTGTTGTTAAAACTGTTTAATTTCGCGAAGCTAATTGTATCGCCATTTAAAACCAAATCCTTAAAAAGTCCTTTGGATAGCTTTCCATTTTCCGTTCCAGAAATTGCAATTCCAAGATAGACAGAGTCCTTATTGTCGTAATGAAATTTGCCGAAATTAAGCCAGTCAAAGCTGTTTTTGAGGAGCAAATACGCAAGCACGGTGTCGTTTTCGCGCTTTAATCGGACAAATACATTTGGGAATTGAATTGGCTTCACGGCGTGACTTCTATTTGGCGCCTTGCCTTGTTCCTCTCTAAATAAGCAGAAATAAGAGCCGCGTCTTTGAATTTTGCTGTTCATTGAAATATACTTTGATCTTGCGGTTAGAGAATCTCTTAGCATTAAGCCAGCAAGCCCAAAAAAGAAACCCGATTGAAAGAAGGGGATTTTAACTGAAATATCGAAATCGCCAGCCACTTTTAAATATTCGTAATGAAAGTAATCATCTTTCGCCCATTCTACCGCACCTTGTCCCCCGGCTTCAATTAAATAATTGCCTGAGCTTATTCGATTTTTGTCTGAGGCAAAGAGAATTAGATAGCTTTTTGCTCCTATTGTGGTGTCGGGTAAAACCCAAGCTTTTTCAAAATTGTTCTTGTCGTAAATTCTCCAATCTTTCAAGCGAACGGGGGAATAGCCGCTGTTATAAAGTTCAATCCAATCGCTTGCCTCGTAATCCTCATCGAGCAAGGACTCTGCGTTTGAAGAGCATATTTCATTAATAATTACTTGGCTACTCGCAAGCGAAAAACCAAAAAGAAGTAAAAAAAGAATAAATACGAACTTTCTCATTGAAATCTTTTTTATTGTTCAACACATTCTATTAAGAAAAACACATCAGAATGTATTCTGTCTCAAAATTAAAAAATATTAATAAAAAAAAGGAAGAATAGGAAGTGAACAGGGGGGCTTAGTTTCGTTCAGAATCCAGAGAAAAAACATTCATCGCAGATCGAAATAAACGTAAATCAATGTCAACCAACGGGTTAATCCGTTGATTGATTTCGCATAGCCCGTTGGTAAATTCCGCTTCCTTCCTCCTTCAAATTTGAACTTGGGAAGGAGTGGAAAAAAGATGTGCCACACTTTCCCAAGTGTGGCAGATCTTAGTTAATATAGTTCAGCTTGGGAAGGAGAAGCAGAAAAAAAAGATGGACTCCACCTCTAAATCAATTTGTTGTCGTTTTTTCTGCTTTTTTCTTTTTTTTGATTTAAAATTGCTTTTACAAAGCTGATAAATAGGGGATGGCCGCTCACTGCGCGCGATTTTAATTCTGGGTGAAATTGAACCCCAATAAACCAGGGATGCTCTTTTATTTCAATGATTTCAACTAATTTTCCATCAGGGGACAATCCGCTTAAAATCATACCGTTTTCTTCTAAAATTGCTCGATAGTCGTTATTCAACTCATATCTATGGCGGTGGCGTTCTGATATTTCCAGCTTTTCGTAAGCTTTAAAAGCGTTTGTGTTTTCTTTGAGTATGCAAGGAAAGGCGCCAAGCCGCATTGTCCCGCCTTTATTTTTGACGTCCTTTTGAGCCTCCATTAAATCTATAAGCTTATGCTCTGTGCTTTTGTCCATTTCGGAGGAATTTGCTTCGCTAAGCCCGCAAACGTTTCTTGCAAACTCGACAACGGCACACTGCATACCGAGACAAATGCCAAAGAAAGGAATTTTATTTTCGCGAGCATATTGAATTGCGATTAGCTTGCCTTCAAAACCCCGATTGCCAAAACCGGGACCTACGAGAATACCATCAAAACAAGCCAATTTCTTTGCAACTTGTTCTTCTTTAATGTCTTCAGCATTGATTAATTTGAGATCAACTTTTGTATTGTTTATCGAGCCACTATGAATAAAAGCTTCAAGTATGCTTTTATAAGAATCAGCATACTTTGTGTATTTGCCAACCAAAGCTACATTAACTTTGTATTTTGGATTAATTATTTTATGAACAAAACTTTTCCAAGTATCAATTTTCGCTTCTCTAATAGGTAAATTCAATTTATTCAGAACAATTTCAGCTAAGCCGTTTTTAGCCAGCATAAGCGGGACTTCGTATATAGTATTTTTTGCGTCAAGGACGTCAATTACCGACTTTTCATCAACGTTACAAAACAAGGCGATTTTTGCTCTTTCTTCTTTGGAAAGTCTGTATTCGGAGCGGCAAAGGAGAATATCTGGTTTAATTCCATATTCCATCAAAGTTTTAACGGAATGTTGAGTAGGCTTTGTTTTCAGCTCGCCACTTGTTTTAATGTAAGGGATGTAAGTTAAATGGATATTTAAGGTGCTGCAAGCCCCTCTTTCCCAAGAAAACTGCCTTGCTGCTTCGAGGAAGGGGAGTGATTCTATATCGCCGACCGTCCCGCCTATTTCGAATATAATAAAATCGTAATCCCCATCGTAATGAGCCATTCTTCTCTTTATTTCATCGGTGATGTGAGGGATTACCTGCACGGTTTTTCCAAGATAATGTCCTCTACGTTCTTTTTGAATGACTTCGTAATAAACTTGTCCGGTTGTGGTGTTGTTATGCTTGGAAAGTGAAATATCGAGGAATCTTTCATAATGCCCAAGATCTAAATCGGTTTCGGTGCCATCGTCAGTTACATAAACTTCTCCGTGCTGGAAAGGACTCAAAGTTCCGGGGTCTACGTTTATGTATGGATCAAGCTTCATTGATGTTACTGTCCAGCCCTGTTTTTTAAGTAAAAGCCCGAGCGAAGCAGAGACAATACCTTTTCCTAATGAAGATAAAACTCCTCCAGTGATAAAAATAAACTTTGTTTCTTTTTTAACATCATCATTTTTTTTAATTTTACTTATTTCCATTTTAAAATAAATTATATATTTGTAAAATTACTGATTGCAAATTAGCTTAATTTTTATTAACAAAAAGAAAACACAATTTAAGAATAAAAGATTATATGAAAAATTATTTGATCGCTGCGATAGTAATTTCCTTAATAGCAATCTCTTGCAGCCGAAAAGAAGCTGACACAAATGAAATTAGTTTTTGGCATTTTCAAAGCGAACCAAATCAGAAAAAAGTATTGATGGAGTTAATAGCAGAATTTGAAAAAGAATTTAACTGCACCGTAAAGACAACTGAGCTGAGTTGGAATGATGGAAAAACAAAGCTATTTGCTGCTTTTAATTCTAATAGCGCGCCGGATATTATTGAGTTAGGCTCAGATTGGGTTGCCCAATTTTCTTCTACAAAGTCTAAAAACGGCAGCATTCTTTTGCCTCTTGACTCAAATGAATTTGATATAAAGCAGTTCGTTGATTTTTCACACGCGCCCTGCTTTTGGAAAGGCACTCAGTATGCCCAGCCTTGGACGGTAGATACTCGTGTTCTTTTTTACAATAAAGATTTGCTGAAAAAAGCAAAAAACTCAGACGAGGCGCCAAAGACAATAGATGAGATGATCGAGCTTTCTGCAGCCATTAATAACAATGAGCAAGGGATTTATGGTTTTGGAGCAAACGGCTCAGATCCTCACCGCTTATACAAAAAAATTCTTTATTTTATTTGGACTTATGGAGGAGGAGTTTTTGACGATAGCGGGGCGCCAATCCTTTTTTCTAAGGAAAACATCAAAGCACTTGAAATATATAAAGAGCTTTCTAATTATGGACTTATAGAAACTCAACGTCAGCTTGATTCATACTTCGTTCAAGGCAAAATTGCCTTTTGGCTTTCAGGCGCTTGGCTTATTGATAAGATTTCTCGCGAGAATCCAAATTTAAACTATGGCATTGCTTTAGTTCCTAGCACCGATCAATCAGCTGTTGGCATATCTTTTGCAGGGGGAGAGTATTTAGCAATTAATGCTAAAACAAAAAAAGCTGATCTTTCAAAAAAGTTTATTAAGTTTTTAAGTAAGGGTGAAAATACTTTAAAATATTGCGAAAAAGTTAGAGAAGCTGGTTTTCCAGCAGATAAAGAATTTTATAATCACGAGTCATATAAATCTATCAAATTTAAAAGCATTTTTGCTGAACAGTTGAATTATTCGAAAATGACACCAGTAGTCCCTAACTGGTTGGATATAGAGGAGCTTATTGAAAATGCAGTAGTTGAGGTCTTACTTGCAAAAAAATCGCCTTACGAAGCACTGCTTGAAGCACAAGAACAGATTAAGCAAATTGTTAAATGAAGAAACTGACTTTAAAATGTGATTTTTTATTATATTAGCTGTAAAAAAATTGATGTTTAAAAAATAATGAAAAAAATATTAGTAATTGATGATGCAGAGTTTATATTAGAGACAACAGCGACAATTTTAAAATTCGAGGGCTATGATATTAAAACAGCTGATAATGGCAGAAAAGGTATTGAGCTTGCGTTTCAAGAGTTGCCAGACTTAATACTTTGCGATATATCAATGCCAGAAGTCGATGGATACGAGGTTTTAACTACAATCCGAGCTAATGCTCAAACAGCGACAATCCCGTTTATTTTTCTTACTGCTTTTACTGAAAAATCCGAGCAGCGAAAGGGAATGGAAAAGGGAGCCGATGACTTTATAGTGAAGCCATACACAAGGGAGGAGCTTGTAAATGCTATTGACGCCCAATGGAATAAACATCAATTATTTGCACAACAAGTAAAAGAAAAAGTCGAGGAGGTCGGGAGAAATGTTACTTATGCTCTTCCACACGAATTTAGAACCGTTTTGAATGAAGTAATAGGGACTGCCAAATATTTAAAGTCTACTGCGGAGCAAATTAGCTCTTCTGAAATTGTGGAATTTGCGGGCGACATTATCTTTTCTTCTAATCGATTGCTTAAAATAACGGAAAACTTTCTCACTTATGTAATGTTGGAATCGCTTGCCGCTGACCCCGTAAAAATAAAGCAGATGAGAGCTATGCGAACTGAGGAACCTGTTGCAATGGTTGTGGATATCGCATACCTAAAAGCTGACCAATACAAGAGAGTTGACGATCTTTTTATAGACGATATGGTGGATAAAATTTCCGTTGAGATTTCTACTGAAAACTTCCACAAAGTTTTTGATGAACTAATTGACAATGCTTTTAAATTTTCCAACCAATCTAAAAAAGTGTCTATAAGAACATTTATTGAAGATAGCCACCTTTGTATTTCCATCACAGATGAAGGACGAGGGATGACAAAAGATCAAATAAATGGAATTGCAGCCCTTGCCCAATTTGAAAGAGCTATGCACGAGCAGCAGGGAGTAGGGTTAGGACTTGTTATTGCCAAAAAGATAGTAGAGATTCACGGGGGCAAATTTCTTATAGAAAGCAAAGAAGGCGAGGGAACCACAATTACTTTTTCCCTTTTTTATAATAAAATATAGTATATTTTGTTTTTTAATATTTGCTACTTTTTTTAACATAAATTGCTTATGCAAATAACAAAAATTTTTAGCAGAAACGCCTAAGCACTGTTAATGCAATAAGTCCCAAGAAAATACGCAAAAGGACTTTGTTCCATCCAGCTCTAAATCCCCAGTAGAATAATGCCGCAAGCATAACTCAAGCATAACTATAATTAGCCAATGGGAATGATCTAAGCTCCAGAATGCAAGCTCATCAATGACAGTTCTAATAAAGTTAAAAATGCTATTAGCACTCCAAAAAACGATAAAGCACTAATTTTTATTATTTCTTTGATTTTCAAGTTAATTTTATTAATTTTATTTTATTGAAAAATGAAGAAATTTTAATGTTCGTTTGAATTCGGAAAAAAATAATCAATAAATAGCTTTATATCAAGAGAATGGAGTAAAATTATGTCTCAAGAGAAGTTCGTTCCATTTGTAGCATCATCATCGAATATGGCGGAGATGACAGTTCGCGCATTAATACTCGGTTTGTTAATGGCTGTAATCTTAGGTGCTGCAAATGCTTACCTTGGTCTCAAAGCTGGTATGACAATCGCAGCAACTTATCCAGCTGCCGTGATTGGAATGGCAGTTTTACGTGCATTTAAAGGAACAATTTTAGAAGAAAACTTTGCCCGAACCGTAGGTTCGATAGGTGAATCTGTTGCTGCCGGCGCAATCTTTACCTTGCCCGCTTTTTTCATTGCTGGTATTTGGCCCGAGTTCTACACCACAACAAACTATATAATTGCTGCCTCCATTATGGCGGTGGGTGGTATACTCGGCATTATGTTCGTTGCATTGCTTCGGCGAATAATGGTAGAAAATAAGGAACTGCCTTATCCCGAATCGGTAGCCGCAGCAGAAATTCATAAGGCTGGACAATCTGGCACCTCTGGCAGCTCGCATCTATTTTTCGCAATGATTGGCGGCGCCTTAATAAAAGCATTTGGAGAGCTGAAACTATTTGCTACTTCATTTCAGCACTTTTTCGTTTTTGGCAAACAAACCATACCCGGTAGCACCTTCCAAGCGCAAGGTGGCTTGATGTTCAATTCATTCACAATTAGTCCCGCTTATATGGGCGTTGGCTATATTATTGGTCCCCAACTTGCTTCGCTTGCCTTTGGTGGCGGCTTGATTGCTTGGGGGCTTTTAACACCAATAATCCAATACTTCATTATGCCCTATTACCCGCAAGATGGCGCACTTACGGCAATGGAGGTTTGGGGAAAAATAGTGCGACCAATTGCCATCGGAGGTATGCTTGTCGGAGCAAGCTATACTTTATTCAAAATGAGAAAAAGCTTAATTACTGGGATTGCCCGCTCAGTTGGTGATGTGAAAAGAGCTGCTGCTGGTATGGCTTCTGACGTAGAAAGAACAGAAAAAGACATAAGCTTTACTTGGATTATGGCTGGAATCGTCTTTGTTGCAGTTTGCACTTTCATAATCACATTTTTTGTATTTAACGCATCTTTGCTCATCTCAATCGTTGCGGCGACGGTAATGATTATTTTAGCATTTTTCTTTGCCGCAGTTTCGGGTTATTTAGTTGGAATTATGGGCTCGAGCAATAATCCTATAAGCGGACTAACTTTGACCGCACTTGTAGTAACTGCGGTTATTTTAGTTGCCCTGGGTGCTACTGGTCAAGAAGGAGTGGCAGCAGTGCTTGGAGTGGCAGCAATCGTATGTGTTGCCGCTGCTGTTGCAGGTGAAATGCTTCAGGACTTAAAAGTTGGGCATATACTCGGTGGAACTCCTTGGAAAATGCAGCTTGGTGATATAATTGGTGTTGTCATTGCAGCGGCAGTCCTTTTTGTTCCGCTTTTCATACTGCACGAGGGGGACGTTTCTTTGGGAAATATGCAAGGCTACGCTGGTGGCTTTGGAAGTAAGGAATTGCCCGCTCCTCAAGCATCGCTTATGGCAATGCTTTCAAAAGGAATTGTGGGTGGCGATATGACTTGGCCCCTTATTATCGTTGGAATGCTGATGGGCTGCGCACTGATTTTAATTCGCGCCGGAAGCCCTATGCTCATCAGCGTTGGTATGTATCTTCCCTTTGGGACGGTGTTTGCTATTTTCATTGGCGGGATAACTAAGGGCATTCTTGATATGGTTTGCAAAAAAAGAGGGTTTAATGAAGGGCAGAGGACGAGGGTCGATAATGTTGGAGTGCTCCTTGCGGCAGGCTTCATAGCGGGAGAGGCGCTGATTGGCTTGCTCTTCGCTGGTTTTGCTTTTGGAGAAATACAAATGCCAGCGATATTTAGCTCGCCACCCTTTAGCATCGGACTTATTGTAGTTGTAATTGTTTCGCTCTTTTTAATATTCACCCCTGCTCGTAACGCTGGAAATGCAGACGATCCTGCTCCACCAAAATCAATGTAAATGTTTTTTATATTCATCCGATGACTTCAAGTTATCGGATGAATATCTCTCTGGCTTCTTCACTACTTACAGAATGAGCTGTAAGAAAAATCTGTTTAATTGCATAGCGAAAAAATTCTATACTTTATAGATGATTTATATAAATTTATTATATTGCAATTACGTAAATTGTGTTTTTAAACAATGTAAAAGGAATTGAATATGGGAGCAAAATTAGTCCAAATTTGCGAGGAAGCAAAGAGAATTGGCGGACTCAAAGCTCAAATGAGAATGGCAGTTTTAACAAAAACTCCATCTTCTCAAGCTGCAACTGTGCCTGATACCCCCGAGAATGTTGCTTTATTTCAAAATGCGTTGAACGAAATTAAAAAAGAAAATTAGGAGAATTTATGAGCAGAGTATTAAAACCAGAGTTTATTATCGAAAACTATTTCGATGCAAAAAACAAAAGACACTTTTTGAATGGTGAACAAACTGTGCTTCACTGCCATCACTATGCAGCGCTTTATTCTCAGCTCGCTCTCGATGCTGACGAAACAAAGCTGCTAAGCGATGTTGCTGAGGAAACTTTTTATAGAACAATTATTGATTATTTTAAAAAGCACCAAATTTGCAGATTAGAAGACAGAATTGATATTGTTTCTGAATACTATTCTGTGTTAGGACTTGGGCAATTGATTGTGAATTTTGCTGGTGAAGACTCAGGTGAGGTTGAACTGCCTGTTTCCCACATTGACGCTGGCTGGAGAAGAAAATGGGGCAATTATGATAAGCCAGTTAATTATATTACTGGCGGCTTCATTTGTGCCATCTTTTCTGCAATTTTCGACAAACCAACTCACTATTACAAAGCCATTGAAACTCAAAGCATTGTAATGGGGAACAAAGTTTCAATTTTTAAAGTTATTCATTAAAAGGAGAGTTATTATGGCTATAGATAGAAAGAAAATCATTGAAGAAATGTCTAAAGTTAGTGCGGAAAGCAACGAAGAAGGCATTATCGAAGGTTTTAATGTAATGGTGAATAGGCTTCCGGCGGCTTTTTGGAATTCTTTTGCTGAACGGCTCTCAACGAAAGCAAGTCCAGAAATGCTTGAGGCAACTGAATATTTGCTGGTAAATGCAGCTCAAGAGTGTGGCTATCACACTGGCTATGGAATCATTACTTCTGAAGAATGGAAGAGAATTGTTGTTCCAATGATTGAAAAAGCGCCAGAAGATATTCTTTATGGAGCTTATGCTGTGTTTACTGCTTGGGGCTGGGCTAACGCTGAAGTGATTGAGCTTGTTCCAGGGGAGAAAATGGTGGTGCGTGCATATAATTATTATGAGTCTGACGTAGCAAAATATGGAAAGTCCAAAAAAATGAGCGCTTACATGATAAGAGGCGTTTCAGCTGCTTTTATGGCATTAGCTTATGCCGGTGAATACAGCAGCTCTAACGAAGGAGATAGAATTAGTGCTTTTAAGTGCGAGCAGGTGAAAGGAATAGAATGCGGCGATGATTACGGCGAATTCATTGTTACAAAAAGCTAATCGCAAGCATTTGCTTTTTGCTTAATCAAATCTCTAAACAAAATGTATGGTGGGCTTCATCTATAAAGTGAAGCTCATTTTTTTTGCAAAAATTATTTAATTTACAATTATTGTTTAATTTTCTTATTTTTGTAGAAAAAAACAAGGAAATGAAAATGAAAATAATAAGTTTAGAAGCCGGTCCTTTGGCAACAAGATTCTATTTGATTCATACAGATGCAAGTAATTATGCCGTGCTTATTGATGCACCTTTGGACTGCGCTGAAAAAACAATGTATCATTTAGAAAAGCATAATTTAGAATTAAGAATTATTTTGTTAACCCATTCCCATTGGGATCATTTCGCTGGTGCCCCGAAGTTAAAGGAATTAACAGGCGCCGCGATTGCAGTTCATACTTTAGACGAATATAGATTACTCGACCCTATGAAGCACAGTATAGTCCCATTAGATTTTGAGCTATCTCCTATTAAACCCGATGTTTATTTGCAAGAAGAAATGGATATACTTTTTGCTGACTATAGTTGCTTTCAAGTTCTGTCCACCCCCGGGCATACAGAGGGGAGCGTTTGCTTTGTTGAGAAAAATAAAAAAGTGATTTTCACTGGCGACACCTTATTTAAAAATAGTGTTGGCAGATACGATTTCCCTGGCGGCAATTACGAAGATTTAAAAAATTCTATAAAAAATAAAATACTTACATTGCCAGATGATTTTACCATTTATCCGGGGCATGGTATGAAAACAACAATCGCTGATGAGAAAAAGTATAATCCATTCATTCGATTTGAGTTAGATTAGGAAAAAATGCAAAAAGAGTTTTCTGTATTGTTTTTTTTAAAAAGAATTGTTTTCGTATTTTCCTTGTTGATTTTGCTTAGCGGCTGCTATTCTTTTACTGGAAGCTCAATCCCGGGGCATATTAAAACAATTCACATTAGCTCAATTCGGGATAATAGCGGCTATGGAAACCCAAATTATCGAGAGATGCTAACTCAAAGCATAATTGATAACTTTAGAAGAGATAATTCTTTGGAGCTTGTAGAATCTGCCTCCGACTCCCGCTTGAATATTATAATTTCTTCTATAAGAGACGAAATTTCAACCGTTCAAGCAGGTGAGTTGGAAAAAGAAAGAAAGATGACCATTACTTGCGAGGCTGAATATATTGATAATGTGAAAAGAACTAGCTTTTGGAAAAAAAATTTTTCAATTTATAGCGTCTATAATATAGATAATGCCCAAGCAAATAGGGAGCAGGCAATCAGTGAGATTTTAGAGCAAATATCTGAAGATATAATGTTAGCCGTAGTTTCCGGCTGGTAAAATTTATTTTCTGCAAATGCTTGCCTTTTAGCTTTCCAAACTATTTGAAAGCCTAAATTTCTCCAAAGCCATCTTCAAATAATGCAATAATGTTGTTTGCAGCTTTTTGCTCGTCCGGACCTTCGGTTCTTAAAATTAGCTCAGCCCCCTTTTCAGCAGTGAGGGTCATCACCCCGATTATACTTTTTGCATTAACGGAATATCCGTCCCGCGATAGAAATACCTCCGATTTAAAAGCAGCTGCAGTTTTAACGATAATAGCAGCGGGTCTTGTGTGAATACCAGCGTTATTTATTACTGTAACTTTTGTTTCTACCATTTTCCAAATTATTTTTCTATAAAACTTTAAATTCAATTAAAAAAAATCGAATATAATGATTATTTTTAAAAATATTAGCTAATTTTTTTAAAAAAGAAATATATTTGTATATTAGAATTTGCAAATTGAGGTGCAAATAGAAAATTATTAATATTTTGGAGCATAAATGGCTCGTATTTACATAGATGGCAAGCCTTGTAAAGGAAATCCGAATCAGACAATAATTGAGGTTGCTTACCAAAATGGCATAACAATCCCTCATTTTTGCTGGCACCCGGAACTTTCCGTCTCTGGCAACTGCCGTATGTGTCTTGTTGAGGTTGGACT
>LSQX01016566.1_pt2 | contig 13534 bp, 11 predicted proteins | sample 654561 | NCBI WGS metagenome assembly LSQX01 (sample SAMN04489861, study PRJNA283612) | anaerobic digester metagenome | isolation source: 4 biogas reactors fed with cattle manure at either 37C or 55C with and... | place: Denmark: Kongens Lyngby | collected 2014 | reverse complement strand
CAATTTTCCTGATAGAACCGTCAGGCAAGCTGTCCTTGATCTTTCGCAGCTCATTGAAAGTTATTTTTCCCTCCATGGTAATTAAAATTTATTTTGTTTTATACTAATATAATAAGATCATCGTGAAAATGTAAAATTAAAATTAATAATCAAATAAATACAATTCTTATATGATGATAACACATTATTCTTCCAATAGTTTGTATACGAAAAGTCAGCAACCAATGTTATTGCCCACAATTAGCTGATATTGAGCCAATACCTTGTTTATAAGCTTATTATCGATTAATGCGTCAACAACTATTATTAACTATTTTTAATAATTATTGTGCTATTTTTCAATTGAATCGTAAATTGCCTGGTGCATTGCGGTACGAATATTTAAACTGTTGAGTTTATTGTTATCACGTGTAGGGCAGACACGATTCGACATAAATATAAAAAGCATATTGCAATCAGGATCTGCCCATGCAAAGGTACCTGTATACCCTGTATGTCCGAAACTGTTTTTTCCGGCGCTCATTGCAGGAAAAGTATCTTTTAGTGGTTTGTCAAACCCCAGGGCCCTGCGGTTGGATGAATTGGGAAACTGCACCCGGATGAACTCTTCAACTGTCGTATCTGCTATAAATCTTTTCCCGCCGTAATACCCTTTCTGAAGATACATCTGAAATATCTTTGCCATATCGAGAGTTGTACCAAAAAGCCCGGCATTACCCGAAATGCCTCCCAACATTGCAGCCCCTTCATCATGTACAAAGCCTATCAATTTTTCATTTCTGAAAAAATCATCTTCTTCGGTTGGGATAATATTTTTAAGAGGAAAATGTAAATATGGATTATAGGTTACCGAATTTGCCCCTAACGGCTTATGGAAATTTTGTTTTATATACTCTTCATAAGGTATTCCGGACAGGTCTGATATAATTTCGGGAAAAATATGAAAACAGAGATCGGAGTATACATACTTTTTATGAGGCAGTAGTTTTATGGTTCTGATAGTATCGTAAATTGCTTTTTTAAAATCACTCTTCAGGTATAGTTTATCAGACACCCTGACAGAATATTTTTCTGATGGATAAGCAGAAAATATCTCCCTGTTTAGCTTTCCCTCTTCATCCAGCCCCATCTTCCAGAAAGGAATCCATGAAGGCATCCTTGCCTGATGTGTTAAAAAATCACGAACAGCCGTATTGCCTCTGTCTGTTCCCTTAAAGTCGGCCCAGTAACTGCTGAGAGGCGCATCTAAATCAATTTTTTTTTCATCCACCAATCTCATTATTGCAGGCAACGGGCCGGTTACTTTGGTCAGCGAAGCCCAGTCATAAAGATTACCGGGACTCACTTTCCGTTCATTTTTATAGGTGTGAAAACCATAACATTTATGAAAAATAACCACTCCATCTTTAGCAACTAAAACCTGGCACCCCGGGTAAGCTTTCTTAAAAACGCCAAGATTTGCCAATGAGTCTATTGAGTTAGTCAGTGATGCCGAATTTATTCCAACTTCTTCGGGAATTGAAAAAGCCAGGCTTCCATTTTTTTTTATATCTGTTCCGCTTCCTGCCCGAAACCTTTCATCCACAGTAACAGGGAGTCTTCCGGTTGCATCGTTTGCACCAAAAATAAGCTGCGCGGCAAGCTCCTGAGTTAACGGGTTATTCTGATATCCAAGAATAAGTCCGGAAGCCTGATGAATATTTTCAAAATGTTTCAATGCATAGGCATTTCCAAAAAAAGCCACGATACACTTATTATTGCGTATTAAATCTGCAACCGCATTCCTCTGTGAAACAGAAGTGCCATAATTTCCTGAAGGATAAATGTTTATCCCTTGCACTCCTGCAATTATCAAATTATAATTATCAAGCTTTTTGCGCAGATAAAGCAAATCCTGTTCCGAGCCATTTTTGGGAAAAGTATAATGATCTGTTTCTGTGTATTTTTCGAGCATCTTCTGAAAAGCTGAAATTTCTCCCGAACCTATCATTACAGATGCAATCTTTAAATCAGCCAGATCCTGTACGGGCAGTACATTTTGATTTATAAGAACCGTCAGGGAGCTCTTTATCAGTTTGCGGTTTGTTATCTCATAATAAGGCGAATTCAAACGGTCAACAATATTTTTTGTATCTGCAGGCTTATAATTTTGCAAACCTGCCCAACGCTTCAGTGCAAGAACCCTTCTGCACCTGTTTTCAATCACTTCAGCCGATAGTTCCCCGTCAATAACAGCTTTTTTCACCGCATCTATTGCCCTCTTCATATCGGGAGTAAAAACAACAATGTCATTCCCTGCTTTTAAAGCCTCTGCCTCAATGTTTTTTCGTACGATTTGCACTCCCTTCATATTGACGGCATCGGTAAAAACCAACCCTTTAAAACCAATCTCTTTTTTTAAATACCCGTTAATTATCTTTTCCGAAACAGATGCGGGAGCCCCTGAAGGATCAAGTGCAGGCACACTCAAATGACCGGTCATGATTCCGGCAATTCCTGCCTCTTTAAGATAACGAAAAGGAAAGCTCTCCACAATATCAATTCGTTCCTTTGTATGGTTAATAACCGGAAGCCCGAGATGCGAGTCTGTTGAGGTGTCGCCATGCCCGGGAAAATGTTTTGCCACCGGAACAACTCCCGAATCCTGCATTCCCCCGGCCAGATACCACGACTTTTTTGAAATATCTGCTTTATCTTCTCCAAATGACCGGAAGTTAATCACAGGATTTTGAGGATTTGTGTTTATATCAGCAACAGGCGTAAAATTCACATTGATGCCCATCTGCTTCATCTGATTACCTATATCTCTGCCCATCTGGTAAATAAATGCCGGATCAGTAACTGCACCGATTGTCTGGGCATAAGGAAATGGCATAACACTGTCAATTCTCATTGCCGGCCCCCATTCGCCATCTATTGCAATAAACAGGGGAACTGCTGATCTCTCCTGAAACCTATTTATATATTCAGTGGTTAATGACGGATTACCTCTCATCACTATCAGCCCCCCCGGCTGATATTTCTGTATAATATCCAGCATTTTATCGAAATCGTCCTGCTTCGGTGAAAAGGCCGGCATCATCAGTTGGGCAATTTTTTGATCAAGGGTCATTTTATTCAAAACTTCATCAACCCAAAGATCGTTCATTAACAATAAAAATTCCGGCTCACGAATATTGGAAAAATTTTCTGCTCTTATTCCGGAAAACAGTAAAATCAATATCATCAACCTGATCTGCTGTATTATAAATCTCATACTCCCGTTTTATTCTGATATTAAAGGTTTCGAAAGGCATAAAAATATTAAAAATAGAAATTAATTCAAATATTTACCCTCATTACCAAAGCAGCATAAGGAAAAAATATAATTCTGAATTAAAAGAAGGTTCTTTTAAAAACCTTTAATACTAATTTTCAATTAAGTTCCTAATTTTGTAGTATGAAACGTGTAGTTATCGGACTTTCAGGTGGTGTAGATTCAAGCGTGGCTGCTTATTTACTAAAAAAGCAGGGGTATGACCTTGTTGCTCTCTTCATGATTAACTGGCACGACCGTACGGGAACTATCACAAGTGCCTGCACCTGGGAAGAGGATGCCCTGATAGCTGAAATGGCAGCTAAAAAATTAGATATACCTTTTCATATAGTGGATCTGAGCAGTGACTACAAAAAAAAAGTTGTGGAATATATGTTCAGTGAGTATCACTCAGGACGAACTCCAAATCCGGATATTCTTTGTAACCGTGAAATCAAATTTGACTCTTTTCTTCAGGAAGCATTAAAGTTTGAGGCAGACTATGTAGCAACCGGCCACTATTGCCGAAAAGAGTATATGATGCGGGAGGGCTCTCCTGTTTACCGCCTTTTGAAAGGAGTTGATCCCAATAAAGATCAAAGTTACTTTTTATGCCAATTAAGTCAATATCAGCTTTCTAAAGCACTATTCCCCATTGGAAACCTTACAAAGCCAATGGTTAGAAAAATTGCCGGGCAGCAAAACCTCCCAACTGCCGAAAGAAAAGATTCCCGGGGAATATGCTTCATTGGAAAGATAGACCTCCCCACCTTTCTGCAACAAAAGCTTGAACCCAAAACCGGTAACATAATTGAGATACCTTCAGATTTCATGTCACGGAAAAAGCAGGTTGAAATATCGGAAGAGAATTACAAAAAACTATGTTTCCCGTTTCCATTCAAACCATGGAATGGTAAAGTTATCGGTGAGCACCGGGGAGCGCACTTTTTTACAATCGGACAGAGAAAAGGACTCCATATCGGAGGATACGGTCAGCCTCTCTTTATAATCGGTAAAGATATAACAAGAAATATTATTTATGTAGGTGAAGGAGCTCTTCATCCAGGGCTGTTCAGGCCGGGATTATTTATCAAAAATTCTGACATACATTGGATAAGAACTGATCTGCAAATGTCTTTGGAGGAAAAAAAACAGTTTGATATCCGGGTCAGATACAGGCAACCCACGGAGAAAGGGATTATCCATATTAAAAAGGAGGGGGCCTGTATCATTTTTGAAAAAGAGCAAAGGGGCATTGCATCAGGTCAGTTTGCTGCCTGGTATCTGGGAGATGAGCTTATAGGCTCGGGTGTAATTTTATAAAAATAGCGTAAATTTGTAAAAAAAATTATGATAAAATCGATGACAGGCTTCGGAAGAACAGAATTCGAAGTTAATAATAAAAAAGTAATATTAGAAATTAAGTCGCTTAACAGCAAGCAGATAGACATCAGTATCAGAATACCTTTAATTTATCGTGAAAAGGAAGCAGAGTTGAGAAGCAAAATATCGGAAAAATTGGTGCGCGGAAAGATCGATCTGACCATATATATTGAAGCTCATGGCGAAGACACCAACTCAAGAATTAATGAGCAGGTGCTGAAAAGCTACTTCCTGCAGATAAAAAAAATAGGTGATGAATTAAATCTGACATCCGATAGCAACACTCTTCAATCTTTACTCAAATTACCGGATGTCATCAAAACCGAGTTCGAGTCTCTTGACGATGAAGAGTGGAAAGTATTAAACCAAAATCTCGAACAGGTGCTGACAGAGATAGACAGCTTTCGCTCAAAAGAGGGCAAGGCCTTGGAGGTTGATATAGCCGGCAATCTTAACTCTATCAGAAGTTTGCTCAGCCTGCTCAACCCATTTGAATCGCAACGGCTGGAAATAATAAAATCAAGACTAACAGAAAGTCTTAAAAAATCAACTCTTAATGGTACTGTAGATGAAAACCGGTTTGAACAGGAACTTATATACTACCTCGACAAAATGGATATGAATGAAGAGAAGGTCAGGCTTGAAAACCATTGTAGCTTTTTCTTGGAAACTATGGCACATGAATCTCCCAATGGTAAGAAACTTGTATTTATCACTCAGGAGATCGGACGTGAAATCAACACCATTGGATCAAAAGCATATGACAGTAACATACAGCGTATTGTAGTCCGGATGAAAGATCATTTGGAAAGGATCAAAGAACAGCTGTTAAATGTATTATAATATGATGGGAAAACTAATTATTGTCTCAGCACCATCAGGTTCGGGGAAAACCACAATTGTAAACCATCTGGTCAAACAGGATTTAAACCTGGCATTTTCTGTTTCAGCCACTAACAGACAACCAAGAAAAGGTGAGGTGGACAAAATAAATTATCTCTTTCTGACTGAAAGGGAGTTCAAAAAGAGAATCAACAATAATGAGTTCTTAGAATGGGAAGAGGTATATAAAGGCATCTATTACGGCACTCTTAAAAGTGAAGTTGACAAGATAAGGGAGAGAGGCAAAAATATAATTTTTGATGTTGATGTAATAGGAGGATTAAATATAAAAAAACTATACGGGAAAGAAGCTTTAGCTATATTTGTCAAACCGCCTTCAATAAATGTATTGAAAGAGAGATTGGAAAAAAGGTCCACTGAAAGTAGTGATAAAATTGAAATGCGCCTGAAAAAAGCTGAACAGGAGTTGCTTTTTGCCGAAAAGTTTGATGCTGTGATTATAAATGACGATCTGCAAATAGCCTTGCAGGAGGCTGAAAGCCTTATCTCTTCATTTATTTCAGACAACTGACTAAAAGATATTTTATATTAACTTCTATATAAGGGCTTTTTTTTAAATATATTTACCGGCTGATTTAATTATTTATTCTGTAACCTGACCATGAACAGCATTTCAGGAAAAAGTTACCGTTACAAAAATGTGGGGCTCTATTTTGGATCCTTCAACCCAATTCATATCGGACATCTGGCAATTGCCAATTATATGGTTGAATTTACAGGTATTGATATACTCCGGTTTGTGGTATCACCTCAAAATCCACATAAAAAAAAGGCCAGTCTCCTTGACAGTTATGACAGACTTAAGATGGTACAACTGGCAATAGAAAAAGATGACCGGTTTGAGGCAAGCGACATAGAATTTTACCTGCCTAAACCGGGCTACACAATAGATACCCTTACATATCTTTCTGAAAGGGAACCTACAAAAAACTTTAATCTGCTCATTGGATCAGATAATCTTAAAAGCTTCCATAAATGGAAAAACTATAAATCTATTTTGGAGAATTACAGCATAATAGTGTATCCAAGGCACGGCTTTGAAAAGACAAATATAATGCAACATCCAAAAATTACCATTGCCGCGGAAGCACCAATGATAGGAATTTCCTCATCATTTATCCGAAACGCAATCAGGCAGGGAAAGGATATTCGCTATTTTCTGCCCGAAAAAATATGGAAATACATCGATGAAAAAGGATTCTACCAAAAAAGTAAAGGGAAAGAGTAAACCGGGTGCCCGGGCAGTTTTAAGGATTGCCAGAGTAATATTGCTTTTCCCGCTGGCTCTTTTCAGGCTTGCTCTTATCTTTATCATATCACTTTTTCTGACTGTTGCCGGGCAAATATGGTTAACTCTGTTTGGATTCAGCAAAAAACTGCTGTCACTAATAATGAAGTCATGGGGAAGGAGTATAATATTTATTTGTGGTATTAAAGTATATAAAAACCGGGTCCCATCGACAGGCAATTTTATTATTATGCCAAATCACCGAAGTTATTTAGATATATTTCTGGTAGCTGCATATACACCGGCAGCCTTTGTTATGAAATCAGAACTTATGAAATGGCCGCTGCTGAAGACAAGTGCCAGGATTACCAACTCAATTTTTGTCTCCCGTTCAGATATAAAAAGCCTTATTTCCACAATGCACAATATCAAATCTTCAATAGAGAAACAAATCCCTGTTGCCATTTTTCCTGAAGGAACAACCGGCAAAGGGCCGTTAACCCGTCCATTTAAAAATGGATCTTTTAAAATTGCAGCTGACGCAAAAATAATGGTTATCCCAATGGCAATACACTATAAAGACGGTAATGATTCGTGGATTAACGACGACACATTTGTCGGTCATTTTTTAAGACAAATGAGCAAACCGGTTACTGAAGTTGCAATCACCTATGGAAGTCCCATTTATAACAGTGATTACAAAAAACTTCAAAAAGAGACTAAGGAGCAGATTGACCAAATGCTGAGCAAACTTGAAAATTGAAAGCTCCTTTAACTTTTCTTTCTTTTTTTAAACCAATAGTAGACCGGTATACCTGAAAGGGCAGTCAGTATGGCTATTGATGATTCCGCAGGCCGTTCAAAAAATGCCAGTACCAATATTGCAAGAGTGATAACAATAAAAAAGAGATGTAAAAATGGGTATCCGGTAAGTTTCAATTTACTAACTCCTCTTATACGTAACACAAAGACCCCTGCAACAGCAATCAAAGGAAATATACCAAGAGCAAATCCCATATATGCCAGTATCTGCTCAAAGGTACCGGTTAAAACCATAACAACAGCAATTGCCCCCTGAAGTGCAAGAGAAAACCTGGGAACCTTTGATTTTGGATGAACAACTGACAGGAATTTAAAAAAAAGTCCGTCGCGTGACATAGAGTAGTAAACCCTGGGACCCAAAATTATAAAAGCACTTAACGACGAAAAGAGGGCAAAAGATATCAATAGTGAAATAACTTTCCCCGCAGCAGTGCCAAAAGCATGCCCGGCAGCCATGGCTCCGATTTCAGGCTCCCCGGCCATCAGTTCTGCAGGAATTGCATAAACAAAAAAAAGATTGATCAAAATATATAGCAGAGTGACTATGGCGGTAGAGATCATTAATGCCCTTGGTATAACCCTCAAAGGATCCTTAATTTCTGATCCTATATATGTAGCAGCATTCCAACCGCTATAGGAAAACATAATAAACATCAACGCCAATCCTGCCGACTTAATCCCGGAAAAATTAAAGCCAATGCCCTCTTTATTAAAAAAGTTGTTAAAATCACCCCTCCCAATAGTAAAACCTGCAATAACCAATCCGGCCAGCAGCAATATTTTTATTATTGTTAAAATATTTTGCACTCTTGAACCCACAACAACACCTTGAGAATGAAGCAAGGAAAAAATCAAAATAATAAAAACTGCCAAAGCCCTGCTCAATATTTCATCATTTACCTCTATCCCGCAGAACCACAACTGCCAATCGGGAAATGCCCATATAAAATAGCGGCTGAATCCTATCGCAGATGCTGCTATCGGAGCAGAAAATCCTACAATCAGCGAAAGCCATCCGCTTAAAAAGCCCGGCAACGGATGAAACAACCTGGAGATAAAAACATATTCTCCACCTGCTTCGGGGAAAGAGGCTCCCAACTCACTAAAAGCCAATGCACCGCAAAATGCCACAACTCCCCCTGTCAGCCAAAGACCTAACATAATAAGAGGATTTCCAAGCATACCCATCAAAAACCCTGTGGTAGTAAAAATCCCTGCTCCAATCATGTTAGCCACTACAATACTGATTACCGGGAATAAGCCAAGTTTTCTTTCAAGATCGCTACTCAATTTAAAGCTATTTTTCAGATATTTTATAACTTATTGAAAGTCCCGGGCGGCTTTTATCCGCAAATGAAGTTTTATAATTATCCAGACTTTCAACATATTCAAGAAAATCCCGTATCCCACGGATACGCATTGAGGTATTATGAGCCGTATAACACCCTCCGGCTTCCAATTTGGGATTCAGCGCCACAAAATAATTTTTATACCAGTATTTATCGGCATCGTTAAAAACAAAATCATATTTACCCTGAAGGCGGGGAACCAGCTCATGTGCATCTCCAAGCCTGGCATCAATATAATCGTCTACGCCGGCCTTTTTAAAATTGGCCTTTGCCTTTAAAAATCTTACTTTATCTATCTCTATGGTGATCAGCTTACCTCCTGTTTTACTGAGAGCCCATGCCATCCATATTGCCGAATGACCTGTAGATGTACCAATCTCTACTGCTTTTGTATATTTATTTTCTAAAATAAGATCATAAAGAATTCTTCCATCAGCAATGGAGATATTCATATCTCTCCAATTACTGGCATTCTCCTTTAGAAAAGTTTTAACCTTTTTATCAAGATCATTTTCAACTTCAGGATACTGGCCGCGAGAGTTAAGAAAAAACAATATGACAATAAGAGACAAAATATATTTTATTTCCATAACACTCTGATTTAACTTCAGGTTAAAGATAAAAAAATTGATGGAATCAACTATATTTTTTAGAAATACTTAACCATTGCAATTTAAGCAAATTGCCTTTTCCAAAATTTTAAATTCATACTAACTATTAAGTGTGAATAAAAAAACTTTAAAAAGTCTGCTTCTTTTAGGTATAAAAAAGCTTTTTATTTATTTTGCATCTTTTATTGTAAAAGATAATTTATGTACAGCAAAATAACTCTTATAGCCTTTCTGACCCTGCTATTTTCATCTCTTACCCTAATGCACTTTCACCACTCTGCAGCTTCCGGCTTTAACATTCTGCCTGAAGATGAGACAGATAATAAAAAAGAGAATGACCGGGTATCGGAGATTAAAGAGGTTGTTGATGAGTATGATAAAATTATTACTGAAGAGATCGGCAACTCAAAGACAGTCGGATCCGCTATAGCTGTTGTTTACAAAGATCAGATTGTCTACTTAAAATGTTTTGGGGTAAGAAAAGCTGGAGAGATGGAGCCGGTTGACGAAAATACAATATTTCGCTTAGCATCAGTATCAAAAGCCATTACCGGTGTATTAACAGGCATATTAGCCGGTGAAAATATAATAGAACTTGATGATAAAGTTGCAGATTATATTCCCGGTTTCAAACTTAGAAACAGGGAATGTGCAAAAGAGCTTACCGTTCGCAATATACTTAGTCACACTTCCGGGCTGACACCTCACGCTTACGACAATCTTGTTGAAGAGAAGGTACCTTTGCAACAAATTATCAGTGTGCTTGACAAAGCAAGCCTGACTGCAAAACCAGGTGAAATTTACAGTTATCAAAATGTAATGTTCAGCCTTATTGCTCCCGTTATTGAGGCAAAAACATCAAAAAGCTACTGTGAAGTATTAAAAGAAAAAATATTCATTCCTTTTGGTATGCATAATACATCAGTTGATTTTCAATCATTTAAAGATAACGAAAATAAAGCCTTCCCCCATATTATGAGAAATGGTTCCTACACTCCGGTAAAGCTGAATGACAGATATTACACTACTGCCCCTGCAGCCGGGGTAAACTCTACTGTCTCTGATATGGCAAATTTTCTGCTAACCTTGCTGAAGACTGAGGAACAGGAGACCGGAAATAAAATTTTTCAAACAATTTTCACTCCGCAAATAGAGACCGGAGGCAAAATAAGAAACTGGGACAATATTGACTCCAGGCACTATGCCATAGGCTGGAGAATTGTAGAGTGCCAGGGCCGTAAAGTAGCTTATCATGGAGGGTATGTGCAAGGTTACCGGTCTGAAATTGCCTTATGCAGAGATGAAAAAGCCGGTATTGTATATCTTTCCAACTCACCGCATCTGGTTGCCACCAAAATTATTCCTCTTTTTTTAAAACAGCTTTACCACTATTTCGACAATAAACCGGTTTACACATCAATAGGCGAAGCTGCTGCCTCCCAAAAACTCTCTCAATAATGATGTTGGAGGTATCTCCCCATCTTCAACAGGCTTAAAATATGATAAAAAATTCAGAAGTCTCTTTGCTTCCATATACTCCGGCTGATTCTCAAGTACCTGTTTTAATAATGGCTCTGCATATTTTTTAAGTACTCCCAGCTCATACAAAGTTGCTGAATTGAACATTACATCAGCATTTTCCTGATATGGAAAAATATTTTTCTCCTCTCCCCTTCTGACAAGGGGCCAACGTTTAAGAGTGTCGGAAGCCGGATAACCACGATATTTACTATCGCGTATTATTCTTCTGAGCAGTCTGTTATCAGAGGTGGAAATATATGTCTGCTCGTCAATTGAAATCTGGGTTAATGCCGATATAAAGATTTTAAATGTCTGGTCATCTTGAATATGTGTTAAGAGGCGGGGATTCATTCCATGTATTCCCTCCACAATCAAAATATCTCCCTTCTTCAGCTTTAGCTTCATACCATTCATATATCTTTTACCACGGTAAAAATCAAATTTCGGCAAACGTACCTCCCGCCCTTCAAGTATTTCAGCAAGCTGTTCATTAAAAAACTCAACATCCACTGCTTCAATAGATTCAAAGTCAAGATTACCATTTTCATCGACCGGTGTATATTTACGATTGACAAAATAATCATCCAAAGATATCTGATAAGGTCTCAATCCGTTAACTGCCAGTTGTACACCCAATCGTTTGCTGAAGGTTGTTTTTCCTGAAGCAGAGGGACCTGCAACAAGTACCACCTTTATTTCACTGTTTTTTTCATAAATCAGATTTGCAATTTCAGCCATCTTCTTCTCATGAAGTGCTTCAGATATTTTTATTATATATCCTCCCTGTTTTTTCAGGGTAAACTCATTCAGATGCGATATTGTAGAAACATTCAGTATTTGTGCCCATTTTTTATGCTCCTCATATACTTCAAAAAGTTTATTTTGAATTGTCACCTCCGGCAGTTTATTGAAATTGCCTGAATCAGGTACTCTAAGCAAAAGCCCGTCAAAATATTTAATAAGATCAAAATTCAACAAATAACCTGTTGAAGGAAGAAGATGTCCATAAAAATAGTTGCCCAGATCATTTAAAAAATATAAACTGGTATACAGGCGTCCCTGTTGTTCAAACAGCCTGGCCTTATCCTTCAACTCTTTTTTAAATAGGTATTTTACAGCATCCGCTGAATATAACTTCTTTTTAACAAAAGGGATATCCTGCTTTATAAGTTTAGACATCTCATCTTTTATCATTTTAACATCTTCCTCAGTAATCTCCCTGTCTAAAGCAGATAATTCACAAAAATAACCGTTTGAAATCCCTTTGGTTACTCTGAGCACTGCTTCCGGAATTATTTTCCCTGTTGCAGCATACAGAACAAAAATCAAACTCCGGATATATAACTTGATGCCATCCGGGTGTAACACATCAAAAAACTCAATATCTTTTGGTTTTACAACACAGAAGGAGAGTTCACGTACCTGATTGTTAACCATGGCTCCGCAAACAAAATTATCTGATTTAATATTCAGATCACGGCTTATTTCCGCTAAAGAGATTCCAAGAGGATAGATGTGCTTCGAATCTGTATTATGGCAATAAATTTCAACCTGCTTCATTTATAAAAATTTTATTATTTATCAAAAAGTTAAAAATCCTGATCTGTCAGGGTTCTTATTACTTCATCAGTTCTTTTTTAAGGAACCGGGCTGTATATGAATTGGTGTTATGAATAATCTCCTCAGGTGTTCCCGAGCAAATAATTTCACCTCCCTGTTTACCTCCTTCAGGCCCCATATCTATTATATAATCGGCTGTTTTTATCACATCTATGTTATGTTCAATCACAATCACTGTATTTCCCTTATCAACCAATCTGTTAAGTACATCTAACAATACGCGGATATCTTCAAAATGCAGCCCGGTAGTGGGCTCATCAAGAATATAGACAGTTTTTCCAGTATCGTTGCGGCTAAGCTCTGCCGCAAGCTTCACTCTTTGTGCCTCACCTCCTGACAAAGTTGTTGAGGGCTGTCCGAGAGTAAGGTACCCCAAACCAACTTCTTTTAAGGTTTTCAGCTTTCTGGCAATAGAAGGTATATTTTCAAAAAAAGTAACACCCTGATTAACAGTCATCTCCAATACATCATTAATAGATTTACCTTTATACCTCACCTCTAAAGTTTCACGATTATATCTTTTGCCATTACATCTGTTGCAATGTACATGCACATCAGGAAGATAATTCATCTCCACAAGCTTCATGCCGCCTCCCTGGCACTCTTCACAGCGTCCTCCTTTAACATTAAATGAAAACCGCCCCGGCTTATACCCTCTGACCTTGGATTCGGGGAGCCTGGCAAAAAGATTGCGTATATCCGAAAAAACTCCGGTATAAGTAACGGGATTAGAACGGGGAGTTCTCCCTATAGGTGCCTGATCTACCGTAATAACCTTATCTATATACTCCATACCTTCAAT
>LSQX01077190.1_pt1 | contig 13536 bp, 8 predicted proteins | sample 654561 | NCBI WGS metagenome assembly LSQX01 (sample SAMN04489861, study PRJNA283612) | anaerobic digester metagenome | isolation source: 4 biogas reactors fed with cattle manure at either 37C or 55C with and... | place: Denmark: Kongens Lyngby | collected 2014 | reverse complement strand
ATATTTTGGAAGCCGGCTGAATTCAGTCGGCTTCTTTAAAAGTACTCTGCCTGGCAAGTTTTTCAACTCATGGTCGGTCAAAAAGGGCCGGAAATGCTTGATCATGGTTCTACAAACAGTCCGAGGTTGCCAATCTCCCGTCCGTTTTATCATGTTGCGGCCCGTGAAGCAACCCTAAAACTTGCCCAGCCTGCAATCCTCAAAGCGGGCGTAAAATGGAAAGTGCTGATAATGAGGCAGATCCTTAAACAAGACCTGGCAAAATTTCATACTCTTCTTTAAGGATTTCACTGATAGTCAGAGAGTTACATTTTACGCACCAGTTTTGTTCAACTTAGAGGGAGGTGAAGAAGCCAAAAGGGCCGAAAACGTTTGACCATGAGACGAAAAGTGGAGGTAGCGACGAAAACGCCTATAATGTTCCGGCCGGACAAGAATTGAAACAGAAAACCGACCATGACCGGCGAGGCAAGGCGATTTATGAAAAGCAATGCTATATTTTTTATATCTTTGCGAAACAGGCTTTATAAGAATGCGGCCGTTTAAGCCGACAAATCGAGAAGCCGTGAAATTAAAATCATATCAGCAAATGTTAAGCGCCTTAGTCTCAATATTGGTTTTATCCTCGCTCTCGCAGAATGTTCTCTCGCCGAACAAGCCTATGCCAAATGCTCTTGCACAGAATGCACCTGGGCAGAATGCGACAGTGCAAAGCGCTCTCGCGCCGAACAAGCCTATGCCAAACGCTCTTGCACAGAATGCAACAGTGCAAAGCGCCCTTGACACAACCCGTCTACCGCAACCTGTCTTTGCCGAAAATCCGGGATTATTCAAGCCCCAAATCATTTGGGAGTGCAACACCCCTTCTACAAACAAACCGCCCCTTGACCCCATCTCTCTTTTCATCGAAAACGTTCTCGGCATACGCTCGGTGGATGCCGAGAAACTTACCGTAGATTGGGATATACATCACAAGTGCTTGCATGGAGTGCGCAATCTTCGCTTCGGGCCCGTAGTCACAGACCTTATTTACGAAAAAGGACTGGTAAAGGCCAAATCCAACAAGGAATATACGCTTGTGGTTTCCGGCCGCAAATATAAAGTGCCTGCCGGCAATTCCACTTTCTCGGTGATAAACAGAAGAGAATTTATGGTGGAGCCTTACACCCTGCCGGACCCTCTGCAAGGCGTTTCAAGCCCTGATGAATGGCCATCCCGCAGGGCGGAAATTCTATCCCTTTTCGAAAGGGAAATGTACGGGCAGATGCCTCCTTCTTCTCCTATCTTCCTTAAAGAACTCGAAAGAGGAAAGACTTTCGGACGTTTGGGGCTCAGACGCCAGCTGAGGATGTGGTTCGAGCCGGATTATACAGGACCGTATATAGATTGGCTGATTGTTTATCCTCGAAGGTCCCGCAAGCCTGTTCCGGCTATCATTATGCTCAATTATTACGGCAATCACACCATGCTGAGCGACAAGGAGGTGCGTCTGCCCGATTCCTGGCTCGAAAACGAGAAAAAGAAAGGCATTACCTCCAATAGGGCGGAGGAAGATATGCGCGGATATTATACCAATAAGGATAATCCATACGGTTATTATCCCATTGAGGAGATGCTTTCGAGGGGCTATGCCTTTGTGACCGCCTGTTATGGAGATGTCTCCCCCGACCCCGATGGCGCTGCCGCCCAAGAGGCCATGGCCTATACCAAAGTGTTCGAGCTTTGGGGTCCGCGCGACCCCTCCCGCAAGGACAATACTACAGCTTTGGGCGCATGGGCTTGGGCTTTGAGGCGAGGTTTGGATATGCTGGAGAAGGATAAGAGGATAGATGCGAGCAAGGTGGTGGTGACGGGGAGTTCGCGTCTTGGAAAAGCTGCGCTGATAGCCGGCGCCTATGATGAGCGCTTCGCGGTGACAGTGGTGAACCAGACGGGAGGAGGCGGAGCGCCTCTTGCAAAACGCAACTTCGGCGAGAGCGTGGCTTCCGAAACCGCTGCCTTCACCCATTGGTTCTGCAGAGCTTACGACAAATATGCCCACGCTGAGGACACGCTGCCTTTCGACCAGCACATGCTCCTCAGTTGCATCGCTCCCCGACCACTTTTAGTCCAGGGCTTCAACAATACTTGGTTTGATACTTACGGCGAATTTCTCAGTCTCAAGGCCGCAAGCCCGGTATGGGAGTTTCTCGGCAAAGAAGGACTGCCCGATGTTCCCTGGCCGGACATCTATGATGAATCTGCAATAGGACCGTATTTAGGCTACGTCCGCCGCGACAAAGCCCACGGCATCCTCTTGGAAGATTGGCATTGGCTGCTGGATTTTGCAGATAAGCATGTTAGGTGAATCGACCTCTCACTCAAGCCTGTTTTCAACTTCGCTGTTTTTTGATACAGCCAACTTCAGATTCCTAAACGCAGAATATTATTCTCTACGCCTGCATGACAAAAGGATACAGCTGTATCCTTTTGCAAATTTAAACCATCTATCCCCCTATATCTTTATTTTAACCTTCCTCTGATACTTACGGCTTTTTTCAGCAGCGAAGCCCATAATGTGGCTCTCGATCGAAACGTCTATTGTGCTTGTCAAGCGATTCGGATCCTGCCAAGCAACTGCCTCAACGAAATCGCGCATCAAAGCGTGGTCTCCACCGCCATGCCCGGCTCCCTTGTATTCGGGAATTTCCGACACCTTGCGATTCCATACCTGTTTTTCGCCTGAACGGAAATCCCACACGGTAAACTGAGCCCCATCCCCATCTATCATTCCGGTGGTCCCCATTATTCTGGTTCTGCGCCTTCCCTTAGGTGTAAATGCCTCCATTGAGAAGCTGGCTGTTACGTCATCTTCAAACAGCATCGCTGCGACATAGTGATCCGGCTGATCATTGTCGCAATAATAAACACAGCGCCCATACGCGCTTGTTCGAAGCTTTTCAATAATATCTTCGCGGGTATATCCCTTCGGGAGATCAAACACATGCAAATGTCTGCGTTTATTGGCATAAATATCAATGGCGCTGTAAGGACACTTGGCCTCGACCGGACAACCGTCAGTGCAGCGTTTGGGAGCGCCTTCAGGGGCGTTGTCGGATTTGAATAAATGAAGCGAGCCGTCTGCGGCTATCGACTTGCAAGGCTTGTCAATTATCCAGCGCAAGAAGTCCAAATCGTGGCAGGATTTTGCAAGGATGATGGGTGTGGTCTCTTTGGAATTACGCCAATTGCCCCGCACATACGAGTGAGCCATATGGGCATATTGAATCGGCTCTAAATGCTGGAAGCTGACAGGATTGCCGATGTAACCGCGTCTTACAATTTCGCGCAGAGCAATAAAATATGGAGCATAACGCAATACATGGCACACTGCTACAATCTTCTTATACCGATGGGTCTGAGCCAGGATGTCACGGCATTGTTTTTCGGTTTGAGCGCAAGGCTTCTCGAGAAGCACATCATAGCCGAGTTCCAGCGCCTTCATGCAAGAGTCATAATGCAAATCGTCCGGCAATGCTATCACCATGGCATCTGCAATTTTCCCTGCGGCAAGCAGTTCGCGATAATCGCCGAATTGACAGTTTTGCGGAATTGAATGTTTTTCCGCCACATTGGCTTTTCTTGCCGGATTGATGTCAGACACTCCAACCACTTTGACTGCATCGGGGTAGAGCTCGGCATATCTTGCATATACACTTCCTCTATTTCCCGCCCCAACGATAACCATAGTAATCTGCTTGTTAACATTCGGCCTGAGGCCGCGAATGCCAAGATCCAACGAATTCAAAGAACCAGGTTCCTTGAGCTCCGGATTGAAAGGTTCTGTGAGTGCCTTTTGTTCGGGACTGAAAGTTCCTGCAAGCGCTTTCGGAGCCACAGCCGCTCCGGCCGCAATAAGCCCTATTCCTTTGAGAAAATCTCTGCGTTTCATAGTTCTAATGTGTTGTTTGAACAAAGATAGAAAAAGATTTTCCAATAAAAAACGGCCTGCAGTTTCCTACAGACCATTTTATGCGGAGAGAAGGAGATTCGAACTCCTGGTACCCTTACGAGTACGGCAGTTTAGCAAACTGCTGGTTTAAGCCACTCACCCACCTCTCCGGATTGGGTTCGCGTAAGCTTAAGCTTTTTCGAACACGGACTGCAAAGATACGTTTATTTTGGAAATCCTACAATTTTTTTATCTTTGTCTTCGCAAAAGAAATTTTTAAAACTTTATCAATATGAAAAAAACATTACTATTTAGTGGAGTGGCGCTTACCTTGTTGGCCGCTCTGTCCGGCTGTAAGAGCACGCCCGAAATAACCGCATTGGTTAAGGGCAAAGAATGTAAAGTGGTTGCCCTCGATTTGGAATACGAGGCGGCAATCGATCCCGCAAGTGTTTCCACAGAAACCTTCGTTGTAGAAGGAGAGGAAGTAGCTTTTGCAAAGGTAACCGAACCCGAGCATGTTTTGATAGTGCTGAAGCGCGAATGCAAGGGTGAAGGATGCAAGGGAGAAGGATGCAAGGGAGAAGGTTGCGGCAAGGGAGAAGGTTGTGGCAAGGGGGATTGTGAGAAGGAAGGATGCGATAAAGCTGACTGTGAAAAGGTGAAGGCCGACTGTGAAAAAGCAGGCTGTGACAAGGCTGAGTGCGAGAAGGCAAAGGCTGAATGCTGCAAAGCTAAGGCCGAGGGAGAGAAGGCAAAGGCCGAGTGCTGCAAAGCTAAGGCAGAGTGCTGCAAAGCTAAGGCAGAGGGAGAGAAGGATGGATGCAAGAAGTCAAAGTGCTGTAAAGACAAGGACGATGACGAACTTCCGGTTCCGAAAGTAAGCGTACAGCAGGTTGCAGACCTCAAAACTCTTGACGGCAAAACCGTAAAAGCATGGAAATCTGCCCGCCCCGCTACCGATGTGGAGTTTGTCGGACATGGCAAAGGTAAGTGCAAAGGCAGTTGTGACGACTGCGACTAATCGCATACATCATTTTATTTTACTGACGCGGAGACACACATCTTCGCGTCATTTTTTATATGCCCCCTTTCCACACTCTCCTCTCTTTCCGTCATCTACACCATCTACCACCCACCTCTTTGCTACCATCCGACACCCTCTGCCTTCCTCCACCCTCTTCACGTCCCTCACTCTCCCGCCTGCCTCCTCGCTATCATCCGGCACCATCCTCCGCCATCTCCGCCATCTCCACCATCTACCACTCGCCTCTTTTCCACCTTCCTCCACCCTCTTCACGCTCCCGCGCAATGGCGAGCGTAAAATGGAACTCTCTGACTATCATCGAAATCCTTAAAGAACACCCGAAAATTTGGCTGACCTTCTTTTATGATATTCCTCACTATCAGCACTATCCATTTTACGCCCCTGTCTCGTCCTAAAAAAAGTTTACCAAAAAAGGTAAATTATTATGGATGCTAAATGCTATAGTCACGTCCTAAAAAAAGTTTACCAATATTGATGATAGTCGTCAATGAAAAATAACTTTTCCCAAAAATTTAAAGACGAATTGGTACAATAATAACAGATATAATTATCTTTGTCGCATAATAAATTGATTGAAATCAAATGAAAAAATTCTTTATTCTTATTGCGGCTGTAGTGTTTTCCTCTGCTTTAGCTAACGCACAAGACATCATCACAAAAAAAGACGGTCAGGATATCAAGGCGAAAGTCCTTGAGGTTACTTCTAACGAAATAAAATACAATTTATATGATGAGCCCAACAGCACCATCTATACGATAAAAAAGTCGGAGGTTCTTATGATAAGGCATGAGTCCGGTCATAATGAGGTATTTAACGAAAAATCCAAGTTGGAATTATATTATCCTTCAGACAGAGAGCCCGTTGAGGGTATTGTTGTCGGAATGAAGTATAATGAACTGAAACATATCTACGACCATAAATTATATAGATCAACACATGGAGACAGGTATAACCCGGCAATTGCAGGAGTTGTATCTTTCTTTATTCCTGGTTTAGGGCAAATGTTGTGTGATGAAGTCGGGCGTGGTTTTATGTTCCTTGGCGCCAACCTTGGCGGTTCTATTCTTACTATAGCTATGATTGCCTATGGGGCCGGATATGAATATGAAATGAGATATAATACATATGTTGGAATAGTTCTTTCCGCATTAACTATCAATGCGGGACTTGTAGCTTTGAATATATACAACATTGTTGATGCTATACGTGTTGCGAGAGTTAAAAACATGTATGAGCAGGATTTAATGAGGATGTATTCACTTGAGGCTAACCTCTTCCCGTCCGTAAACTATACCATGGTAGGCGGTACGGTCAAGCCGACAGTGGGCTTGACACTTTCATTGAAATTCTAGTACACCATCGGTATAAAACAATAATACCGCTTTAATCTATAAGCTTTTAAATATGCCCCGAAAGTCGGACAAACTTTTGGGGCACATTATTTTATAGTCAGCAGAATAATAGAGAAGTAAGTAGAAGCGGGACAGGAAAGGAAACTGAGATAAAAGGAGAGAGAGGTAAGTAGAAACAAGGCGGAAAAGAAAGCCAAGACAAAAATCAGGAGCAAAGACAGAGGGTATATGATATTTGAAAAAAAGCGTATCTTTGCCACGTACTAAACCTATTGACATGAATCAAATTTTAGGACAGTACTGTGCGCAATACACTTTGCCTCAGGAAGTTAAAGCTAAGGGCATTTACCCTTATTACCGGCCCATCTCATCGGGACAAGACCCCGTAGTGCAGATGAACGGAAAATCAGTCCTCATGTTCGGATCCAATTCTTATCTGGGTTTATCCGACGATCCACGCTTGAAAGAAGCTGCTATAGAAGCAATTAAGAAATACGGCACCAGTTGTTCCGGCTCCCGTTTCTTAAACGGTACGCTTGACATTCATATCGAGTTGGAAGAAAAACTCGCCAAACTCGTAGGAAAGGAAGAAGCTATAACCTTTAGCACCGGCTTCCAAACCAATTTAGGCACCGTCAGTTGCCTCAGCTTCCGTAACTCTTTTGTCTTTCTGGATGCTCTCGACCACGCCTGCATTATAGACGGCGCTCGACTCGGCTTCGGAAAGATATTCAAGTTCCCTCACAACAATATGAAGGGATTGGAGCAAAAGCTGCGTATGGTGCCTATAAAGGCCCCAAAACTGATTGCTGTTGATGGCATCTATTCGATGGAAGGAGATCTTGCACCTCTCGATGAGATTTGCAGGCTTGCGGAAAAATATAATGCCGCCATTCTTGTAGATGATGCCCACGCTTTCGGTGTGATAGGAGAAAACGGGCGCGGAACTGCAAGCCACTTCGGACTTACCGACAAGGTGGACCTGATTATGGGAACATTCAGCAAGAGCTTCGGCTCGCTGGGCGGCTTTATTGCAGGAAGCAGTAATGTGATGAACTATATAAAGCACAATGCCAGAAGCCTCATTTTCAGCGCCAGCATGCCCCCGGCAAATGTTGCGGCTGTATCCAAAGCCATTGACATAATGCTCTCTGAGCCCGAAAGAATAGAGAATCTATGGAAGCTTACCCGTCATGCGCACGAAGAATTCAGAAAGCGCGGCTTCGACATCGGGCGCACGGAATCTCCCATAATCCCGCTCTTTGTACGCGACACTGTAAAGGCCCTTACGGCCGTTAGGCTTGCACTGGACGCAGGCATATTCATAACTCCCGTTATCCCGCCCGCAGTGCCGCAAGACAGCGTAATCATTCGCTTCGCCCTCATGGCCACCCATAGTATGGAGCAGCTCGATGAGGCAATCGAAAAAATCACAAAGATTTTCCGTCAGCTGGAAATTATTGCGTAATAAGAGATGCTCTGAGCCGCCCGCTGATTTAAAAAGCAATGCGGTCCGAAAAAATACAACAATGGTTAAAAGTTCGGTATTGCACCGGACTTTTTCCTTTATATGGTCAGGGGTGTAGAGGGTGGATAGCAGCGGGCGTTGGGCAAGCTGCCGGCAACAAAATACCATATCATGAAGCGGGAAAGAGTGCTGCAAAGGCGTGTAGAGGCGGCGGTAATGTGGAGTGGCAGGCAGTAGCGAGGAAGCAGGTGTTGGGTGGCGGTAGCGAGGAAGCGGGTATTGGGCGATGGAAAGTGGTAGCAAAGCGGGAGGCGATTGGTAGAGGGAGTTTTTGGCGGTGGTAGAGGATATTAGAGGAGTGGAGTGCTTCATGATATGGCAAAAAAGGCCGAAAACGTCGTAGCCCACGTTTTTTTCTGTGGGGGTATGACGAAAAGAGCCGAAAACGTCATACCATGTAGCAAAAATGAGGTCTAAGGAGGCGGGCAGTTGCCTCTGAGAGGCCTGTCCATCCCCGGACTGGTATAGGAGAAGGGACCCGCCGGAGACAAGTGGTCACAGACCACGCAGGAAACGGTGGGAAGGGCCGGAGCGAACGAAGTAAGCGGAGTCCTCTCAGGGGCAAGCTGCCGGCAACAAAATACCATATCATGTGGCGAAAAAGTAGGCTACGAAGGCGTGGAGAGGCGGGAGCGATAAGATGGCAGTCGGTCAAACCATAAAACGAAAAAAATGTTACCTTTGTATGATATGGCAAAAATCCTGGAAGATACCCCGATGCTTAAACATTACTTCGCCGTCAAAGCGAAGAACCCTGAAGCTGTTTTGCTTTACAGGGTGGGGGACTTCTATGAAACCTACTCCGACGATGCCGTGCTGGCAAGCAAAGTGTTAGGCATCGTACTCACGCATCGCGCCAACGGCGAAAAAGGCAATGTCGCCATGGCAGGAGTGCCTCATCATGCCGTACACCAATACATTCCCAAACTTGTGCGGGCCGGATACAAGGTTGCCATCTGCGACCAGCTGGAAGACCCCAAGCTCGCTAAAAACAAACTGGTTAAACGCGGAATCACAGAAATACTCACCCCGGGCGTAGCCTTTTCCGAAGATATATTGGAGCAAAAGGAGCACAATTTCCTTTGCGGCCTCGACTTTGAGCAAGGCGTGGTAGGCGCAGCTTTTTTAGATGTCTCCACCGGAACTTTCCAGGTAGCCCAAGGCAGCAGCGAATATATCCACACATTGATTGATACTTTCGCCCCGAAAGAAATCGTGGTGAGACGCGATTTCGTAAAGGGCGTACGCGAAAAATTCGGTGATAATATATACATCAGCCCCTTGGATGAATGGGCGTTCGTTCATGAGGCGGCGGTGGAAAAACTATGCAAGCAATTCGGCGTCAAGAGCCTTAAAGGTTTCGGGGTGGATAATTTCGGATTGGCTGTCCGCGCCGCCGGAGCTCTGATTGTTTATTTGGAACAAACCGAGCATACAGGCCTCAAAAACATTTGCGGCATCTCGCGCATAGATGAAAGCAAATTTGTATGGATGGACCGTTTCACTTTCCGCAATTTGGAAATCTTCAACAGCAATGCAGGCAAAGACGGCGTATCCTTAGTGGAGGTGCTCGACCAAACTTCCTCCCCCATGGGCGCAAGGCTCCTGAGGCAATGGTTGGCGATGCCTATAATAGACAGAGCCGCCTTGAATGAGCGTTATGATATAGTAGAGTATTTTATCCACAATGAAGATATATTGGAGCAGTTGAGGGGCTTGATTAGCGAGGTTGGAGATTTGGAGAGGATTCTTTCGAGAGCCGCCACCGGCAGAATAATCCCAAGGGAGATGGTGCAGCTCGGACGCTCGCTAAGGCAGATGCAACCGATAAAAGATTTATGCAGCGGAACAGAGGGGGCGGCAGGAGAAGTGGAAGAGGGCACAAAAGCAGAACAGGCGATGGAGACGGAGAAAGCGGAAGTAGAACAGGCAACGGAAACTTCGGAAACAACAGAGCAGGCGGAGGCCGCAATGGAAACAGGGGTGGCGGAAGCAGTGCAGGCAACGGAAGCGACGGAAACAATAGAGCAGGCAGAAGAGGCTGCAAGGGTGCAAGAGATAGCAATAGCAGAAGCCGCAGCAATAGAAATCCCGACAGCTTTGACCAAATTGATTAAAGGGATGAAGAATTGCAGCCGTCTGTTGGAAAAGCTGAGCAATACCATGGTGGAAAACCCTGCGGTGCAGATAGGCAAAGGAGAGGTGATTGCGCGGGGAGTAAATAAAGAATTGGATGATTTGCGCGAGCTTTCGGAAGGTGGGAAAGAGTATCTTTTGCAGATGCAGCAGCGCGAGGCTGAGCGCACAGGTATAGGAAGTCTTAAAATTGGCTATAATAATGTTTTCGGTTATTATATAGAAGTCCGCAACTCCGCCCGCGATCAGGTTCCGCCGGAATGGCATCGAAAGCAAACCCTTGTAAGCGCGGAGCGCTATATAACAGAAGAGCTCAAAGAGTATGAGGAAAAGATTCTGATGGCTGAGGAAAAAATCGTGGAGTTGGAATCCGCCATTTATACCGAGCTTGTCGGTGAAGTGCAAAAAGGCATCCGCGATATTCAGACCAACTGCCGCATAATAGCGCAATTGGATGTTCTGCAAAGCTTTGCGCGTCAGGCTATAGACCGCAATTACTGCCGTCCAAATGTAAACGGAGGCAGCGTATTGGATATAAAGGCGGGCAGGCATCCTGTAATCGAAACCCTGATGCCTCCGGGCGAGGAATATGTCCCCAACGACATCCACATGGATTCATCATCCACCCAAATAATGATTCTCACCGGCCCGAATATGTCGGGAAAATCCGCCCTTCTAAGGCAGACGGCCCTAATTGTGCTGATGGCTCAAATAGGATCCTTTGTTCCTGCGGACAGCGCTGACTTCGGCTGGTTCGATAAAATCTTTACCCGCGTAGGCGCCTCCGACAATATCTCCAGGGGGGAATCCACCTTTATGGTGGAAATGTTGGAGACCGCCATGATTATGCACAATCTCTCCTCCCGCTCCTTAGTGCTCTTGGATGAAATAGGCAGGGGGACATCCACCTATGACGGCATGTCCATAGCCCGTGCGATAGTGGAATATATCTACAATCATGGCAAAGGCGCCAAAACCCTCTTCGCCACCCACTATCACGAACTCAACGACCTCGAAAACCTCTACCCTAGGGTTAAAAACTATCATATTACCGTGAAAGAACTTGGGAAGGAGGTTCTTTTCCTGCGCAAACTCGAACCCGGAGGCGTTTCGCACAGCTTCGGAATTCATGTTGCGCGAATGGCCGGTATGCCGAAAGAAATTGTAGAGAGCGCCGAGGCTACAATGAAGGCCTTGGAGCGCAGGGAGCAATCGGCAAAGGCGGTGGAAAAAAGCGGGCAGATACATCAAGACGGCAGTTTGCAACTTAGTCTGTTCCAACTCGACGACCCCACTCTGGCTTCTATCAGAGCGTCTTTAGAGGCGGCGGACCTCAACAATATTACCCCGATGCAGGCGTTTGACCTGCTTAGGGAGATGAAAAAAGAAATAGGCTTACAAGAATAACTTATGAAACTGAAATTATTTTTTCTTTGCGCTTTGATTGCAACGGCGTCAGCCTGCACCACGGATGAAACATCTGACAAAAAGCCTTTTGCAAAAGTATCCACCAAAGAGACAGAGAATCTTACGGCCACAAGCGCCATCCTTGCCGCTTCTTATAAAGATGCCAGCCAAACGCCTGACTTCATCGGCTTCGAATGGGGAACCGCTTCTAACAGGCTTAATAAAGATGTCAAATCCAACTACCCCATTAGCGAAAAGTCCGGAGATTTTACCGCCTCCATTGAAGGTCTTGCGCCAAACACGACATATTACTATCGCGCATATATCACTGTTATAGTAAGCGGATTTTATAAATATGCCTATGGCGAGATTATGTCTTTCACAACAGCAGATGGCGTTATACCCCCCGAAGAGACTGAGGTAACTACCGAAGATGCAGAGCAAGTCACATCTTCCTCCGCAATTATTGCCGCCTCTTTCAGAAATGCTGAAGAAACACCTACATACACCGGCTTCGAATGGGGTTTGGACGCCGACAATCTTACTGAAGATTTGCATTCCAAAACCTCTTTAAGCGGCACTTCCGGGGAATTTGAAGGCAACCTTTCGGGACTGTCTTCCGGCACGACCTATTATTATCGCGGCTATATCGCTGTTTTGGTGAACAATAACTACAAAATGGTCTACGGCACCGTAAAATCCTTTAAAACCTCTGCTTCTACCGACCCGGTTACAGAGGGAAGGGAGGCCGGATGGTTCGAACTCCCCCGAATGGATTATAATCTAACTCCGGGAGACTATATGGTGCATAAGACTAATCCGAATCTTTATTACGCCTATCACATAGCCGATGTGGGCACCCGAAACTATACCGTCTGCTATAGCGGCGAATATCATTGCCCTGTGTGGGTGGCTGCACCGAGGCATCCGATTTACTCTGCAAAAAAGACCAGTCGTTCCAACAATTACCGGAAAGACCCGAAGATTCCGGAAGAAGTACAGCAGGCCTCAACCAGCGGAAGCACATCGGGCTATAACCGAGGCCATATGCTTGGTTCGGCAGAACGGCTCGGCTCTAAAGAGCTCAATAACCAGGTGTTCTACATTACCAATATCGCCCCGCAAAATGACAGCTGGTTCAATACGGGAGGCGGCGGATGGAATATACTTGAGGATTATATAGATGACTTTGAATGCTCTGATACTTTGTGTGTTGTGATAGGCGCTTATTTCGAAGACTTCACCGATGGATATGGCAATACGGCAACCAAAAAGAAGGCGGCTTTCATGGGGTCGGAGGTTCAAATCCCCACAGCTTTCTATTATGCCTTGATGAGGACCAAGACAGGCAATACCGGCAAGAGTCTGAAAAAATGCTCTACGAATAACATACAATGTGCGGCTTTTATCAGGGCGCACGCAAGCGGCAATAAGGGGCAGCAAGTTACGTATAAGGAAATGATAAGCATACGAGAATTGGAAGAATTGACGGGCTTCAATTATTTCCCGAATATTCCGCATGCTCCGAAAGATAGTTATCTGGCATCGGATTGGGGATTCTAAGATAATTGCAACGCATGCGAAGGGCTCTTGTCATAACTTATTATTGGCCTCCGACAGGAGGCTCCGGGGTGCAGAGGTGGGTGAAATTCGCCAAACATATGCCGGAGTTCGAATGGCAGCCTGTGATTTACACGCCCGAAAATCCTGAGCAGCTTGCAGTTGATGACAGTCTTCTTGTAGATATTCCGGAGCAGACCGAAATTATAAAGCGTCGTATCGTAGAGCCCTACGCCTTGGCCCGCAATATTTTAGGCGGTTCCGGCGAAAAAGGAGCGGGAGTTAATCCCGTGAATAAGCAGGAAAAATCATTAAAGCAGAAAATTGCGCTTTGGGTAAGAGGCAATTTTTTTGTGCCCGACCCCCGCGTGTGGTGGGTGCGGCCTTCGGTAAGGTTTCTGCGCAATTATCTGAAAAGGCATCCGGTGGATGTGATTGTTTCTACCGGGCCGCCGCAGAGCATGCATCTGATTGGCCTTGAACTGCATAAAATCACCGGCATTCCTTGGGTGGCGGATTTCCGCGACCCTTGGACGGAGTTGTTCTATTTCAAGCATTTGGGCTTGAGCCCGA
>LSQX01029301.1_pt1 | contig 13536 bp, 20 predicted proteins | sample 654561 | NCBI WGS metagenome assembly LSQX01 (sample SAMN04489861, study PRJNA283612) | anaerobic digester metagenome | isolation source: 4 biogas reactors fed with cattle manure at either 37C or 55C with and... | place: Denmark: Kongens Lyngby | collected 2014 | reverse complement strand
TTCGTGCCGAGACGAGTGATTACCCCGTCAACATCTAGCCTATCAAAGGCTCTACCACCTTCATCCCTGAGCAGATTCTTTAATCGATCCCAGAGTTTCCGGGCCACCCCCCTCAGAGAGTCCTCCATCTTATTCAAAAATTTCTGAACAAAATCATCCGTCTTGAGACGGGTGATAGCATCATCCAAGGCATTTTTCAATGCGTCTTTCACGGATTCAGCGAATCCTGTTAGTCTCCCCCTGCTAACATTCTTAAGTGAATCCTTCAGGACGTCCCATATCTTTGTACTCACTATCTTCAGGGCTTTTTTAACTAAGTCGTAGATATCCTTACCGATGACAAAGAATAGGATTTGCCCTATATACCCAGCTCCCTCCAGGAAAGTATTAATATCATCAATAAACTTGTCAAGATCCCCTTTTATCTCTGTGAGGAAATCACGGTGCGCAGCGGCTGACTTACCCAGCGCCTTGTTTGTCTTCTTAGCATTCTCTTCAGTCACATCCCCCAATTCATCCCATTTATCAGCAACCTCTGCAAGAGCCGGGCCGGCCTTCTCACCGAAGACTTCAGTAGCCACTCGGGCTCTCTCCGTATCATCAGGTATGGTGCTCAAGTATGTGAGGAATTCCTCCAGCACCTCATTGAAGCTCTTCAGGTTCCCTGATGAGTCTCTAACACTTATCCCGAGTTTCTCCAGTTTCTTACCATACTCTTCCACCACATCGGAGCCTTCCTTCCATTCACGTCCGATGTTTCCGAGTTCTCTGCCCAGCTGCCTGATAGCCCTTGTCCCCCGTGGCCCTATCGCGGCGATGATCTTTGCTGTGGTGTCAGCTGACACCCCCGCTTGGTCCAGGTAGTACCCTGCACGGTCAACCATTCCGAGAAACTCGGTGAAGCTGGAGAACCCTGACCGTCTCCAGAGTTCTAAGAGTTTATGGGTGAGGCCCTCACTCTCCGCGACCGTGATGTTAAAGTCCCTGAAAACCCTTGCAAGGGTGAGTGTTACTGTGGATGCATCCTCCCCACTCCTTGCGACTGCTGTGAGTGCCGCCTTATAATATCCTACGGTGAGTGTGTAGTCACGTGTGTATGATGCGAGGGTGTACATTATCTCAGCCCCACCCTTCATCCCGAGGCTGTAGTTATAGTTCGCCTCGATCGTTTTCTCCAGTTCTTTCCTCTGCCCCCTCGTGGCGTTTGTAAGGACGGCTGTCTGATCTATGAGCTTCCCATAGTTCAGGGCTGACGTTATACCTTGGTAGCTCATGTATGCCCCTAACAATCCCATGACCTGGGATTCCAGGTCTGAGACTGCGGATGTGATGCCGGATAGCCTGTCCTCCGCTTCCTCAATACCCTCCGTGTTAACCTCAACGTTCACTTCCTGGCCGTCTGCTTCCTTGATACTATGTTTCAGTTCATCTACCCCTTCAGCCCCTTCAACTGAAACCTCCACGGTTGTGGAGTATTCTCTCTCCAGATCATCCAGTACATGGTTAAGGTCTTTGATGTCATCCATGCCCTCCACTTCAGCGTGCACTGTGGTGGTGATGTCATTGGGGATTTCATGGATTGATTTGATGATGGATTCTATGATGGTTGTGGCGTTATCATCCACCCCCACTTTTATGGTGACTTCATCTGGGAGTTCATTCAACTTTTCAAGGACTGTGTCAAGGGTTTTGGTAGCGTCATCATCTGTTGTGATCTTCAGGTGCGCTTCTTCAACTTCGTCAAGTTTCTGGTTGATCTTCTCCAGGACATCTATGACTCCATCTTCCTCTGCAGTGAGGTGAATGTTTATATCGTCAGGGATGTGGTCTAATTGGATGAGTATGTCTGTGAGGACGTCTGTGAGTTCATTCTCAGCGGAGAGGTGTACTTGTAATTCCTCAGGTAGTTCATCGAGGCTGCTGTTGATCGAGTCAAGTATGGGGGTGAGGTTGTCCTCCCCCTCCAGGTTGATCTGAACATCCCCGGGGAGATTCTGTAGGGTTTCGTTCATCTCTTGCAGTCCAGTCACGACGCTTTCAGCGTCCATCTGGACTTCAATGGCTATGCTATGGTCACTCATCTATCCCACCGACCGAAAAGAACATATACCAATATACTAATATAATAAATCAAGGGGTGATCATGATGGAAGTGAAATGTGAAAAATGTGGACTTGAATACACAATCCCCGAAGGAGAAAAGGTGGAGGGGTACGTCTGTGAATGCGGAGGCCCCCTGAAGGAGAGCCCTCAACATGACCCTGCCCCAGGACTCATAGGCCTCATAATCCTCGATGCAATAACACTCATCTGGAACCCACAGGTTACAACAGACCAGTGCACGCTCCTAAGTATTGGCCTCCTAAGCCTCCCCCTCCTCATCATATTGAACATCGCCCTATACAAGAAACATCCCCGGTTCCTGAGGACTGTGAATCCCCTCCCATCAATATTCATAGGAGCGGCATGGTACAATATCTTCACAGGGGCAGGGAACTATCTGATGGGGGTAATAGGATTAACCATAATATTCATAGCTATGGAAACCACCTATAAAGCCATCAGAAACCAGCCTTAACCAGTCACCCCCCCCCCTATTTTTTTCTCTGATAATTCAACCTTTTCAGTTCCTCAATTTTCTCCTCCACATCCACAGAAAACCGCCCCTCAACAGATGATGGGGGGTCCATCTGTGCCAGATAATATTCCACGAGGAGGGAGTATGGGAACTCCAGGATCCTATTAACCATCCATCCCCCTTTTAAACTTAAATTCAGAATCATCCTTTTGAGGTGGATCCACTCTTCTTCCGCCTTGAACCCTTCTTTTTCTTCCCCTTAACACCCCCACTGTCAGGGGACTCCCCTATCAACTCAGGATTACTAAGTTTCAGCATGGTGTCTACAACTGTCCTGACCATCATAGGGGGTATCTCCACGTCTGGGAGGCTATCAATGTACTCCGTTAAGCGACCATCCCTCTCAGCCTCCTTATAATCCTCCTCATCCCTGTACAGACTCCTCTTGAGACCTCTCTGTGCTAACCTGTAACCCAGTTCACTGGTCTCAACCAGGAGCCGGTCCACACGATCCTTCATCTCCTTAACCTTCCTAGCATCCTCCTCTGTGATCTCCTCCTCAGTCTTTCCCTCAATCTTCTTCATCAAGTTATTATACTTCACAGAAATCTCAAGCGCTTCATTGCGTTTCTCCATGAGGGGGATGACGTACTCACTGTCCACCACCCTGTACCCTTCCAGTTCCACTTCCACACCATTCAGATCGATGACTTCCTTCTTAAAAAATGAAAACCTTGGGGTTGTGATAATCAGTCACCCCCACACTATTCTTTAGGAAGAATCAGTTTTGGTGTTTCGGCGACGGTCATCTCCAGGTCGAATGTCAAGTTATCACCTGCCTTCGCGGCGGGGAGGCTGGGGGACATTTTCACGTTCTCAAAGTATATCCTTCCAAGTGTTTCATCCGCAACGTGAAACGTCATGTAACCGTAGAGATTCAGTGGCTTGTCCATGAGCCTGTACACTGACTCTGATGTTCCTGATGATTCCTCATAGAACATGAGCTTCTTGAACTGTTCAAGCCCATTCGCACTGAGTATCTGATCTGACTTTATCGTTATTGTCATACCGGCGTATGCTGTGAGCTTCGCAGCATTGTTCAGTATACTGACTTCCTTAGTATCCTGCTTAATATCAACGGTGACCCCCTGCGCCAGGAAGGGTTCCAGTTCCTCCACATAACTAGCCGTCACGGTGGTCTCTGATCCATCTGTTTCAAAACCAACCGCTCGTCCTTCATCATCCTCAATTATGCCAGTCACGGTAACGGTTGACTCGCCACTAGTAACCGTCACATCCTCAGGTTTCACGCTAAGCGAATTACATGACCGGGGGAAGATCGGGGGATTCTTTACCATGAATTCCCCTGAAGTCCCAGTTATATTTTCACCAGTAATGGGTATCCCAAGGAAAAACCCAACATTTTCACCTGTAAGTATAGTTTCTGCCAGTTTATCCACCAGCATATATATCACCTCATCATGTTTTTCACAGTGAGTGTGATGTCAAATGCGACGTAGTATCGCGTATCATCCATCACATCCTGCCATATGGCCTTATCCCAGGCCTGTACCATCACCCTTGCAGTGCCGAGATTCGTGTACATGAACTCAGAGGTCAGCTTTTCAAGGACAGTGTTCCGTTTCTCGATAGCATCTGTGATACCCTCAGCCACCTTCCAGATCCCTGTAATGTGGGCCTCGAATTCCCCCTCGTAGGCAGAACCATTCAAAACTGGTTCGAGGCGTTTGAGCTTTGAGATGTTCAGTATTATGACTGATTCACCCTCAATCCTCTCATTGAAGTCGAGGACGACGGTGTCGACTAATCCAAGTTCCTCCAGTTTCTCCTTGAATAGTAATTCTATCTCAGAGATCATTCTCTCAACCACTCTATGAGTGTTTCCTCCACCACACTATCAGGTGCACTGTACGCCACAACGGCGCTGAAGTAGTCATTTGGTGGCGCGGGTCTCGCATAGGCGACTGGATGGGGTAGTTCAGGCCACCAGAGAGCTTTCCTCCGGACCGGGAACACCCATCCACGTCCATGGAGTACGAATGGGAGGTAGTATGCGAGGTTACTTAGTTCACCAGTGCTTCCTTCGATGCTGATGATGTGGCTGTCGCGGAGATTCCCTGTCTTTACTGGGGCTGTGTTCTCAGCGATCCCCTGGAGTTGATTCAATATCTTTTCAAGGGTCTCCTCGATTTTCCCTTGGACCTCATGGGGTTTCTCCATGAGAGCATCTGGCTTGTCTATCCTGATCTCTATCATGGCATTCACGTGTCCGCTATCCTCTGTAGGGTTGCCTCGATATGTGTCCTGTTCTTGATGATACTAGTAACGGTGTACTTGTCCTCGCCGATGAGGATGTGGTCCCCTCTCATGATGGACACACCGAGTGGTATGAGTACGTATGCGTCATAATCACTGATCATCTGCCCCTTGATGATGCGTTCCCCTCCACGGTTCACATGGAAAAATGCCTTCAGAGGCCTGGTATCATCCTCGTAGACTGGTTGTCCTCGCTGATCCCTCTCCTTCAGGGTGTGATGCACAAGTGTAACCTCCTGTCCATACCTCCGTAGCAACCGTTGGAACCCTCCTTTAATCCTCTTCATCACCATCATCCCTTGGTCTCCAGATCCTCATACCCTGTAGTCTTAGAAGAGCATGGGATAGTCTCCTCCTCACATCCTCAGCCTGTTCTGTGATGCTGAACCGTCCATCGGTGAAGTTCATGTCCTTTGTGAGGTCATTGAGTATCATTGCAACCACATACTCGTCCACGATGTCCTCAGGTGCATGGGGGTTGATCCTCTCAGCTCTTGCCCTGTACTCTTCTATTTTCCTATCTATGAATGCCTGTAGGGATTCATCCGCTTCGTCCAGGCCAAGATGGACGTAGATGTCATGCTTAGGGTTCATTTTGCATTCCTTCTATCACCATGGCAAGATTCTCTATCGCCATGGCAAGATAGTGTACTGTGAATATTGTGAGGGAAAGGAGATTATAGACCTCATTTATCTTACTCCTCTTACTGGGGGGGTTCTTTATCAGACCATTCTCCTCAAGTATAATCCTGATTACTCTCCCAAAATCATGTAGTATTTTAGGGTCATCCATAGCGAAGGTGTTAGCACTGACCTGTAGACCAGAGTATTTATCGAGGAAAGAGTTTAGGAGTTTCATTCCCCTCCCATCTGGTTTAGGTTCTACTACTGCCATTCTCATCCACCTGAGGACATGTCTATGACCGCAGCGACTGCCGCATTCTCATCCTCATAGTTGCAATCTGCTCTGAGGCTGGCAATGTACTCAGTCCTCCTCATCGCAGCGTCACGGTTAGGCTCGACACGGATGTTCCTCCAGAACCCGTATACGAGGTTCGTGGGGACCGTGAGGAGGGCCCTTGCTTTATCGTCGCCGAGGGCATCCAGGGCAGGGACATACTGTATTGGTATACCATCATACTGCAGTCCCGTGGCACCCATGAGGGCCGAGTCACCGAGTCCTGTTTCCCTGACGAGTAGCTGCTTCCTGTATCCGTTGTATATCTCATTGGAGACGTAGAACTTCATCCTTGGCTTGAGCTGCAAGTACCTCGTGTCCAGTTCATCCATCATCCCATCAAAGAGGTTGAGGGGCCAGTTCGCATCTTCAGGTTCTGCATCAGTATACTGGTTCCCTGCAAGCTTCATCCATCCATCATTGATCCTGTAGAGTTCCCTGCCAGTGGTGAGGCTGGAGTCAGCATGTAGGAAGAAGCACTCCAGGTCATAGGTGACTCCACTTGCAAGGAGTGATGTGATTGTCTGTTCGAATGCTGACTGTTCTATGTTGTCCTCCAGGGCCTCATCCTCAAGGACGACCTTGGTTACGAGTTCTTTCATCTCCAGTGTATTGGTGCTCACGGTCACTTCATCAGCAGTCGGGGCAACCTTTGTCCCTGATGTGTTCCTGCCAGGTTCCAGTTCAACACCGAGGCTTATCCTTGAAATGTCCACCTCATAGGACTTGAGGGCATTCAGGACCCTTGCATCCTTTATTATCGCGGAGTTTTCACGGACTTCCCTGACGAACTCCCCGAACCTCTGAACCGCGAGTATCCCTTTTCCAAGGTCAGGGACGTCTATCTTAGGGGTTATTTGGAATGGTTTGTTCAGAAAATCCATATTACCACCTCATATCATCATCTTTTTATGGGCCTGCCGAAACGGTCAACACCCATGATTTTTAAGTCACTTGCATCGTTATGCTGCTTCTCAGCCACCTGCCCCTTCAGGGATTGTGGTTCTGCTTTGGACGTGGCGGCTTCATCGACTACTTGTTCGGGGTTTACTTTATCTTCGTCCTCATCATCATCCTCTTCTTCCATTTCATTGAGGCGTTCATGTATCTTGGATATCTCTTTTTTCAATTCCTGGATTGCTTCTAGGATGGTATTTGTGGTTATTTCCTCTTCCGGTTCTGGTTCTTGTTTTTCATCCTTCACATCCTCTCCCCCCTCATCATCATCGAAGTAGGATTTGAGGGTTGTGAAGATCTGCTTCAGGAGAGATTTCTCATCCACATCATCACCTCCATCTCGTTTGATGCTCAAGTATTTGGCCTTAGGGACGGCAGGCTTGTCAACTATTGAGATAGTGACAACTTCCCATGGCCATCCCAGTTCACGGAGGGTTGTCTTCGGGTAAGATTTCTGTGCTTTCTGTGCGGGCACGGCTGTGATGCTGAATCCAGTATATTTCCCCGTCTTCACCCCCTGCCAGATGTCGTCATCGTAGATCTTCGCTGTGATCATCCACGTCCCCCGGGGTAAGTGGACGCCATTGATTTCCTCATCATCACGGAGGATGTAGGACTCCACTGGTCTGGCGACGTTCCTGAACCTATGCATAATGTCAATGTTCTGGTAGTCCTCCATGAACTTGTAGGCAACCTCTTCAACCTGTTCCGCCGTCACCACATCCCCATCTAGGTCAGGTTCATCCGGGACGAGAACAGGTCCTGTGACCAGGCGTTTATCCTTGTTTATCTTCACGGCATGGTTCCCATACTGGAGGGTGTATGTTTTCTCCGATGCCTCCTCCTTGGCCATCTCGAGGAGTTCGCTTGCAGCATCATATATCTCCTGGTTCCTGGGCGCGCCTCTGGCCCCCGCAGTGTAGGACTTGATGGCCCTGAGCGCCTGGATGTACACTTCACCTCCACGGCCATAAGGGTAGGCATAGGCCTCAGCGGTGTTGGGGTCGGCCTCAGGGTCCTTCCCGAGGTGGAATAGTGCATATTCCTCGATATCCTTGAAATCCTCAAGGTTGGGTTTCTCCCACTTGCCATCATTCACCTTCCCGGCTTGTATCAGTCCCTTGGCATGATCATATCCTTTCCTATTCAGTTTCCATGTCACAACATATCACACTCCTATACTCTATAATGGGAATGGTGGTGGGGGTACAACCTCAAAATCAATGCCGATATCACTGAAAATCCTCCATGATCTCATCAAAGTACTCAAGGTCAGGGCCGCTGTACTCTGAAAGGTCATCTATTGGGTTCCCCTCTTCATCACAGGGCTCCGGATGGCACCTACAAAAGGGGTGAGGTATGTGGGGGAACCCTTCAACCCTGTAGGGTGAAGCGTCCTCATATTCTTGGCAGGTATCGCAGACATGATCATCCCCCATAGTCACCCAATTCAAGTATAAGTCCCGGCCATAATCCTCCGCGTGCCGCCTGTACGCCTCTATCTCAGCATCTCTCTCAGCATCCCGGGTCAGGTAGATTACTGCAAGGCCCAGGAAATAGATAAGCCCCCTCATATCAGTCTCATCCTCTGATGGGGCCTCATCCATATCCTCATCCTTCATGTCCTCAAGGGCGGCTATGAGCTCATCATATTCCCTACGGGTCACACCATATTTTCTGATGAACTCCTCCCTTGTGAGGGCCTGCAAGTCATCTATGAACGCCTCTACACTGGAGACCCTCACCCGGTTCATGATATGCTCTGTGGAGTCCATGAAATCATCTATCATGGAGTTCAGCTTCTCTGGGTTGTAATCTATTCCTCCGGGACGTGCCATCATCTCACCATGAGATTGTTAGTAGGGAGCCGGCCAACCACCCATAAAAGCCATGTTAGGAGGGATTTGCAGCGGACAGGGGGTATTCTATTGGCTGAAGAAAAAACAAGTGTTGTGGGGGTTGGTTGGCCGACAAAATATTACAGTTCCCTCCATCCTATGACTTTGTAAAGGTAATGTCGTATCCGCTCCACTATATCATCCACAGAGGCTGCCAGGAGATCCTCATAGGCCTCTAGGTTTGATGGTTTGGGGGGGATCATGGAGACGCCCCTGTTGATGGCTGACATGGTCCCCATATCCCCTGCTATGCTGAGCATCTTCTTACCGTTTTCATATGCCTCCGCCCTAAAGTCCGATAAAACTTCATCGATTTTTTTCTTTTTATCCTCTAGTGGGGACTCTGAGGATATGATCTCCTGGATGCGGGGCTTGTACTTGGCATAGGTCCTCTTGATCTCATTGATCTGGTTCTTTTCATAGTTCCTCTTCTGCCGCTTCATAGCAGACTTGCCTATGCTAGATGGGACCATGAACATGTCAGGGCCCCCATCCAAACCAAAGAGTTTCTCCCTAACCTCAGAGGGGGTGAGAACACCACACTGCACCAGGAGAGCATAATTATGCACAAACTCTGATTCCATGAGAATCTCCTCATTGAAGACGAACCGGGCGCCAGGGTCCAGTTTGAGTTGTATGAAATCCGTTAAGACTGATGATACGATCTCCTGTTGGGGGCGCACAACAGATTCATAGTAGGTGCGCCTTGTCACCTCAGCAAAATTACCACCCAATGGCCCCACGTCTATTATCCCCAACCTGTAAGGGTCGATCATATGGGCGGCGGCGATATCATTTTTCTTTTCAGCCGCATATTCCCTGAAACTCATTTCCTTCTGTGAAGTGTTGAGGGGGGTGAACGTAACTTCAACCGTGTCTCCCCCGGGGATTGAGAAGACAAGGGGGGTATGGGGGGCCTCCTTCAAGTACTTAAAGTTGTCCTCAATGAGGCCCTGAAGCACTGTTCGGCCTGTGGGTTCACCATCCGGTCCTAATTCCATTTCATCCTCAAACTCCCCAGTCACAGTGATAACATAGCTGGGGATCGTGTAATTATCAAAAAAGGCGTAATTATACTCATCAATCTTTTGCATGGCCAGTATAGAGGGGGCTGCTGAGAGGTACCTGGGGACTCCATAGTAGCTGCAGATTGGTGAAGGCAGATGGATAAAGATAATCTCATTAGCCCCCACACCATCCTGATCCTCACCATTATCCGGGTTAACCTCCCCCTCATACCGGTAATCCTTAAAGTAGGTTACATGGATCCTATCCCATGTTTGCATGTACCTTGAACCATCCCTGTGCACCCGGACCGTATGGGCGGGGATATAATCCAACCGGACAGGCTCACCCTGATCATCCCTGACAACCTCCAATGTACAATAATTGAAGACCTGCAAATCCTCAAGGGCCTGAAGGAGGATGAACTCAAATGAGGGCCTACATGCCCTCAATAACTCCTCAACCCCACCATCATCACCATCTATCAGGTAGCTTGTACGGAGGATATCATTAGCCTTAATACTGCAGGCGCTGGCATGATAAGGATTCACCTGTAATAGTGAGAGTAGGACTAGTGGGTGGACCTTGGGTTCAACGTACTCCTCAAATCCATCCTCCTTAAGGGCCTGTGATTCTACTTCCTCCCTCTTAATAGCCTTATACTTTTCAAGTGACTTGATTGAGAGGTGATAATTAAACATGCTTCCTCCTCCTTCTGAGAGGTCCTGAGATGTAGATCTTCTTCTTTCTCCTCATCTCCATTGATAATATGTTAAAAGCACCACTGAACGCATCGACCTGATCGTCATGGACACCCTCCATGGGGAAGGCCTCCAATTCATCAAGGAATGCCCTTGTCCAGGGAGCTCTGAGGACTTTGATGCGCCCTGATTCCGCATAACTTGAAACGGGAAGGGCGCGTGTCACCTTATCCCCAGTCACGCGGTCAGCCCTGAATGTGTAGCCTTGGAGTAGGCTTCTAAGGTAATCAGTGACTATCTTACCTGAGGATCCTGGCTCCTCCTCCTTAGCGATGATCACTTCACGCCCATCCTCCTCAGCAGTCCTCAGGACCTTCGATTTAACCTTTCCAGGGGATTCTCTGAACCGCCGGACATCAAGAACATAATAGTAATCCTCCTTATCCACTCCCAGAAGCAAACCAACTGTATAGTCAGGGTCATTGGCCCCGTCAGGTTTAGTTGCTGCGAAATCCCAGTACCTGATACTCATCACAAGACCATGTGGGGGTGAATCGATGACCTCAAACCATTCCCTCTTGAACACCCCACCCTGCAGTGTAACATCCCAGTCCCCATCCTTCAACTGCCTACGGGTTACATGGTCAAGCATATTCAGGGCCTCTTCATATTCATCCCGGTTAAGATAAGGGTTTTCCCTCCAAGTGGAGGGGATGAATGTCTTTTCACCTGTAATGAACCGGGTTTTAACCCAGTCATGTCCCACCCCCCCAGGATTGCTTGTGGCTCTGAAGCGTAGGGGTATAGGGTCATCCGCTTCTTTTCTTAATGACCTGAACATGAACCTGTACTGAGACTCCAGGAACTCTGTGAGCTCATCGAATGCGATATAATGATATGATGACCCCTGGTATCTGTAGCGGTCCTTTTCATGTTCCATATGCCCAAACTGCAATGCAGCGCCGGAGGGGAATGTCCACCGTTTTTTCTGTTCATTCCACTCTGCATCCGTCCCCCCAAGCCAGTCATGGGCCATGTCTATAAGGCCTCCTTCCTGGCTGAGCTCAGGATAGGTTCGGCGCAGGATTAGGGCGGCGTAATCAGAGTAATGAACATACTGCAGGGCCCCCATAAGTAAAGCCACTGATTTACCGCCACCTGCAGCACCACCATACAGGACTTCACGTTCATCTGACAATAAAAACTTAATCTGCTTGTGGAAGGGGTTCACAGGGATATATGGGTTCAATATTATCGTTGAATAGAACAGCTTCAATTCCCTGTCAGAGAGGCCCTGGAGGATGCTTCGAATATTCTCTGATTCTTTCAGTTTCTTTTTCCAGTCAGCCACCTTCACCTTCAGCCTCTTCATCATCCAGGCCTTCATCCATACCCTCATCCTTCAGGTTCTTCGTGGCCGACACAAGATCCTCCAGCAAATCCTCCAGTTCACCACCACTTTCACGGTGTTCATGTATCTCAGTAGGATCCCCCAGGCCTAATGCTATTGCTAATCCAAGGTTATGGAGGTCCTTAGATGTCTGTAAAGTGAGGCCTTCCCCTCCATTCTCGAGGGATTCAATGTAACCCTCCAGTGTGAGGCTGCAAGCCTTAAGGTATTTGCTCCAGAGGTCAGCATAATACTCCTTTGACTCCTCTGATAATTCTTCACGCGCTCTTCTTATCTCCTGGAGTTGTTTTTTCTCGTACTGGTATATCCTCTCCCGCCACCTGAGTTTGGATGACCATCCTCTGATTGTGTCATATGAGTATCCGAATTTTTCAGCGACTTTTTTCAGGTTTCTTTTGTCGCCAAGGGAGTAGTAGTATTCGAATGCTTTTCTTTGGGTTGGTGTTTCTTTCATGTGTGATCTTGTGTTTGTTTGTGTGATTTTGTGGTTGGGGTTATATTGTGCGTATGAGTGTGCATCAGGATGGTTATGGAGGGTGGAGTATCATGTAAGTTGCAATAGGGATCAAGATTGTCGTCATGAAAAGTAGTAGTAGCTTAAGATATGTTTTGAGGACTGCTATGTCCTCCTGTATAGTAGATATGCGCTTCAGGACGTCTTTGTATTCATATAATTCATTTTCTATTAGTTTTATTCTTTCCTGGAGTATTGTGATTTCTTTTTCTTTGTCACATTTGTATGTCTCTTTTATCATTATCCCCCCATCTTAGGGGTCATCCCCCCCTCTTGTGGGTTAGGTATCCTGCAATTGCGCCGAGTGCTGCTGATGCTATTTCAGTCATGTTTTTTGTCATGGCTGTTATTGTGATGATTGTGAGGCATATGATCCCTATTGTTTCCACTCCCAGGTTGTCTTTCATAGTATCCCCCTTTCAATAATTATTGTAACATAGTCATGATGTATGTAATAGTTCATGGAGATTATTGCAAAAGTAATATGGTCTCTGCAGTTGTGATGTTTCATTATGGATGCAACTTATGTATCTGATATGAAAGAGTGGAGAATGGCGCAGTACTACTTCTTCATTGAACTCGTCAAGCATGATCTCCATCTCTCCAGGACAGATGTTATGGAGGTGATGGAAATAGTGCGGCGAGTTGGCCTGAAAGAGTTGCATCGGAATGCCAGTATGGAACAGATAATCCTCTCATTATGCTTGTATGTGAAAGAAAAAAATGGGGTGAAAATCCCAATCGAGAGGTACAAGCTGATGAATGAGTATAATGTAACCTACAAGTTGTACAGTCGTGTCCTCTTGAACCTCCTACGGTTCCTGGTGAGGAGGATGCCACTTGTGAGAGTGGTGAAATGGACAGAGAATACAACATATTCAAGTGCAAAATAGAAGATACGCTTCACATCCTCCTTGGGGCAGAGGAGGCTTGTGTGGAGTGTGGGTGCAGGTCCCTGGAGGTTGATAAGGAGTATCATTTGTTCTGCAAGGGGTGTGGTCTTGTCCTTGCAGCTGTTGATCCTTATGTGGCTGGGATGAGGATTGATTTACCATTTGGCCTGTTAATTTAACCATGTATATAGAATGATTTCAAGTGTAATGAGAAAGAGAATAATTTGACCCATGTATATATATATATATCAAAATTTTTTTTGTATATATATATATACAAGGGG
>LSQX01054467.1_pt1 | contig 13537 bp, 10 predicted proteins | sample 654561 | NCBI WGS metagenome assembly LSQX01 (sample SAMN04489861, study PRJNA283612) | anaerobic digester metagenome | isolation source: 4 biogas reactors fed with cattle manure at either 37C or 55C with and... | place: Denmark: Kongens Lyngby | collected 2014 | reverse complement strand
GTTTTGGCATGGTTTTTAGAGGCATAATGAAGTGGTTTTTTAAGAAATAGTTGAACAAAAGTGCAAATAGCAAATATACTAATTTTGTTGAGTTACAAAATTTAATTTATTTTAAAGTTTGCAATTTAAAAATACAAATGACTGATTTTTAGACCTTTAGTAATCTTATCAACAAAAAAAGTTGACAACTTTTTAAAATTTATAAACATTCAATAGTGCGAATAATCCCTTGATAATTAAGCTTCTTAGAGGTTTTTTACCTGCGCAAAAAATTTTTAAAACTTGAGCAATGTCATACGGAACAGTTTTTAAAAAGATATCTTTGTGCTATGAAAAATTTTATTCTCATACTTTCTGTATTGATGCTTGTCAAACCTGTTTGGCCTGTTGTAGAATACATTTTAAAGTATGATTATATTATTTCTGTACTTTGTGAAAATAAAGACAAACCTGAACTGGAATGTAACGGTAAATGTTATCTGAGTAAAAAGTTAGCCGAAGAAAACGGAAGTCAAGAGGACAATCCATCCCAAAAAACACAGCATTCAGAAATACAAACCTTTTTAATAGCCGAAAAATTGCCGGTTTTTCAACTTGAATTGCTAAACGTTGAAACTTCACCAAAATTTTTCGGAACAAAACCCGATTTATATACTTCAATTTTTATTGGCTCTCCGCCAAAACCACCCCGGGCATAAACTGCTTTTTAAATCCCTTTTTTAAAAAATTTATTAATAGATATCCCAAGATGGAATCATCCATTTTTGAGATTATCAAATGAAGAGCATGATGCCATGAAAATAAATTTTAAGTCCATCCTTCATCAGCTAATGATGGGGTTGGCAATACTTATATCAATGACTGTAACAGCTCAGCAGGTAGAAGAAGACAGTTTGCAGTCAGTTAATTTGAATGAAGTTATATTGGTTTCTTCAAACAGATTAAACCATCAGAAAACAGAAAAACCATTGGCGGGATTGGATGCGTTTTTAGAGTCTTCTCGGAATGTTTCAATGGTCAAACGCGGTGCTTATGCGTGGGAACCTGCAATGAACGGAATGGCATCGGAACGGTTGTCCGTCACCATCGATGGCATGCAAATTTTTGGTGCTTGTACCGATAAAATGGATCCGATAACTTCCTATGTTGATGTTTCTAATCTTGACGAAATACAGATTGCATCCGGACAAGAAGGTGCTGCCTACGGAAACAGTATCGGCGGAGCTATCAACCTGAAAACCAATGCCGCAAATTATGTGAAAAAAGGATGGTCGGGAACGCTTGGAAGTTCCTACGAGTCCAATAACAATCTAAAAGTGGCAAATGGGAAAGTGAATTATGGAAGTGAACGTTTATTTATTAATTTACAAGGTCTTTACCGAAAAGCATATGAATATGCCGCCGGGAATAACGAAAAAGTCCAGTTTTCTCAATATGAAAAATACAATGCTTTTTTAAATTCAGGTTATAAACTTTCAGATTCCAAACAAATCGGACTGAGTTTTATTTATGACGAAGCTGTTGATGTTGGTTATCCGGCGCTTCCGATGGACGTTTCTTTGGCGCGGGCATTTATTGGTTCTGTAAATTATTCACAAGACAGCCTTTTTAACCGGCTGGACACTTGGGAAAGTAAAATTTACTACAACAACATCACGCATGTCATGGACGATACCACGCGCCCGGATGTACTGATTCATATGGATATGCCTGGAGAAAGTGAAACTTTCGGCGCCTATTCTCAAGCGTATCTGAAATCCGGTGCAAATCGTTTTTTCTTTAAATTGGACGGGTATCACAACCGTTCTTATGCCGAAATGACGATGTATCCGCCCAATCCGGGTGAAGAACCTATGTTTATGTTAACCTGGCCGGATGTACATACCTATAATGTGGGATTGTACGCCGAAGACAAAATCAGTTTTGGAATGGATTTTCTGAAACTGGGAATGCGTCTCGGATATCATAAAAATTCAGTAGCTAGTAATTTTGGCTATAACAGTCTGAAGATTTTTTATCCGGAAATGGAGCGTGAAAATTCACGAATTCTAAAGAGCTTTTCAGCAATATATCATAAAATGTTAGGCGATTTTCATATAGAAGGAGGACTCTCATACGGAGAACGCGCACCTTCTGTTTCTGAAGGTTACGGATTTTATCTGTTCAACAGTTTCGACGGATTTGACTATATCGGAAATCCGAATTTGTCAACAGAAGCTTCCAACGAAGTGAATGTGTCCGTGAGTTATAAACGTCCTTTATTTGAAGTTGCTTTGGCTGGAAACTTTTTTCACATATCCGATTACATCATCGGAAAAACAAACTCGGAGTTAAGTCCAATGACTTTGGGGGGTGCCGGAGTGAAAGTTTATGAAAATTTAGATTATGCCCGACTAATGAATGTGTCGTTGAACGGAAATTATTCTTTTTCTTCTTCATTGTCTTGGTCAGGAAATATTTCATACCACTACGGAAAAGACAACGACGGAAATAACCTTCCGTTAATTGCTCCGATTTCTTATCGAAGTGCATTAAACTATTTTAAAAACCAATACAGTGCTTCAATAAACATTCAGGGTGCCGGAAAACACTCTGAATTCAGTTCTTATTACGGAGAAACCGGTGCGGCTGCATATTTATTGTTGAATGCAGCGGTCGGGAAGCGCTTTTTTATCGATGACGATGATTTATACGTCAAAGCAGGTGTGGAAAATATTTTTGACACCTATTACGTGTCCTATGCGGATTGGAATAACATTCCGAGAATGGGACGAAACATACATGTAACTGTATCATACTCATTTAATTAAACAAAATCATGAAAAACATTAAATATCTTTTTACACTATTATTATTCATAGGTATCACAACGAGTTGTTCTGAAGATGACGATTCAGTTGTAAATTCAAATCCATTGGACGGATTACACAAGGTTTATGAATTTCAGCAGCCGGAACATCGGGTTGAATTATATTCTGAAAAACCGCACTTAGAAGTGGGCTTTAACGAACTTTATTTACGATTTTACGACAAGACATCCCAACAATACCTCACTTCGGTGAATGCAACCTGGAATCCTGAGATGCACATGGGAACGCATGCACATGGAGCACCATTTAGTGAAATAAAAATTACTGCCGACCCTTCGATATACTCGGGGTTCATCATTTTTCAAATGCCCGGTGACGACCATCATTATTGGGAATTGTCGCTTTTATATGAAATTGAAGGCAACGTGTTTGAATTCACCGAAAAAATAACCGTTTTGAATCCGACAAATAATTTGGTCACGACGCAAAGTTTTACCGGGACGGATGACACGCATTATGTTCTTGCTATGGCAGCCCCTAAAAATCCGCAAGTAGCCATTAATGATATGGAAGCTTATTTGTATAAAATGGAAGATATGATGACTTTTTCCGTAGTTGAAAATTATCAAATTTTGATAGATCCGCGCATGCCTTCAATGGGAAATCATTCTTCGCCAAATAATGAGCATTTAACATATCGTGCAGATGCCAAAAGTTATCAAGGAAAATTATCGTTGACCATGACGGGATACTGGAAAATAAATTTAAAAGTAGTGAATGCACAAAATGAAGTCTTGAAAGGGGAGGATATTACAGACGAAAATATTTCAAGTTCTATTTATTTTGAATTGGAATTTTAATTTTTTTAAAACTTTGCTAAAGAAAGAAGCTGTTTCACAACGAGACAGCTTTTTTTTTATGTATAACGAAGGAGTTGATATTCAATTGAAATTTATATATTTGGCTCGTGAAATTTAATTGGTACATACCGATATTAATCCTGCTCATCGTAGTGGGAATGCGTGTGGATCACGGACTTCCTCCCGCCAATCAGGAAATTGCAGTCGAGTTTGACAACCATGCAATCGAGGAAGCCGGACTTTCAGCATTGATAGCGCAAATAACGCTGCGGCTTGAACAAATCGGAATAGAGGAAGTTCGGGTTTTGCAAGCTGCATCGGGAAAATTAAAAATAAGTTATCACAGTAACTTAGACATTGAATTTGTCCGTGTTGCCATTCAGAAGGATATTAACACCTTGGTTTTTAATCTAAATCAAGAAAACGATTCATTCCCTTTTTCTATTCCTAATGACGATTTTAAAATAAAAGTAGTTCTTCTTCAAGACGGACAAACTTCCGAAAATTCGTTTCATGGCATTCTTGTTGAAAGCATTTCGTTTAAAGATTATTACTTAAAACCCAAATTTCCGATTAGCAACGCGTTTGCATTCTCGGAAATTCCGCTTTTTATATTAGAAAAGAAAACAATAATCTATGAAAACAGTGAACATCCTGTTCGTGTTGTTCCTTATCGTATTCCCGAAGTTCGAGCCGGTCCTTTGGCTTAAAAAGAAAGTGAAGCTGTTTTAGTTTTATTTTCGACGAACCCACCCCAATTTAAAAAACCAAAAACCATAATTGTCAGTTAGTATCGCATAGTATATATTTGCGCAATTTTTATATAATCTGACCAAAATTTAAATTAATAATGCAAAACAAAGGACTAATTATCACTTTTGCCGTACTTTTTGGCTTAGTGAGTATTTATCAGTTATCGTTTACGCTGATAGCAAACAAAGTAGAACGCGATGCGCGTGCATATGCAGAAAATAAATATCCGGCCGATCAACCGGATATGAGAGAAGAAGCCCAAGCTCATTATCTCGATTCCATAGCCTTTGACCCCATATTTATGGGAATTGATTACAATACGGCTGTCGAAAGAGAATTAAATAGAGGGCTGGACTTAAAAGGAGGTATAAACGTTATTCTTGAAATCTCCGTAAAAGACCTTCTCAGAAATTTAGCCAACAATACCAAAGATCCGGCCTTCAATCAAGCATTGGAACAAGCCGACGAGTTGCAAAAAAGCACACAAGACACTTATTTAGAGTCATTTTTTAAAGCGTTTGAAGCACTTCCGGGAGAAAACAATTTAGCTTCTCCTAGTATTTTTTTCAATAAAAATCTGGAAGATGAAATCAATCCAACCATGACCAATGCACAAGTTAGACCGATTATCGAAAGAAAAATTGACGAATCGGTTACTTCGGCATTTGAAGTTTTAAGAAAACGTATCGATAAATTTGGTGTTACACAACCTAACATTCAGCGACTGGGACAATCCGGCCGAATTTTAGTGGAATTGCCCGGTGCTAAGGATGTAGATCGTGTGAAAAATTTGCTTCAAAGTACAGCCCAGTTAGAATTTTGGGAAGTCTTTAAATTTGAAGAAGTTGCAGGATTTTTACAAGCTGCCGATCAGAAAGCAGGAGAAATTGCGTTGGCAAATGCAGAAAAACAATCACCAACAGAAACACTTGAGGAAGACGTACCCCCAACTGAAGAGGAAACAATTGATGCATTAATTGCTGAGACTGAAAATGATACTCTTGCAGAGGAAGAAGACGATATTAGTAGACTTCTTGGCGGAGAAGATTTAAGTGAGGATGGCACCGATGAGAGTTTATCAAATCCGATTTTGTCAAAAATGACTTCACTCGGTTTCCAAGGAGGACCGGTAATTGCCAATTTCAGAGTACGCGATACTGCAGAAATCAATTCATATCTACAACATCCGCAAATTCGGTCTTTATTACCATCTGAGTTGCGTTATGCAAAATTTGTTTGGGGAATTCCGGTTTCAGATCAACAAACACGAGGTGCTGAAATTACTGCATTGTATGCTTTAAAAGGAAATCGCGACAACCAACCTCCTCTTGGCGGAGATGTTGTTGTGGATGCACGTCAGGAATTTGATCAAATGAGTCGCGTGGTCGTATCGATGCAAATGAATGGTCGCGGTGCAAAAGTTTGGGAAGAAATGACCGGAAAAGCATTTCAAAATGCCAGTCAGATAGCCATTGTTCTCGATAATATCGTGTATTCTGCTCCGGGAGTTACCACAGGAGCCATTTCCGGAGGACGAAGTCAAATTTCCGGTGATTTCACGGTCAATGAAGGGCAAGATTTGGCAAACGTGTTGCGTGCCGGAAAACTGCCGGCTTCAGCAGATATTGTTCAGGCAGAAGTTGTAGGGCCTACTTTGGGTCAAGAAGCCATTAACAGCGGGATATTGTCGTTTATTATTGCATTTGTAGGCGTAGTTTTGTGGATGATTCTTTATTACGGACGTGCAGGCTATTTTGCTGATATTGCACTGGTTCTTAATATATTATTCATATTCGGAATTTTAGCAGGAATTGGTGCGGTCTTGTCGTTGCCGGGGATTGCCGGTATCGTGTTGACCATCGGTATGGCAGTAGATGCGAACGTTTTAATCTTTGAAAGAATTCGAGAAGAACTTGCAAAAGGAAAATCTCAGAAAGATGCCAATAAAGATGGTTTTGCCAATGCGTTGTCTTCCATTCTCGACGCAAATATTACAACGGCATTAACAGGTTTTATTCTCTTAATATTTGGTACAGGACCAATTCAAGGGTTTGCAACTACCTTACTTATCGGTATTGCAACCTCATTGTTTACAGCTATTTTTATTACGAGAATTCTTATAGAAAACTATTCTAAAGATGGAAAGTCTCTTCCGTGTGCTACCGCTTTTTCAAAGAATATGTTTAGAGATGTAAACATTCAATTTTTGAAAAAACGAAAAATGGCATATGTCTTTTCGGGAATTTTAATTTTGGCAAGTATTGTTTCCTTAGCGACTTTAGGATTAAACCAAGGTGTTGATTTTGTGGGAGGTAGAACTTATACCGTTCGTTTTGCACAAGATGTAAACTCAAATGAAGTTCAGGAAAACTTAATCGAAACGTTTGGAAGTGCCGAAGCAAAAACATACGGAGGGAACAATCAATTGAAAATAACAACCAAATATAAAGTTGAAGAAACCGGAACTGAAATTGACAACGAAATTGAAGAAATGTTGTATACAGCCCTTGTTCCTTACCTTCCTCAAGGAATGACTTTTGAAGAGTTTTCCACAGACAGTGCCGGAAAAACCGTAGGAAAAATGGAATCCTATAAAGTAAGTCCGACCATTGCAGATAACATTAAACGAGATTCATTCTGGGCCGTATTAGGTTCGATGGTTGCTATTTTCCTTTATATTTTAATACGCTTTAAACGATGGCAGTTTGGAGTTGGAGCGATTGCATCGGTACTACATGACGTAATTGTAGTTTTGGGAATTTTTTCGCTCACATACAACTTTATGCCGTTTAGTATGGAAATTGACCAATCTTTTATCGCTGCAATTCTGACAGTGGTGGGATATTCTGTGAATGATACCGTAATTATTTTTGATAGGATTCGCGAATATTTTGCAACTAATAAGAATTGGAAAATGAACAGAACAATTAATATGGCGTTAAACAGTACGCTTGGTAGAACCGTAAACACGCTTCTTACAACATTAATAGTGTTGCTCTGTATGTTTTTCTTGGGAGCTGAGTCCATAAGAAGTTTGTTGTTTGCAATTATTATCGGAATTGTCGTAGGTACATACTCTTCAATTTTTATTGCAACTCCTATTATGTACGATATGGCTAAAAACAAAGAACTTGATGATTTGTTAGACAGTAAAACTGAAAAAGTTGAAGAAGGAGAAAAAGTAGTGGTTTAAAAATAGCCGTTCTTATCATCAAAATAAAAATGCCGCTTCAATCTGAAGCGGCATTTTTATTTTTAAAAATTTATTTGTTTATGCTTCCGACTCCGATTCGTCCATCGTGTGATAAACATTTTGAACGTCATCGTCTTCTTCAATTTTTTCCAAAAGTTTTTCAACATCTGCCATCTGTTCCGCAGTAAGTTTTTTTGTTATTTGAGGGATGCGCTCAAATCCGGAAGAAAGAATTTCAATTTTATGTTTTTCTAAATACGATTGAATTTCTCCAAAATTTTCAAAAGGAGCATAAATCAATATGCCGTCTTCATCTTCAAAAATTTCTTCTACACCATGATCGATAAGTTCCAACTCCAAAGCTTCGATATCGATGTTTTCAGGAGCAATTCGGAAATTACAAGTGTGATCAAACATAAATGAAACAGAACCGGAAGTGCTTAAACTTCCGTCACATTTGTTGAAATAACTCCGAATGTTTGCAACGGTTCGCGTGTTGTTATCCGTTGCAGTTTCTATTAAAATTGCTATTCCATGAGGTGCGTAGCCTTCAAAAAGAACTTCTTTATAATCGCCCAACGATTTGTCACTGGCTCTTTTAATGGCGCGTTCAATATTGTCTTTGGGCATATTGACAGCTTTTGCGTTTTGAATTACCGCACGCAGTCTGGAATTGGAAGTCGGATCGGGACCGCCTTCTTTAACAGCCATTACAATATCTTTTCCAATACGTGTGAAAGCTTTAGACATCGCAGCCCAACGCTTTAGTTTTCTTCCTTTTCGGAATTCAAAGGCTCTTCCCATAACTTCTATTTTAAAAAAATTAAAAAAAGTGCCCAAAGATATAAAATCGACAAGAAAATATAACTCAAAAGTGATAGCTAAAAATCACTGTATTTTCATAACTTTTTGGATTTTACCTGCGGTTCGAACCATCATTTTTAAAGAAAATCACATGAAACATGCATGATCACTACCTCGTAAAATTCTATTATCTTGCAAACGAATTAGAATTTTAGTCAATTTTGGTGATATTCCTTCAATGAAAAGAAATCAAGTTCAACAGCCTCCTCAATTTAAACCGCTTCTTATCGGAGTTGTTTGCGGATTGTATCCTTTGTTATTTTATTATTCCAATAATTATTCTGCCATAAATTCTTGGGAACATTTCGGATTCTTCACCCTTTTTTTTATTGGAATATCCGTCGCCGCTTTTTATGCATTAAAAGGTGTTTTGCACTTCATTCCGACACTTCGGAAATATCAAAATGAACTCATTTTTATAGGCATCGTGACGGTTACAGCAACGTTGATGTCTCAAGCGATGTATTTAACGCTCAAGAAAAAAATGTTGGCAGTTTTACTGGTGATTACCGCAATTGTTGCGTGGCGTATTGGAAAACAATATTACAAAGTTCTTGTTTTAATCGGGATTATGGCAGTGATTCCGCTGTTTAAAAATCTGATTCATATTTATGAACATCATAAAAAAATGGAATGGGCTATCCTTCCTGATGATATTATGAATGTGAAATTTAAAAAAACTCCAAATGTCTATCTGATTCAACCGGACGGATATGTAAGTAAAAACAGGATGGAATCAGAACCTTACAATTTTCAAAATCCGTTTTACGATTGGCTGACAGAACGAGGATTTAAAAGATACGATGATTTTCGAAGCAATTATCCGGCGAGTTTGACATCCAATTCGTCTTTGTTGTCCATGAAACAACATAAATATGGTGATATGCTGTTTCCATCGATAGAAATGCCCAATGCTCGGGATTTTATTTCAGGAAAAAACAGTGTAACTGAAATTTTTAAAAACAACGGATACCATACTTTTTTCATTGTCAAAGATGAATATTTCCAACAAAACAGACCGGAACCCGGTTTTGATTATTACAATATTGATTTTGATGAAATTCCTTATTTCAGTAACGATAACAATGTGAAAAAAGATGTGCTCGCCGATATTAAAGCTGCAATGGATACTGTGAAAACCGAGAAACCCCGATTCTATTTCATAGAAAAACTGTTGCCGCATCACATTCATTTTAGTGCATCTAAAGAAGAAGAAAGAGAAACTTATCTTGAAAAAATTGTACAAGTAAATGATTGGTTAAAAGAAACTGTGTCGTACATTGAAGAAAATGATTCAGACGCAATAATAATTATTTTGGCAGATCACGGCGGCTGGGTTGATATCGGAAGTTATGACGAAATGTTTACCACAACCGATGCCAATCAGTTGCATTCTATTTTTTCAACTTTGGCAGCCATTCGATGGAATGGAAATTTAACGGAAGAAATGGATTCTGAACTTAGAAGCAATGTCAATCTTTTTCGGATTCTTTTTGCAAATTTGAGCGAAGACGCTTCTTATTTAAAATATTTGGAGGACAATTCAAGTTACAACCTTAAAAGCGGAAGTTTTAGAAATTCGGTGCAAGCCGTTTTGGATGATACCGGAAATGCAATCGCAAAATAAATTCAAGTGAAGGAAATTCAAATTACTCCGTACAATCCTGATAAAAAGCAAGCCTGGGATGCTTTGGTGAAGCGTGCCAAGAATGCTACTTTTTTATTCAGACGTGATTTTTTAGAATATCATGCCCACCGATTTGAAGATTTTTCGTTGATGATTTATGTTGAAAATGAACTCGTGGCATTGCTTCCGGCAAACAAAACAGGAAACGAATTACACTCCCATCAAGGATTGTCTTATGGCGGATTGGTTTTAAAAAAGGAAATTTCATTTGAAACCGTTGTCTCCATATTAAAATCACTGTTAAAGTATCTGCACGAAAGCAAAATAAAAAAATTACACATTAAGTTATTGCCCAAAATCTATCATTTGCTGCCGAGTGATGAAATGGATTATTTGCTTTTTAAATTAAATTCACAACGAACGCGTTGTGACCTTGCGTCGGCTATTGATTATCAAAACCCATTGAAAATCACTTCGTCCAATCGGGTTCGAGGTCTTAAAAAAGCCCGAAAAAATAATTTGCAAATACGTAAAGAAACGGATTTTACGCCGTTTTGGAACAAGGTGTTGATTCCGAATCTTCAAGTTGTTCACGATACGGAACCTGTACATTCGCTATCGGAAATTCAACATTTGCAGAGGTTATTTCCCGATGAAATTCACCAATTTAGTGTGTATGACGGGGAAGAAATTATTGCCGGAACGACCGTTTTTGAAACTGAAAATGTGGTTCATCTTCAATATATTTCGGCATTTCACAAAGGAAGAAGCACCGGCGCATTGGATTTGCTTTTTCACCATTTGATAGCAGAATTTGCTAACAAAAGATATTTTACCTTTGGAATTTCCAATGAACAACAAGGTCAAAAGGTAAATAAAGGATTGTTACATTGGAAAGAAACTTTCGGAGCACGTTCAATTGCTTATGAGTTTTTTACGATAGAAACTAAAAATTATCCGTTGCTTAATACCGTATTTTTATGATTCCCTTTTTGGATTTAAAAGCAATAAATGCAAGATATGAAAGTGAATTTCAACAGAAATTGGCTCAATTTTTATTTAGCGGACGTTATATTTTAGGAAACGAAGTAAAGACGTTTGAAGAAAATTTTGCACACTATTGCGGAACGAAATACTGCATCGGAGTTGGAAACGGATTGGATGCCTTGCGATTGATTTTGGAAGGATATAAAGTTTTAGGAAAATTAAAAAAAGGCGATGAAATTCTCGTAGCGGCAAATACGTTTATAGCAACTGTTTTGGCCATTGAACAAGCCGGATTAAAACCGGTTTTGGTAGAAGCAGAAGCTGAAACCTTTAATTTTGATTTGCAAGCTTTAGAAAAAGCGGTAACAAATAAAACCCGAGCCGTTATGCCTGTGCATTTATACGGGCAACTTTCACCAATGGAAGCAATCATAAAATTGGCAAAAACAAAAAAAATGTTGGTCATTGAAGATGCAGCACAAGCACATGGCGCAATTGATAAAAACGGAAATCGAGCGGGAAATTTAGGTGATGCAGCAGGATTTAGTTTTTATCCCGGGAAAAATCTCGGAGCTTTGGGAGATGGCGGTGCAGTAACCACAAATGATGAAAAACTTGCCATTGCAATTTCCCAATTGAGAAATTACGGAAGTTCCGAAAAGTACAAACACATTTACAAAGGCTTTAATTCCAGATTGGACGAAATTCAAGCTGCTTTTTTAAATTGTAAATTGCCGTTCTTGGATGAAGATAACAAACGCAGGCAGCAAATTGCAAAAAGGTATTTGAGTGAAATTAAAAATCCAAAAATACAACTGCCGCAATATCCGGGCGATAAATCTCACGTTTTTCATCTGTTTGTTATAAAAACTGAAAATCGAAAAGAGTTGGAAAATTATTTGCAACAAAACGAGATAGGTTGTTTAATTCATTATCCCATTGCACCCCATCGGCAAAATGCTTTTTCTGAATATTCAAATTTGAATTTGCCTGTAACAGAAAAACTTCATGAGAACGTACTGAGTATTCCGATAAGTCCTGTGATGACGGATTATCAAGTGAGTCGTGTAATTGCGGTTTTAAATGCTTTTTAAACTGTTTTGAAACTCCCGAACTTCATAAAAAACAATCTTCTTTTAAAGATGACTTCTTTAAACGCCGGCGTTATTGGCGTGCGTTTGGTGATTTCACTTTTTATTCAGCGATTGTTAGCACAAATTGTAGGCGAAGCCGGAATTGCAAAAATCGGGTCGTTACGAAATTTGATTGAAATGCTCGCTTCGTTTTCATCGGTGGGAGTTTTTAGCGGCATTGTAAAATACATTGCCCAATACAAAGATGACAAAGACCAATTGCAGAAACTATTTTCAACGGCAACTGTCTTTATTCTTTTTGGTTCCATAACCGTTTTTTGTGTGCTGTTTTTTGGAGCAACTTATTTCAGCCAGCTTATATTCGAATCCAAAGAGTATGTTTTTATCATTCGCTTGTTGGCAATATTAATTCCGTTTGTAGGAATTTATCGCGTTTATATCGGTGTTGTCAACGGATTGTCTCGATACAAACGTCTGGCAAGTATAGAGTTTTTTAGTTATGTGGTCAGCTCCATTTTAACGGTGGTGCTTCTGCTGACGTACGGTTTAAACGGAGCAATGATAGCCATCGCCATTACGCCGGTTTTTCAATTAACGGTGCTGATTTTTATTTTTGGTAAAATTCTTCGGGAATATATTCAGTTCTCAAAACTTTCCTTTAAAATCCCGATGGCTCGGGAATTGTTGGCTTTTTCGTTAATGTCATTTTTTTCTACGGTATTGTTGAATTATGTGGAAATCGATATTCGCGTGATGATTCAAAACAAAATTCATATCGACGATGCTGGAATCTGGACAGCGATGACGAATATTTCAAAAAACTATATGGTTTTTTCCAATGCCATATTTTCACTGTACGTATTGCCAAAGTTTGCCAGCATTTTTACCCGACTCGAATTTAAAAAGGAACTTTTTAATATTTACAAAACGCTTTTGCCGCTTTTTGGAATCGGGATGGTGTTGATTTATTTTCTGAGAGATTATGTCATTCAGATTATTTACCCTGATTTTACTGGAATGGCAGCATTGTTTAAGTGGCAATTGTTGGGAGATTTTGTACGATTGGCATCTTTAATTTTGGGCTATCAGTTTTTAGCGAAACGCTTGGTGCGAAATTTTATTTTTACCGAAATGTTATCCTTGGGATTGTTTTACGGTTTTGCTTATTATTTAACCGATATTTACGGCGTAGAAGGAGTGGTTATCGCACATTTTATCAGGTATGTACTTTACTTTATTGTCGTGTTGCTGTTGGTCTTCCGATACTTTAATAAAAAGGAAAAAGAACACGCTATGAAACAAAGTTAAGAACACAAATTAAAATAGTTTTTATTCAAACAGTTAAGGGC
>LSQX01114503.1_pt2 | contig 13538 bp, 13 predicted proteins | sample 654561 | NCBI WGS metagenome assembly LSQX01 (sample SAMN04489861, study PRJNA283612) | anaerobic digester metagenome | isolation source: 4 biogas reactors fed with cattle manure at either 37C or 55C with and... | place: Denmark: Kongens Lyngby | collected 2014 | reverse complement strand
CCGACTCTGAATTTGAACCATTATAAGAATATTTATGTGGGATTACGAACATGTTCGTCCGGCAGAACATGTACCATCTTATCTTAGAAATTGACAGGAGAGTGAACGGGATACGCCCTGACGGCCATCCGTGTCACAAGGTTCTGCCCATAGATGTGGAGGAAGAGAAGGGACTGAGGGTCGAGATAACCCAATGTGCCCCGCTGGTCGATTCAATGGGATACTCCCTTATCAGGCTGACGGATCTGGATAGAACGCATTCCGATATCGCAGACAGGGTGAACCAACACAAGAGCGAATACGGAGAGGCTGCCGCTGTGAAGATATCGAAGGCTCAAAGCATGGTGATGGTCCTGAACAATAACTGCGATCTTGCCAAGATCGTTTCTGAATCGGAATGCTTCCTTCTGTCCGCGATACCTCAGGATGACAATATAATAGACTGGAGGATCCTCGCACCCAATAAGGTTGTCATGAACAAGTTTATCAGCAGGATGAGGGCCGAAGGTTACGGTGTGAAAAAGATATCCTCATGTGATGTGGAACTGGAGTCCGTCCTTACCGATAAGCAGGAGGAATACGTTTATTTGGCTTACCAAGCGGGATACTACGATGTACCGAGGAGGATCTCCCTGGAGGACCTTGCTAAACTGGCTGACTGCTCCAAATCCACTCTCAGCGTGTCATTGAGGGATGCGGAACGGAGGCTGGTGATATCCCATGCCATGAATAATCTGGATAATATGAAGCAGAGTTAAAAATATCCGAGTCCCGCAATGAGCGGGACCCGTTTTTTTTGTTTCAGCCCTTCTTCTTGTGGTTTAGCGTCGTATCCACCATCATCCAAAGGTTCTCTTTCTTTATCAGGGCGGAAAGCCCGCATCCTGCAGAGATCACATTGAACCCGGCATCGATGCTCTTCTCAGTCATCACTCTGACATCCTCCGGAGTACCCTGAAGGAGAGGATGCACGACTCCGACGTTACCGATCAGAGCAGATCTTCCCTTTGCCTTCTTCACTGCCTGATACGGGTCTGTCTTCTCTTCTATGCTGCATCCCGTGCATCCGGTATTGATCATGTTGTCCAGCATGGGCAACATGTTTCCGCAGATGTGGAGGATGGACATGGTGTCATCCATGCGCTTGTAGGTCCTCTTCAGACCAGGCAGGGCGAACTCGTCAAAGAGATCTGGAGATAACATGTCCCACGATGCAGAGGGCTCCGACATCTGGATGGTGTCGAATCCCATATTCTGATCCACATATTCCAGCCACATGCCGACGTATTCGGAGGCGAAGTTGGAGTATTTGTGGGCCATATCCTTCTCCGTTATGGTCCAGAGAATAAGATTCTCAGTCCCCACCAGGTGCCCTGCTATCGTGAAGGGGCCGGTGACCCCGAGCACAGTCGGAAGCTCCTTACTCGATTCATCCTTCATGATGATCTTGGATGCTTCTATGATGACCGGGTTCCTGCCTGCCTTCAGCATCTCCTTCTTATCCATCAGCTCCAGATCGGCGTTTAAATTGTCTCTGTATTTGCTCCCTTTGACCATGGGTGTGCTGTTCTTCTTTCCCAGATTGACGTTGGCTCCGAGCACCTCTGCTTCATAAGAAAGACAATAAGGTATCCTTATCGATTCCAATCTTAGGAACGGATAGGCACCGAGTCCGAGCTTCGCCATCAGCTTTGCATTTGCATGCACTTCCGGCCAAGGTGCGCCGGTATAATCCATGAGCTCCGTCGTGGCTGCGGTGGTCATGCCGCAGACCGGAGGCCTGTCAACCTCCTGGAATCTCATCGCACGCTCGAACCTTTCTTTGCAACTCAGTTTTTCCATTGCGATCACTTCCTCTTTGGTCGTGATCCCAGAAATCCTTGCCCAATACCATATGGGGTCAGGGGGAAATAAGCCGGACTGCGAACATGTTCGGCCCGAGTCCGGTATCAGCGAAAGGAATCAGACGGATGCCTGTGAGCTCATTGCTCCCGGGCCGGCCACCATTTCTTGTAGACGTCTATGGTCTGGGACCTCTCGGGTCCGATGCTGACTATGCCGACAGGCACCTTCGTCTTATCTTCGATATACCTGAGATACTCCTTCGCTTCCAGCGGAAGGGATCTGTAGCTTCCGTCGTAGTCCGCCATGTCCTTCCAGCCCTTCAGCGTCTCATATATGGGCTTGGCCCTCTCCAGCTTGCGTATGGATGCAGGGAAATTCTCGACCCTCTCCCCGTCTATCTCGTATGCCACGCAGACCCTGACCTCCTCATATCCGTTGAGCACGTCCAGCTTCGTGACCGCCCAGTGGGTTATGCCGGAGAGCCTTGCGGCGTATCTCGCCACCACAAGATCCAGCCAGCCGCAGCGCCTGCCGCGGCCTGTGGTCGTTCCGAACTCCCCTCCTTTATCCTGAAGGTACGCTCCTTCTTCCCCGAAGAGCTCTGATATGAAGGGCCCCTCGCCCACGCGGGTGGTGTAGGCCTTGAGGCAGCCTACGATCTCATTGATCTTGCTCGGTGCGACCCCGGACCCGGAGCAGATGCCGCCGCCGATGGTGGATGATGATGTGACGAACGGATATGTTCCGTGGTCCAGGTCCAGCATGGAGCCCTGGGCTCCTTCGAAGAGGACGTTCTTCCCCTCATCGATCAGATCGTTTATGAGAACGGACGTATCGCACACATATTTGCCGAAGCTCCGGTTCCACGTCTCGAATTTATCGCACATGACATCCAACGTGCATCCGCAGCGCTCGCCTCCGTACATGTCAAGGAGCTCGTTCTTCGCGGGCAGAACCACACTTGCCTTCTCTCTTATGAGGTCGGCATCCAGGATGTCGCCGGCTCTGAAACCGCATCTGGCGACCTTGTCCTGATATGCCGGGCCGATGCCTTTTTTCGTGGTCCCGACAGCCACTTTGCCTCTGCGGGCCTCCTCGGCCCCGTCAAGCTTCTTGTGATAGTTCATAATGATGTGGGCTCTGTCGGATATCCTGAGATCATCCAGAGTAAGGCCTGCGTCGGTCAGCTGCTTAGCCTCCTCGGTCATATCGGCCATGTTTATGACCACTCCATTGCCGATTATGGCGAGCTTCCCCTTGCGGAGTATGCCTGACGGCAAGGTGTGGAGCTTGAACTTGTTCTCCCCTATGACGATGGTGTGACCCGCATTGTTCCCTCCCTGGAACCGGACTACCGCATCGGAGTTCTCTGCCAGATAATCTGTAATCTTGCCCTTTCCTTCATCGCCCCATTGGGCACCTATAATCGCGAGGGTCGGCATGGTATCAGAGACACACAACAGGCTGTCCCTATTTATCGGCTTCACTCAATGTCCTGCGGAATAGGCCTCGTCGTATGCGGAGATTATCTCATCCAGGGGGAGAGAGGTCTTGAACAGCACCGGGCCCAGGTGCGTCCTTGAGGCGTCACCTCTCCTTCGGAGGGATTCCATGAAATCCCCGAATCTCGGCGTCGGCCTTTTGGTGAACGAGGATATCTCATCTATGGAGTAGACCACGGGCACGGAATCGATCTCCTGCCTCCACAGACCGAGCATCGAATCACATCTTCCGGGATCGCTCATGCCATCTGAGCTCATGCGCGATAACAGCTCCCTGTCGAACAGCCTCCCGCCCCACAGAGGTCCGTACTTGTGGTCCCTGTCGGGTTCGGAGGAGAAGCTCCGTTCCATCGTTGATGTGTCATAGGAGACGTACCCCATCTGGGACAGGGACCTGTCCGCCGCTCCCGCCCCGTTCTCGACCGTGACGTATGTTCTGAAGTAATGGTCCGCACTGAATGAGAGCAGAGGGACCATGCCCCTGTCCAATCGGGCGAGCTCCCTGCATATATGCCCCATCAGTATCCTCAGGCCGACCTCATGGCACATATGCCCCCTCACAGGCCTGGCGGAGTACCTCCTCTCGCATTTGGCCCTGTGGGCCCCGGAAAGAGGGGCCGCATCCGTTGCGGTCACGGCGAGGATGCCCTTCCTCTTGCATCCGGCTATGGCGGCGTGCAGGAAGGGGACCGGGGAACCGAAAGGGTCCAGATCCACGTAATCGAACGACTTCTCCGCAAGAAGGGATCCCAGGGGTTTGTTGGACGGGATGCAGTTGGTGAGGCCGTTCAGCTCTATGTTCGCCTTTATGAACTCCGCTGCATCGATGCTTATGTCGTTGGCGGTAACATGCGTGCCCGGGACCTCGTTGGCGATCCTGACAGCCCTGGCGCCGGTGGCGCTCATGGCATCGGCCACACTCAGATCCTCTCTGTTCAGGGCCCTCAGGAGCATCACGTTGACGTCTCTGTTGAATGCCATCTGTGAATTGAAGAAAACCGATCCGCGTATCTTACCGGGGCCTTTGACGGAATGATCCTCCGGTACTATGAGCTCTGTTCCGCCCTCTTTCACCCTCACGCCGTTCATCTGATATTTTCCCCGCTCATCAGGCTCACTATCTTGAAAGGCAGTAAGCTGCGGTTGGTCGGTGTGACCTCGAGTATGCGGACGTCATCCCTGCGCCTTATGTCCTGGAGCAGAGGATTCCTGGATTTCTTGTGCAGAGTGAGGATCATGGGCTTGCCCATGTCCAATGCCTCCTTCACGGCATTGACGAATGCAGGGCTCTCGACCTCCATCCTCCCCACCTCATCTATGACTATGATGTCGCAATCAGTGCATGCGGTCCTTATGGCCCTGACGCCTATATCCTCCAAAACGGCTATGTCGATGCCCATCTTGCCGACGGTGACCCGGCTTCCCATATCATTATGGGCGAAGACCTCGCACTCCCCGGTCCTGATATCCCGTACCGTGAAGCCTACGCGGTGTCTGTTCTCCATCACGGGCTCGTTTATCATGCCGCCGATAGTGTATCCGCTCTCCCGAAGCTTCTCTATGACGCTGACCAAGGTCAACGTTTTCCCTGCCCCCGGAAGTCCCGTTATTCCTATCTTCAGTTCACTGACCATCAAAATAGCCCTCGTACCCTATCCCGCATGGCGATGCAGATATTAATTAATGTCCTACTGCGGCGAACTTGATTTCGGAAAGCCGTATCACCGTCCGAGGGTACCGTATGAATTTGCCGATATTTAGATTATTTCGACAATTATACCTGTTTGCGGTGATGTGTCCCCTCAGAAGGAATCATACCGTCTGAATGTGGCCGAGGGAATGGGATGAAGGGTTTTGATCCCGGCCTGACAGGAGGTCATTCTTCAGACGAAGGACCTCCGGTCTGCGGCCGAGGCCCGTATCTGTCCATGTATTCCTCGTGCGTCAGAGGCAGCCATGCAGTGGTTATTACGTCCGTGCTCCCGTAAGCAAGGCCGGTGTACATGGCGCCGGTCTCAGAGGGGACGATCTCCACAGTGTATCCCACTTCCTCAAGGAGATGCTTCAGTACATTGGAGGTCCCTATTGCACATGCCCAGTTCACAAGACCTATCCTTATCCTGCCGCGGTCCGCCTTCTCCACATCCCCGATCCATGCATCCCTCATGTCCGGATTCAGAGCAAGCCAGTCCTCAACGGCTTCGCTCACGTCCTTCGGGCTGTTCCTGATGTGCATCAGCAGGCTGTTGAAATCTTCCAGATCGTAGCTGTATCTCTCCAATATGCCGGCAAGGTCCGGGTCTTCATCCAGCAATCCGTTCCTGACCCATGATTCTATGGATTCTGCCGTTCCGAAGGATTCGTGCGGATCATCCTCCAAGTACACCAGATCATATGCGCCGAATGCCCAATGGGGGTCCCAGAGGGTCACGATTATATCCTCTCCCGCATCATACTTCTTCCTGAGCTCGGACAGCATTCCCGCTTCGGAGGATTCCACCAGATCAAAATTCAGGCCGTAGTCTCCAACGGCCTTCTTCGCCAGCCTCATTATCCCTGCCCCGCTGTCCACGCCGATTATCCTATTGCCGAATTCCCCGGCATGGTCGTTCAGGTCGGATATGCAGGTGATGCCCAGTTTGTCTGCCGTATGCTGCGGCACCACGAATCCCATTCCGGCTCCGTTCTCCAGCACTGTGCCGGCATATTCTATCTCGTCGGCTCCGTAGTAATCGCCTGCATACAGGTAGGTCCCGGTCCCCAACAGCATCATTATTGCCGCCAGGGCCCCTGTTTTCAGATATTTGATGTTCATTTCTCTCTCCTGTGAGCCTGATGCTCATGCGCCGTTCTCCCTGAATGACTGTGTGAGTCTGTCCAGGGTCATAGCGATCAGAACCACTGCCAGGCCTGCCTCGAATCCGACTGCGACATCAATGGTGCTGAGAGCGTTCACTATATCCCCGCCCAGACCGCCGCCGCCTATCATGGCGGCAATGACCACCATCGAGAGTGACAGCATTATGCACTGGTTGACCCCTGCCATTATGGAAGGCAGTGCGATCGGCAGCTGCACCTTGGTAAGTTTCTGCCAGCCGGTCGAACCGAAAGCGTCAGCAACCTCATTCATCTCAGGCGGCACCTGCCTTATGCCCAGATTGGTCAGCCTTACCACAGGGGGCATGGCGAATATGACCGTGGCGATCACTCCCGGAACCGCCCCCAGCCCGAAGAATATGACCGCAGGGATCAGGTAGACGAATGCCGGCATCGTCTGCATGAAATCCATCAGAGCCTTGATCACGGGATTCGCCTTCTCGCCGCTCGAGGCCCGGATCCCCAGCGGAACGGCTATGAGAACGGCCACCAAAGTGGCCACTAAGACCATGCTCAGCGTGACCATGGCACTGTCCCAGTAGCCCATCCATTCGATGATGTAGAAAGCTGCGCCGATCAGAAGCGACAGCACCAAGCGCTTCGTGATTAGCAGAGATATCAATATGAGAGCGAATATGAACGGAACCGGGTCCGGGAAGGTCAGTATTCCCCCCACGGATTCCAGTATAAGATCCAGTACGTCCTTGAATATGGTCAGCAGCCATCCCAGATAATATTGGATTACGTCCACCAGTTCCTCTGCGAAGATTCCTACCGGGGACGCCATCACTCCCCGCCTCCGTTGCGCAGGGTCTCCGCAGCCGCTGAGGGGCTGATCATGCCCAGGAGGATCCCGTCATCATCCGCCACCGGGATCGGGAAATCAGTGGTCACCATTATCTGCACGACCTCGCTCATCGGCGTATCCGGTCTGACCGAGGGCACATCTGAGACTATCCCCGAGATATCCCTGTCCCCTGCATTCATAGCGCGCAGTATGCCGTCTGACCTGGCCATCCCGATGAGACGTTTCTCCCCGTCTATGACGAGCATATCGTCGCGGTCGCAATTATCCATCATCCTGAGGGCTGTTCTCGGCCCCTGGGTCTCATACAGGATGTTTTTCGGTTTCCTCATGAACAAGTTGGCGGTAAGTATCTTGCTGCGGTCCACTTCCTTCACGAAGCGGTCCACATACTCGTCCGCAGGGTTCTGCAATATCTCCTCCGCAGTGCCGATCTGGACGATCCGCCCGTCCTTCATGAGGGCGATGCGGTCGCCAAGCTTCAGGGCCTCATCCAGGTCGTGCGTCACGAAAATGACGGTTTTCCCCAGCTCTGACTGTATCCTGATGAGCTCATCCTGCATATCCCCCCTTATCAGGGGATCCAGGGCACTGAAGGCCTCATCCATGAAAAGGATGTCCGGGTCGGTTGCCAGAGCCCTTGCCAGACCGACCCTCTGCTTCATCCCTCCGCTCAGGTCCGAGGGCATCCTGTCCCCGTATCCTGCGAGGCCGACGAGCTCTATGGAAGCGACAGCCCTCTCAAGACGCTCGGATTCGGGAATCCCCTGTATCTCCAGGCCGTAGGCCACGTTATCCTTCACATTCCGGTGGGGAAGAAGCCCGAAGTTCTGGAACACCATGGACATCTTCTCTCTTCTGGCGATGCGCAGATCCTCGTCGTTCAGTGAAGTGAAATCAAGTCCGTCGATGAAGACCTGCCCGGAAGTGGGTTCGATGAGCCTGTTCATGCAGCGTTCCAAAGTGGACTTGCCGGAGCCGGACAGTCCCATGAGGACGAACATCTCCCCTTTTCTTATGTCGAAGGAGACGTCATACAGGCCGACGTTGTTGGACGTCATGCTCTGCACTTCCCCCTTATCCTTCCCTTCTCTGAGAAGTGCCAGTGCTTCTTCCGGGCGTCTCCCGTATATCTTAGACAGTTTCTTCACCTGGATCATTATCTCATTGCCATCCTCATCCGTGGGGCTCTGAGCCTCTGCGAAGATGGCCTTCGCAGTGCGTCCGTTCTTCGAACGCGGCCTGTGTTCCTTTGCAAATCCTTTCACGGAACCTCTTATGAGGGCCTTCACCCGTCCGATCCCGGTTGTCAGAAAGTCGTGGACCTTATCATCCGCGGCCTTCAACGGTCTTCTCTTCATTATGCCTGAAGACATTCGATGTCATCTCCGATCTGGTCTGATCGGAGCATCCGTGTTTCGGAGCATCCGCTGAAGCGATGGAATCCAAGCAACAACGAAGTCGCGGGATCGACCTGCGGACCCGAAGGGCCCGCAAACCGGTAAAGATCCCGGGGCCGGCGGATGAACCTTCGGAGGCGAACCCTTTTCGCTCTCCCTGATCGGCACGAATACTCCGAACTCAGGACCTGAAACAGAATGCGTTTTCGCATTCTTCCTCCGGTCAAGGTACTTTTTCCAAAGAAAGCATCTTATTTAAAATGTCGGGTTATGTTACATGATTGTCTTAAAATGTGTTATAAATCCTATTTTTATATAGAATCACACTTGTTCGTTCGCAGCATTTCTGAAAGATCCCACGTTCATATCCATCTTCAATCCGGGGATAAGAAGGGGTGAGAACCCCTGCGGGGCACTGAGCACTTCATTTCTCAAAGGGAGCTCAGTCCAGGTCCTGAACATCGGATATGTACATGAGAGGGTAGTTCAGACCCCTGTCGTATCTCATCTCGGCTACCACGCGTATGTTCTCTATCCTTATCACGAGTCTGACGTCCAGCATGTTCCCTGTCAGAGAGACATAGCTGTACTCATCCGTCTTGGGTCTGAAGTGAGACCCGTCTATGTGCACATTCACGCTCTCGACGTAAGGCTGCACCACCACGCTCTTCTCTATCGATCTCTCCAGGATATCCACGCTTGTCTGGTCCACGGGCATGCCGACGAACTGATGGTAGATCGTCCCCATCTTGATGCCCGCCTCGAACATAGCCCTCTCTCTGACGGTGCATCCGAACATGCCGGCAGCCTTGCGCTCCCTGTCCTTCATGGTCCGCGATATCGGATACGGATATAGTTAAGAGTTATTATTTCGCAAATGAATTTAAGTAACCTGCCCTTAAGGCAGTCCCATGGAGAATCTGAGGGAAAGGATACATTCTCTGAAGAAGAAGAGGAATGCTATCATATTGGCTCACAACTACACGCTGCCTGAGGTACAGGACGTTGCCGATCTGGTAGGCGATTCATTAGGGCTCTCCATCGAAGCATCCAAGACCGATGCGGACGTGGTGGTCTTCTGCGGCGTCACATTCATGGCGGAGACGGCCAAGATCCTGAACCCCTCCAAGACGGTCTTATCCCCCGAGCCGGACGCCTATTGTGCGATGGCGGGCATGTGCGGACCCGAGGACATAAAGGAGATGCGCAGGATGAATCCCGGTGCCGCCGTCGTCGGATACGTGAACAGCACTGCCGCTTCCAAGGCTGAGATGGACATCTGCTGCACGTCATCCAACGTGTTGGATGTGGTCTCCTCGATGGAGGAGAAGGACATAATATTCGTACCGGATCACAACCTGGGAGGTTATGCCGGTTCAGAGGTGCCCTCCAAGAACATGATATTGTGGAAAGGATTCTGTCCCACACATCATGCCATCTCGTCAGAGATGATCGACGATCTGAGGAAGGAGCATCCCGATGCCCTCATCATGGTGCACCCGGAGTGCCGTGCCTCCGTGATAGATATGGCTGACATGATCGGGTCCACGGAGATGATGGTGAAGGCGGTCAGTGAATCCGACAGGAAGGAGTTCATCGTGGCCACCGAAGTCGGGATGAAGCACAGGCTGGAGAAGGAGTTCCCGGGCAGATCGTTCTATTTCCCGGATGTGGCACTGTGCGGTGTCATGAAGATGACCACGCTCAATTCCATAGTGAGATGCCTGGAGACCATGTCCCCGGAGGTATCCCTGCCCGATAACATCTCCGAAAGGGCATACAGTCCTGTCAAGAGGATGACAGAGATAAAATAGGCATCAGGCCATTGAAGGCCGAGACGCCGGATGAAGATATTTTCAATTCTGACTGGTGATGAGCCCTATGAGTGCTGACGGTGTTCTCACTCCATGAGATAATCGAGGAATTCGCTGAGCTTCATGCCGTCATCCCATTTCATTATGTAGTTCCCGTTGGGGCTGATCCTGATGTCGGGGACCCTTCTCTGGACCAGGCCCATGTTCCCTCTGAGATCCTCATCAATGGGCAGGGTGAACACCCTCCACGGATCTCCTCTGACACCTTTGAGCCTGAATGCATATACGGGAAGGAGATTCGATCTGGCACATTCGGATCTCATCTTCTCCGCCTGCTCGGTCAGCCTGGGATTCCTGCTGAAATGCAGTATGCCGTCGGCGGTGCTCTTAACCTCTATCGGGAAGGAGTAGTCCCACCTCAGCGCAACAAGGTCCATGCCGAGGGACCCGGCCGCTCTCACTACGACGAAGGGCTCCTTCATGACGGACATGTACGCCCTTCTCTCGTCGTCACTGCAGGTCTTCACCATCTTGTTTATGGTCTTCTCGTCTCCGGAGAGCAGGTATTTCAGCTCCCTCTCGTAGATGTCACCGGGTGCGGCCATCGTTATCACTGTTCGATTCGTTACCGGATATATAAATGGATGAAGGGGGAGGTCCCCGAATGCCGCCGAATCACGGGGAGAGTCTCGAGACATCTCTGGGGAACAGTATCCCTTCTCTGACATTGGGAAGATCCAGCATCTTCGTCAGGAGCCTGTCCACACCGATCCCCCACCCTCCGTGGGGCGGCATGCCGTATTTGAAAGCATCAAGGTAATGCTCGAAATCCTCCGGGTCGAGGTCCTTCTTCCTCATGCGTTCCGTCAGCACGTCGTACCTGTGCTCTCTCTGGCCTCCGGAGGATATCTCCTGCCCCTTGTAATCCAGGTCGAATGAGAATGAAAACGGCGTGCCCTCCTTCTCCATTATGTAGAACGGCTTCGCATCCTCGGGATATTCCGTTATCCAGTACAGCTCGCGGTCCTTCTCGGCCATGATATCTCCGATGATCTTCTCCCCCTCAGTCCCCAGGTCCTCTCCGTCCTTCAGATCGAGGCCTCTCTCCCTGACCATCCTCAGGCACTCGCTGTATGTGAGCACGGGGTAGGGCCTCTTCGGGATCCTTATCTTCTTGTCCAGCAGCCCGAGGAAGTAACCGCCTCTCCTGGCCATGCCCCTGAATATGTAATCCATGATCTTCTCCAGTGTTGCCATGATATCATCCTGGGAATCGATCCATGCCATCTCCCCGTCGAAGGACTGGAACTCGGTGACGTGGCGGTTGGTATTGGAATGCTCCGCCCTGAAGGCGGGCCCGAGCTCGAACACACGGTCCAGACCGGTGGACATGAGCATCTGCTTGTGAAGCTGAGGGCTCTGAGCCAGATATGCCGGTTTCCCGAAATAGTCCACCTCGAAGAGAGTGGATCCCCCCTCTGCTCCGGAGCCGGATATCTTGGGCGTGTTGACCCATGTGAAGTCCAGTTCCCTCATGGCCTCCTCTATGAGATCGAAAAGTATGCTCTTGAGTTCGAAAACGGCCCTTATCTCAGGTTTGCGCAGGTCCATGAACCTGTTGTTGAGGCGGGTGTCCATCTCCGCGTTGACCTTATCTATCACGCCTATGGGGAGGGGCACAGCAGCAGGGGATATGACCTTGAAGGAGGAAGGAATGAGCTCAAGACCCAGATCAGTCTGGTTGCTCTCCTTGACATTCCCGGTCACGTACACGACGCTCTCCCTGGAGACGGATGTAAGCCCCTCGAACACGGCCGGGTCGATCTTCTTCTTGGGCAGCGTGACCTGCACTGTCCCGAACCTGTCCCTGATTATTACGAAGGATATCCCGCCCAGATTCCTGATCTCCTGCACCCATCCTCTTATGGTGACCTCTCCGTCATCCGCCGCTATGCTGCCCGAATCCCTGTAAACTGCTGACATGTCTTCCGAGGGCAATCGGTTAACTGGTTAAAATAATTAGTCAGACCGGCTCTCGCGCGTGCGAAAGGTATTATACGACGCAGGGAATTGGTCGCCTGATAAATACTGGTGGTTCCGAATGACCAAGAAAGTAACAGTCTCAGTAATCAAGGCAGATGTGGGCTCGGTATGCGGGCATACCCGTCCCCATCCTTCAATGATGGACAAATGCAGGGAGATATTGGCCGACGGAGTGAAACAGGGCACGCTTGTGGATTATTATGTGACCCGCGTCGGTGATGACATCAACCTTCTGATGTCCCACTACAAAGGAGAGAACAGCAGGGATGTGCACGGTCTCGCGTGGGACGCCTTCACCGAGGCCGCAGCCCTTGCAAAGAGCATGCACCTCTACGGTGCAGGACAGGACATACTCGCAGACGCGTTCTCCGGGAACATACGCGGAGCCGGCCCCGGCTCTGCGGAGATGGAGTTCGAGGAGAGGAAGACCGAACCGATAATGTTCTTCATGGCGGACAAGACCGAACCGTCCGCATACTCGCTCCCTCTGTCCAGGGTGTTCCTGGACCCCTTCACGACGACAGGTCTCGTCATAGACGCCAGGGCCAAGCAGGGCTTCGACGTGGAGATACAGGATGTCAAGGACAACAAGAGCGTGATAATGTCCTCCCCCGAGGAGACCCTGAGCATACTCAGCCTCCTGGGCGACACCTCCAGATACGCCATAAAGAGAGTCTTCAGCCGTTCCGGCATCGGTACCGCGGCCGTTGTCTCCACCGATAAGCTGAACTTCACGGCCGGCAAGTATGTCGGTAAGGACGATCCCGTCTGCGTAGTAAGGGCACAGAGCGGTCTCCCCTCGGTGGGAGAGTACCTGCAGCCCTTCATGAGCACGATGCTCGTCGCAGGATGGATGAGGGGATCCCACTACGGAGCCTTCTACCCCTGCGGGGTGGACAGTTCCGATCCCACGTATTTCGACGGGCCGCCAAGAATATGCTGTCTGGGATTCCAGCTTCGTGACGGGCACTTCCAGGGCCTTGAGCCCATGGACTCCAAGCCCGGCGATCACAAGCCCATGGATTTCTTCGCAGGCAGCGAATGGGATCTTGTCCGCAATAACTCTGTCAAGGCCAGCAAGATGATGAGAGGCCACGGCCCCTTCATGCCGGCCATACTCGGGTCAGAGGAGATGGAATACACATCGAGACCCGAGGTGTTGAAACAGCTTACCGGGAGGTTTGAGAAATATGAGTAATCTGAATAAGCCTGCGGTGGTCGTGAACTTCAAGGTGTACTCGGAGATCCACGG